>Ga0164241_10000186_pt1 | contig 148355 bp, 138 predicted proteins | sample OricomyardsoilBY_FD_108780 | JGI IMG/M metagenome (GOLD analysis project Ga0164241, IMG submission 108780) | Backyard soil microbial communities from Emeryville, California, USA - Original compost - Back yard soil (BY) | ecosystem: Environmental > Terrestrial > Soil > Unclassified | place... | reverse complement strand
CACCAGAAGTTGTTCATGAAAAGCAGTTGCCAATTAACCGAACTTGGAGTAAGAAAAAGCAATATGTAACATTGTAAACCTATACTAGGATTAGCACTAAAACCGTAAACTTATTTTAGGACGAGACAGACTCGTGTAGCCGCAGAGTCCCGGGACGGAGACTCTGCGGAGAATTAAGTTTAGAAATCGTAGGGTGGTAATTGAACGCATTCTACATAATAAGCATTTGTCTGTAGATCAAATTCAACTTTGTCTTTCAGTAATTTATTTATGAATTGGACGTGATTGGGTTTGATTTCGTAAACGTTATACATCAATGGATCATCAATCGCAGGGTTAAATATCTTTTTTAATTCATTCAATTCAACATAATCAATATTGATCTCTTCTTTCATCAATTCCGTTTCATTATCGAAAACAGTTATCAGTCTTTCTAACTTCATACGTTCCTAGTTTTTTTAATTGTCTGTAGTTCTGTTTTTATCTTGAGAACCTTCTCTATACTTGCCCGTTTCTGGGTTTGCAGCTCCCTTGTGGTTTTTTCCTCTCTTATCATAAACCTCTACTTCCCCACGTTCTGAATCCCATTCAAGAATATCGCCATTACTATCCCTCCATCTTGCCCTTTGATTTTTACTTTTTACTCTTTGAGCACCTGGGAATCCAGGAAGTGTCTTTGGCGCTGGAATGTACTTAGCGCGCATCCGCTCAAGATGATCCATTTCGCTATCATTAATTGCAGTACTTGGCATTAACACAAGTCCAAAAGTAAGAGTTGCCACGTTTGCTATGCCAGTTCCCACCTTAACGGCATTTGAAGTTGCACTTGCGACAAGTGACGCAAACGCAAGAGTCGATTCGCTCGGCTTTTCATCTGTGACAGTTACTTCCTCTAAGAGTTGTGAAACATTTCCACTTGCCTCATCATAGTAATAAGTATTATTGGGATCGTCAATGTATTTCTGGTGATCAGGGTTATTGGCATCACAGGTAGGACAAATGGTAAGTTCATCAGTTAAATTAGATGCATCCATACCTGTTGGATCAAGAAAATTGATCGGATTATTGTTAAGAAAACTATAAGATGAAATCATTGGATAGGACTCACCGTGCGGATCCAGTGTTGTGGTTCGTATAGTATATGGATCATAAAGCCTCGCATCAAAATCATATAGATTCAATCCAAGTTCATCTTGCCACTCAGTCTCCTGAAATTTGATATCATTAACTACACTATTCTCTCTCTGATAACTATTAAAGGTCGCGCCACCGGGATAATAATCATCCGTCTGTATCACAGGAGATTTTGTATGTGTAATTTTCACATCGTCAAAATAAACGTCCACCACTTTATTGTTCTCGTTCGATAAGTAAATATACGCATATCCTGCTTTTGCTACTTTAGCTTGCACGTGCAAATATTCGTGTGCAGACAATCCTGCTGAACTGATCTGATCAAACCCAAAATCATAGGGGATGAACTTATCGTCAAACAAAATATAATTGAGATACGCCTTGGGTGAATTATTGTCCACATTCTCACCAGACTGAACCAACAGACCTGCACCGCCCATGGCCGAAAGGGTTTGATACAACAATCCCGCTTCACCTGTGGATACTGCCGATACACCAAACGCACCGCTCATGGCAGCCAGGATAAGACCGCTTACGTTGGTGTCCGTATTTGTCGGAGTCACGTATTTTGCAAACACTTCTGCGTCAATGGTGTCTCCCGGCATTACCTTAAATGATTTTGCAAGCCCGATGATTTCGTTTTCATTGGCAGCGCTGAGTCGTTCTGATTTACTTCCTGCTGGTGTGTGATTATACAGAGCGGCATTAACAATCACCGCCTGATCGTAACTTGGATTGAAGCTGGCCTGCTCGGTGCTGCTGCTTCCTGTTTCATACGTTGCTGTAAAATCTTCTTTATCCCTTTTGGTAGTAAACGTTAGGCGTGCATTGCCCAGGTGGTCTTTGAGGGTGTACTGGTATTCGGGAGTTGCCGTTTCAATTTTGATGATCTCAAAATCGTTGAGATAAATTGCTTCCCCATTCAAAACATTTGCCCAGACAACTCCAGCTTGTAATTGAGATGCCCCGGCTGGGATGGTCACGATACGTTCAATCCACGATTCTGTCTCTGGGCTATTGGCTATGGAGGCTCCCCATTCTAAATCAACTCCATTGGCCTGTATAAGAATATATGCCGGATTGCTGCTTGCTGCATTGCCCTTATCCCTGTAGCCACGAAACCGTACTTTGTAACGTTCTCCTGCCTGCACGGTTAAGGTACCTCCTATCGGATACATGCCCGTGCGCACAACAGTACCTGTTGAAAGTGCTTTTACATAGGTGTTCCCGTTGATAGTAGGTACACTAAGCGACACATTGTACGCAGTGATACCCGAGGAACCACCGGTATTGGCTACCAACGATTTTTCGTTGGAAAAAAGTATTCGTCCTTCTTCATGACTTACGGTTTGTAACTGGTCGTTCTCATATTGAAACTCACCTGCGTAATCAACTTGCTTTTGCGCGTAGGTATAGGTGGCTACCTGGGAGAGTTTTCTTCCCGTAGCATCATAGATGTAGCGAATGGTATTGCCTGTGCCTCGCGTAACAAGTTCAGGAAGATTTAAATAGTTATAGACGATATTGGAAGATATTCCTTTGTTCAAATCCGTGATCATGCTGCCGTTGGCATCATAGGTGTATTCGGTGGCTACATTGGCTCCATCAGCAAAACCTTTAAAGTCATCGCCATTGTCGAGTACTTTCACCAGCTTGTTGGAATTTGTTGCATACGTATAGGTGAGAGAATCCATCAGGTTTGAACCCGTTGATCTGCGGGATAGTTTTAAAATGTTGCCATTCAAATCATAGCTGTAACCGCTTTCGCTGAAGGCTGAGTTGGCAGGCGTATTCCATGACGCTGATTTTTCTTTAAATCCTGCTCCTAATATTCTATTCATGGCGTCATACGTGTAGTTGTAGGCATTTTGCTTCACCTCCCCGATAGCCAGGTTGCTGCTCCACCTGATGGCCGAGATGTTGCCGTTGTATTGCAGCGCTGATGAGTTACCTGTGCCCAGATCATCGTTGTAGGCGAGTTGCATACCGAAGAAATCTTTACGGTCGCCTGACACCGGTGCGAGATCGCTTTCATTCATCTTCGTAAGCCACCCTCGAATGTTATAGCGGTAGTCGATCACCTGCTGGAATGCACCATGCGATGGATTATTGTTAGAGCCATTCCAGGTGTTGGCTGTGCGGGCTGTAAATGTTTTGCCTGCCGGCACAATGAAGCCGGGGCTTAGCGTAACGCTTGTGCCTGCAACAAGTGCTTTTTCTCCATTGTATTGACTTGCCGTAATGGTATTATCAGAATACGTTACTTGTTGTTGACCCGCCAATGGTTCAGCCACAGCATGCACTTTCTTGGCTACTAGTTGTCCGAGTTCGTTGTATTCATTTGCAGATAGCAGTATCTCGGGCTGGTTATCCAATTTATACCATGTTTTTGTCAATCGCCCTGCATGGTCATAATTGAAGCGTCTGGTGATGGTTTTGGTTATAGTGCTGAAGGATGATCGGATATTGACAGCCGTAGTTAAATTATCGTACAGTGAAACATCAGCCATCAACAGCGTGGAGGATGCAACAGCTGATGTGTATTTCAACGTATTATTCTGGTAATATTTAATCGTTGTACCAGTTCTTTCAATTTTAAGTACATCGCCAGGCAAATAGTTACCAAAAGAACCTCGGCTTGCCCCACTTTCATATATCTGAAGTGTCCCGTTGTTGGTTGGAAACCATGCATAATCCAATGTTGTATAATTTGCATCCGTATTAACATCGGACAGGCCAACCATGCGGTACAAGTTTGTCTCCGAGGTAACGAATTCAATCCATCCATTTTGTGAGGCAGATAGTTGCTGAACAGAAGCTGCGCCTGAAGCAGCCCATGACGAACCTGCAGCAACGCGTATGAGTTTATTGCCTTCGATACTTACGCCTATCCCGTCTTTCCATGTCAGATCCATTTCGGTTTTTGTACTCAATGACTTAAGTACTTTGCCGCTAAAGTCAACAACATTGGTAACACGATCTGTACCCCCTTTATAATTATCAGCCACAACCTGAATCATTCTGTATTTATCGTCGTAATAATTCACTGTCTTCAACCACGTATATCCTCCAGCCACACCGCCATCAAGTACTTTTACTTTCGCACCTGTTACCTGGTTCTTCAGTTTCTTGAAATAATTTGAAGCTTGCTCACCAGGTAATTCATTGGCTTTAAAACTATAGCTGGCACTATCATACATTGCAGTCTTAAATGCGTAGTCATCATAGTACGTCACGGTTAAATACCGGTTTGCATCTTTTGTAGCAGCTGTCGTGGCAATGGGATACGATCTGTTGGAATATCCATGCATGTTGCCTATCGCACTTCCAACATAAGATTCTCCCCACTTCCTCCACGTGGTGGTGTTCATATTGGCGTAGTAATTATTCACTACGGTCTGCATCTGTGATTGTGTGAGTTCCGTTGAGGTTGTGGTGTCTTTGATACCCGTTAATATGGGGCGGTTCAATTCATCATATTTTGTAAACGTCCAATACTTGATCGCATTGGTGGCTCCAGCCCGTTGGTTGGCATCCTGAGTGAGTATCAATCTGTCACGGTTATCATACACCATATATACCCAGCCCGCACTGGGCACTTTCTTTTCACTCATGCGCTTGCTAGCATCATACCTATATTGAAAACCCAATTCATCAAGCTGTGCTTGTGCGGGATTATTAGAATCGTTGGCATGGATAATTTTGCTCAACTCAGGTTGCAGCACAAAGCGCAGGTTGCCGAAGTCGTCATAGATATAATAGGTATGTGCCCAATGATCGTTGTTGCTCAATGTGGGGCTGCTTACGGCCTGCACTTTTTTCAGAATGATGTGACCTTCTTTGTCCGTGTATTCGCGCATCTCATTGCCCTGCTCATCCCTTGTGCTTTTGATGGTGAGTTCGCCATCCGGGTAGTAGCCACTGCGTGATAGAGCATTTCCGCTGATAGCCCAAGCGATGACACGCTCCTGCCCTATACCCGTACCATTTTTATTGACGAGGTAGCTGTGCTGTAAATATTTCTGAGCCGTGTACCATGCAGCACCGGCACCATACTGTTTAGCAACCCGGTTCAACGGACTATTTTCAAAGATGGTGGTGTCGTACGGTTTTGTATCATCTACAATTTTATCTGTCGACCCGTTGGCATAGAATTGCTGATGAGCAGAGCCTGTGTATGTAGTAGTTCCTGTGGGGCTCTCTTTAGCCCAACCTTTGTCCTGCCCGGGAACAAATGGCAGATACTTCACGGCTTCCCTGCCCAACTCGTCATAGACTACGGGTTGGATAATGTCCTTACCCTGGGGTGATGCCTGCCAGCTTACCGTTTGCAAGGGCCGTCCCAAACCATCAATAAAATTAGTAGCCATGGACTTTTGTTCTTTCGACAGCCCGGCAATACTATTTTCCGAAATACCTGGTATCTGCATCGTGTACTCACGTACATAATTATAGTCGGGTAATACTGTAATGGTTATATCAGAACTCTCGGTTAAACTTTCGCAGGTAACGATCATACGAAAATGCGTTGTTACCTGAAGGATCGGTGATGTATAGGTAAGTCCGGTAATTTCAGGTATCGTTGAGAAATTTGTACCATCAGTAGATTTCTTCCAGGTATATGTATAATTACTACTGCAATTACCGCCCGAAACCGCACTAGCCGAAAGCATACCTGGTGACTCGCGGGGAAGAATAGTTGTTTGTGCCACACTTAATACTCCGCCTGACAGTGGATAATATATTGTCATGATGATACTATTGGTAAATAATATCTCCGACCCACAACTTACCTTTCTTCTGAACCGGGTAGTAGCAAGAAGATTGCCCAGTGTGTAATTCTGGCCCGTGGCTCCCCCTACATCAGACCAGGAGTTCCCATCTGGAGAAGACTGCCATTGGTAGGCAGGACTGCTGCACCGTCCTTGGGTGGCTGCGCTTGCTGTGATCTGGCCAGGGCTTGTGTTATACAAGATAGTTACTCCCTGGGTGGTGATGGAACCGGAGGTAAGCGGTGGTATAGTAAATGAAATACTATTGGTGTATAATGTTTCTGACCCACAACTTACTTTTCTTCTGAACGCTGTATTGGCGAGAAGATTGCCAGGAGTATAATTTTGACCAGTACTTCCTCCTATTGCGGTCCAGGTACCTCCGTCAGTAGAAGACTCCCATTGGTATGAAGGGCTGCTGCATCTCCCTTGGGTGGCTGCACTTGCTGTGATCTGGCCAGGGCTTGTGTTATACAAGATACTTCCTCCTTGTGTGGTGATGGAACTTGAGGTAAGCGGTGGTATAGTAAATGAGATACTATTGGTGTATACCGTTTCTGACGCGCAACTTGCTTTTCTTCTGAACTGAGTATCGGCTGTAATAACCGGTGTATAATTTGGACCGGTGGCTCCTCCTATTGCGGTCCAGGAACCTCCGTCAATAGAAGACTCCCATTGATATGATGGACCACCGCACCTTCCGCCGGTGGCTCCGGTGGCTGTGATCTGACCAGGACTTGTATTATACGAGATGCTTCCCCCCTGTGTGGTGATCGAACCTGAGGTAAGGGGTGGTATAGTAAATGTTACACTGGTGGGTGTGTATAATGTTTCCGGCCCACAACTTACTTTTCTTCTGAACGCTGTATTGGCGAGAAGATTGCCGGGTGTATAATTTTGGCCGGTGGCTCCTGATATTGCGGTCCAGGAACCTCCGTCAGTAGAAGACTCCCATTGGTAGGAAGGACTGCTGCACATCCCCACGGTGGCCGCAGTGGCTGATATCTGGCCGGGGCTGGTATTGTATGAAATATTAGAAGAAGATGTACTAATTGAACCCGATGTTAAATGCGGGTAGACGCTAACACGCACCGAAGCTGTGTACACTGACTGACTGCTGCATGTCACCTTGCGTCTGTAATAAGAAGTAGCAGGTGAGTATGCAACACCGAGTGCATAACTCAATGAGTTGGCCTCTGTTAAATCACTGAATGTATTGTTGTCAGAAGAAAACTGCCACTGATAATCATAATTGCTATTACAATCGCCACCATAGGCGGGGCCTCCTCCGATGTTGGAGATATAATCGCCCACAAAAACATCTTGCACAGTCGGTGATAATCCGTTACCCGTTATAGCAGTCAATGGAGGGTTTACATCAACAGTTGCTGAGCCTGTGTAGCCATCCGAACCGGAATTTGCACCGGTTACTTTTCTGCGATAATACATTGTTTGCGTAAGGCCTGAAGAAAAGGTGAGGTTTTCTGATGTCTTACCCGACATGTCTGTCCAGTTACTGTTATTGGGCGATTGCTGCCATTGATAGGAATGAGTACCAGGACAGCCCTCTGTGGCACCTGCAGCATAAATAGTGGACGGAGTTGTATTGTAGCTGATGTTCTGATAAGCGTTAGAATAGATAGAGCCAGGACTGAGTGTAGTCAATACATTGACACTATATTGAGGAGACGAGCCTTCATAACTCTGCACCCAAATTGCTCCTCCCAATGAGGTAAATGTGACATGAATTGAACTTAATCCATCACCATTTGCATAGGTGGTATAACTTTCTGTGATCGTCCCTCCTGAGACACTCCATGTGAAGTTAGCTTGATAATCAGAAACGCCTCCTACGAAGTAGTGGTACTCTGTATTAAGTTGAATACAACTCGTACCCATGACGTAAGGCTGCTGAGCAAAACCCGCAGTGGCCGTAAAAAAGATGAAGCTAATACTGAATAATGCTCTCCGAATTAATGATGGACGTTGCATGGATTAAATTTTTTAATACTTGATATTGTTTTGAATATTCATCATCTATTCTCCATTGTCTACAATCCGCAGTTTTCCTGCTGGCCTGCATAATTGTAGCAGTATTTCTTTACAATATTCAGGTTATGGTCTTTCACCAATGCAAGCCTTCCAAACGAATCATACTCATAGTAAACTGTACGGTTATTGGCATCTGTGACGCTTGTATTTCCAATCAGGGGCATGTAGGTAAACGTAGTTACAAGTGCTTTTGTGGAAGAGAGCCCTGTACGCACTGCGTTCAGTTCATCGCGCAGTACTTGGTCTGAAGAAGGGGTGTCGAGCACTGACTGAGTGATCTGCGCACTGATCGTAGAGTACGTTGCGCCAACCACCTGGGCCACCGGATAGTTCTTTCCGTAACCCCACAGGTATGATGTATATACATCATCGGGTTTCTGCTGCATGGTAAGATTGCCCATCACATCATAGCTGTGGAAGATCACCGCTGACTTATAGGCATTGGCTACTGACGTGTTTGCATTCCTAATAAAGGACCCACTGCTTAACGAAGAACCGGAACCATACGTAGCGAGGGGAATGGTTGCATCAGTTTCCAGCCGGAACACTTCAGCAGGGTAAGGATTATCGGGTTTGAATGTGGTGATGGTGCCGCTGATGACGCGCTGGTCGGTAATCGCGTATGTTATTGTGTCCATTCTTTGGCGGAAAGCAAACTCCTCGATGGGCACATTAACGATATGCAAATCCTTCAGCTTTTGTATACCCAGCGCTTCATTGCCTGATGCACCGCTTGAATAATCTTCAGCGTATTTTTTACGGACGATCAGTTCATCCCTTATTGGACTATCTGCACTACTTAATGATTTGCGGACCTCCTTTAGCTGCAGGTGAGTAGCATCATAGGTATAATCCGTAAGGGTTCGACTATGTTTAGCCGTGTTATCCTGATCGAACACGACCTCTTCTATTTGTTCCAATTCGAAAAATTCGGGATAAATTGTATATTCTTCCCACGTTAAATCAGGCATGGCAATAGCGCAGCTGGCGCTGTAGAACCTTTGTGTAGCTAACTTCAGTCCGAATACTGAACCAGCCGATGCTCTGAAGTATTTATACCCTATCTGTTTGGATAAAACATATTGTTCATTTTTCCAGGCATAATATGAAGTAGAAGTTTCAGCGCCTCTTTCCCAATCATATTCATCGGCCGGAACAAAAGGATATTGCTTTGACGGAGTCGTAAAAGCTATGTATGTGTGGACGACTTTCCCATTATCTCCCAAATCTTCCATGACCTCGCCATAGCCTACATAACCCATTGAGGAAGCCAATGGGTAATTCGTGGCAGACTGCCGTACCTGGTAAAAGCAGGGATTATAACCACTATCACAATTCATATGTTCCATTACGTATCCATATTCAGGAAACCTTACCAAAACACCACTGGACTTCAGTGGATCACCAAAATCATATCGATACCTTTTGATGACCGGTTTCCCTCCGTAGGCCGGCCTGTCTTCCATTTCACGAATACGCAGACCACCAACAGTTCGTGAGTAAAACTTATCCTCAACAGGCGTTTTTATCTGAAGCGTAATATTGTAATCCAGGTTGCCCGCAGTGCAATTAAACACAAACACCAACTTATATGTACCTGCCGGAAACTGCTGCTCAATGCCATTGTCGGTATCCGATAGTTCCATATAAGGAGAACTCATGTTATTGTCTTTAATAAGGTAACAATGGAAGCCCGCCTCACAATTGGTGGGATTTCCTGAGGTGGCAAGTCCACTAACATAAAGCTTGATCTTCGATCCGATGGGTGGTATTGTAAATTCAGATTCTTCAAACGGAGATGTGAGTGCAGAAAAAGCAAGTTCATGTCTTTCAAACGGGATGCTGCCTGTTGTAAATGTAGGTTCAATCCTGAAATCATTTACCGTATTGGGTTCGTAGCAAAACAACGTCTCACCCCCGGTAGGATACTTTATTTTTTTCAGAATGCATGCCTGCATTGTAAGGGGGTTGGCATTCCGGTTTGCATTACTCGCAACGAAACTTGTTCCAGTTTCCTCAAATGTAAAAAACGGTGGAATCAAGGTCGAATTTGGTTGGGCATTATTGAACCCCCAAAAGTCCTGACTATACGATAACCTGTTCGGCATGGGAATCGACTCCTCATACGTAAACTCATGAGGCGGTTTTATTCCCGTCAGTGATTTTTCAGTCATAGAATTTAATTTCAACCGCTTCTCATACTGATCTCCGCTCCCGAAGTAGCTGTACGCGAAATCATATTTCTTCAGCAATCCATTTGAATTATATATCGCAACCTGCTTCAGGCTCTTTTCTCCAGGAAGGTCCTGACGGTCTGTATCGTCATACGTAAAATTCACATAGCCCCCGGAAAAACTGATCTGGGTAAGGCGATGGGTCTGGGTTTGTGAATTAGTACCGCACGGACTCGGTGTTATGTTGCCACATGTCGATCCAGCCATCGTAAAGTATTTGGTTTCTACTATGTTAAACTGGTTATAGTATGTAACCGGAACGTATGTGAACGTAATTGTCCTTGTTCCATCGGCCGACTTAATCTTTGTTAATAGCCATGCAGCATTGCTTGGCTGAGGTTCTCCACATCCTCCTCCTGATACCACCTCTGTTTTGTTGAATTCGTAAACAGTGCCATCCTCCACGACAATTTTCCATCCTGCCCCTGCACTGAACGTACTCCAAGGCGTGATCTTTCTGTTCTTTGCAGGGTAATTGAATATGGTTCCCGACTGATCAAACAGGAATTTGCCGGACTGTCCGTTCATGCTATACGAATAGATATCCGGTTCGCTGTCTCTCATACCTGTCGATATTTCATGAGCCATCGTAATCCTTTGCTGACTTGTACCTTGTAAAAGAGTTTGAATATGATTTTGGACGGGCCCGACCCAGTTATTACGCTCATCTGGTATGTCACGCACCTGCCGGTTAATAACTCCACCTGCATTCAATGACCACCCTAATCCTACTGCAGACGCGATTTCCTCTACACGTATACCACCAGCGTGATAACTAATGCTGATAGGAAGTTGAAGCGAACCATCCTGAATTTCATATAGAGGAATGGAAATACTAGGCACCCCGGTATAAAGGCTTACGGGCACCGCACCATATTTTCCGAGCGCAGCTACGTTCGGTGAAGGGGGTACAATTGTTCTGGCTTCATAATTCGTTTGCTGGGCATCTGCGCAAAATCCTGACAGACACAAAAGGAAAAGGAGTGTGATTTTAACGGAGGCATTCACCCACCAACTAGTCATAGGTATTAATTTTTTCATCTTGCTTCTATTTTTTCAATTCGTTGCTTCAATGCGTCATTTTCACTTTTCAATTCAATCATGTACAGCGTCATCTCCTCCATCTTTTTCAGCAACAGCATATTCATTTCGCCAAGCTGTACGCCATTCGCTTCCATCTCCTTTGCCGAAGGCACTTCAGGAAGATGTTTGTTCTGATCGATGTAATTTTTTACTTCTTCGAGCGAAGGAAGTTTGTAGTCTTTCTCAAACACGTAATCCGGAACAGGAACAGCGAGGTCTACTTTTACTTCTTTGCTGTGAATGGTGCCGTTGACGGTGAGGAGTTGGTCGGGGGAAGAAGTTCCAATGCCAACTTTCCCTCCATTTTTGTTGATAATAAAATCTGCATACGAAGAGCCCGAAGCCTTTATTGAATTCAAGTACGTGTATCCGTTCATGTCATCGCTGGTTCCCATTGACAAGCTAGTATACCCGCCGCTTCCTGTATCCGGATTCCCAATTGTAACTGCCGAACCGGCGCCCTGTTTGTAAACATTCAATCGGGATGAAGGAGAACTGGTTCCTATTCCCATATTGCCATTGGCGTCGATACGAACACGTTCTGTTTTCGCACCTACCGATTCACCACTTCCCACTTCAAATGAAATACCTCCATATGCTCCCAGATGCAATTTGTCATCGGGTGCATTTCGAAATGCCACATAGCCTCCTAAGTTATTATCTGTAAATAATAAACCCGAGTAAGTATTATTGTCCATGGAATTACGGAACTCAGAAAAACCTCCTCCTGCAGCATCAATGGCCAACTTTGTGGACGCATGGAGGGACTGTATACCGGATGGAACGGCGTCAATAACATGAATTCGGGCTGATGGATTTCCCCCGATGCCTAAATTCCCTGAATGAAAGGCGTTGCCATTTGCTGTGAAGTAATGATACAAATTTCCACTATACGTTCCGCAACCAAAACCAACACACGAGTTGCCGTAAATACGAAATGATTCATCCGAATCATCATTAAGCTGTAATTCGAGCCAATTGTTGTTGTAGCTACCATTTACCTTTCGCATCCGATAAGGATCCGTATCATCTCCCCCATCAGAATTACGAAATGCGATCTCGGTCACGTTCGTTTGGGCATGCGCTGCTTGAACTGAAACAAACGCCATTGCAAAAATTAAAACGAATTTCATTTTCATGGATAGAATTATTTTAAAATAAGTTCTTTGATTTTCTTATTCTCAGATTTTAAATCCTCAATCTCCTTTCGAGCATCAATCATGTACAAAGTCAATTCTTCAATTTTTTTAAGTAACACCATATTCATTTCTCCAAGCTGTACTCCGTTCGCCTCCATCTCTTTTGCTGATGGTACATCAGGAAGATGCTTGTTCCGATCGATGTAGGTTTTGATTTCGTCGAGCGAAGGAAGTTTGTAGTCTTTTTCAAACACATAATCAGGAGCAGGAACAGCGAGGTCTACTTTTACTTCTTTGCTGTGAATGGTGCCATTTACTGTTAGGAGTTGGTCAGGAGAAGTAGTACCGATGCCTACTTTTCCATCAACCTTTATTGCAAGTCGAGTAAGGTTACTTGTCTCGAAGTAAAGAGGGGAATAGCCACTTACATCAAGATAACTAACAGAGACTATTCCAGCAATACCATTATGTCCCAGCCCGATAATTCTTTGATTGGAGACCGCTTCCGAGACAATACCCCATGGGCCTGAAGATGGCGATTTAACATGGAGGCCTGAACCTAGGTATGGTGTTGTAATACCGATTGCTATCCTGCCGCCGAAATTTGCATTTCCATTATTAAAAATGGTTGTCGTAGGTGTTTGTCCTGATCCCATTTTAAGATTTCCATCATATAATCTAAGGTGCAGCGTCGATGAACTGCCACCATAAATAGTCAAATCATGCTCTTCCCCATCATCGCTATAAATAGTATATGGGTTCGTGTCTCCTGCCAACGAATATCCATATCTTCCGAGAAAAAGGTTGTTAATTTTGGCATCACCAGATGAAGGGTAGTTATTCTGGCTAAAAGCATTAGCGTATACAAAGACAATAAAAAAAGACGAATAGATCTTTAACATCTTTATGAATTTATTTTTTTAACTGATCAATTTCCTTTTGCATAGATTGCATTCTAGCTTTTGCATATTGATTCTCATTTTTCAATTCAATCATATACAAGGTTATCTCCTCCATTTTCTTTAGCAACAACATATTCATTTCTCCAAGCTGCACGCCATTCGTTTCCATCTCCTTTGCAGAAGGCACCTCAGGTAGATGTTTATTCTGATCGATGTAATTTTTTACTTCTTCGAGTGAAGGAAGTTTGTAGTCATTCTCAAACACGTAATCAGGAGCAGGAACAGAGAGATCTACTTTAACTTCTTTGCTGTGAATGGTGCCGTTGACGGTAAGTTTCTGATCGGGACTGACGGTACCAATACCCACATTACCACCACTAATTATTGTTAAATATTCATTGTTATTTGCCACTCCGACACCAAGCGAAAATCTGTTCAATGTAGATGGACCAATTATGGTTCGCTTAACTGAACCTCCCACTGCAGAAAGTTTCACATTAAAATCCTGATCCGACATGTTCGTTGCGTTAATCACCGTTTCTTCGGTAGACTGCGCGCCGGCTATTGTCAAATGGGAACTTGGTTGAGACACACCAATTCCTACATTTCCATTTCCATTGATCGTTAACAACTCTGTATTATCTCCCGCAAAAAATGAAAACCGAGCGGAAGGACTTCCAACCTGCAACCTCATCTGGTAGGATTGGATGCCGAAACCATACCAGTCAGAGGAGGCATCATACAATCCTATTAATCGCGAATTGATCTGATTTCCAGTCGAAAGAGTGGAACTGGTAAATTTTCCGGCAATTTGCATATGGCCTGCGTTACTAATCGCAGCGATTGGAGTCTGCCCGGATATACCCCACGTCCATCCTCTATTTGCCGTATTGTCCATATTGGATTTTATGCTGTAATCCGTAACAGGACCATATTGATACTCCGACCAGTTTCCCATATGGATTTTCCAAAGATCATTTTGCCAGAATCGTATCCCATTACCGTTTCCTTGTGTTACCTCGTAAAACGGTTGCTGTGCATATAGCCCCTTCACTACCAAGAATAAGATGACAACGATCGATATCCCTTTCATATTCAATTGAAATTTCTTTGTTACTTATTTTCAAGTTTTCCAATCCTTTCATTTTGTATTTGTATCAATGAGTTTTGTTTGATCACATAGAGAGTTAATTCTTCAATCTTTTTTAACAGCATCATATTCATTTCCCCCAACTGCACCCCATTCATTTCCATTTCTATCGCCGAAGGCACTTCAGGCAGATGTTTGTTCTTATCGATGTAGGTTTTTATTTCTTCGAGTGAAGGAAGTTTGTAGTCTTTTTCAAACACATAATCCGGAGCGGGAACAGCGAGGTCTACTTTTACTTCTTTGCTGTGGATGGTGCCGTTGACGGTAAGTTTTGAATCAGGTGTAGAAGTACCGATGCCGACATCCCCCTTGACAATGAGATCATTCTTACCGGGATTTGCATAACTATACGTGTCAGAAACAAGAACTCCACCAGCTTTTAAGCCGGACGCAGAACCAAATGCTGACGAATTTATCAAGGATAAGTATCTGTAAAGTTCAGATCCTCCAACACCAGTATAAATGATTGGGTTTGATCCGGGATCTAACACCAAGTGACCACGAACATCCAATCGCTGATTAGGCACTGAAGTGCCGACGCCAACATTTCCTCCGGACTCTACAAGAAAAAGATTTGGACTGGCATAAGGGGCATGAATTCTCGGGGTAGCATCACCTTCACCTGCCACGCCAGTGGATTGGATCTTAAAACCATTATCGCCATTATCCGAATACAAATAAAATAATACAGACGTCGATTGCTTTAACATTAACCCGGCCTCTTCCGTACTGGCCTGTTTCGCAGCCAATAACCAATTTTGAGCAACCGTAGAGTGGGCAATGAAAAGTAAACAAACAAGCAAACCGTGTTTCATAGTCATTTTATTTTGTTTTGTTCTCCATCGCCTTAAGATTCTCTAACTCAATGTATAAATTCTTAAAAAGCAAATCTTGTTTTTCAATTCTCTCATTTTGCTGAATGACATGGAGTGTGAGTTCTTCTATTTTCTTAAGCAGGAGCATATTCATTTCTCCTAGCTGTATCCCATTGGCTTCCATATCTTTTGCAGAAGGCACTTCAGGAAGATGCTTATTATGATTGATGTAGATTTTGATTTCACTGAGTGAAGGAAGTTTGTAATCTTTCTCAAACACGTAATCCGGAGCAGCAACTGCGAGATCTACTTTTACTTCTTTACTGTGGATGGTGCCGTTGACGGTGAGGAGTTGATCGGGGTTAGTTGTTCCGATGCCAACTTTCCCAGTATCGTCCATGGTCATACGCCATGAGCCGCCATTGTACCATCCCATAGCATACGCATTGTATTGTCCCATGAACATAGTTGCGTCTCCATTTACTACAACACCGCCTGAATTAGAAGAATCTCCAGTTTTGATTCTACCGTTAACAGCAAAGTCCACATTTCCTCCACCGGCTCCGTGAACGGTCAATTTTGTTCCAGGTGTCATTGTTCCAATTCCCACATTGCCACTGCCTGCATCAATGTGCATTCGTTGGTTTGTGCCATTAGCAAAGAATCGCAGATGAGCATTAGTTGATCCATTACTGTTGTAATTAATATACATTCCATCTTGGTTAGCAGTGGACTCATTTCGGATAACGCGGCTGTTGATATAAATATCATTTGCGTTGTTGGCTGTGTTCACAACAGGAGTTCCATTAATTCCAATCATGCCTCCAGCATTAAAATTGCCTGCAATCTGTGTGTGTCCTTGCATATTAATCGCAACTACCGGAGTTTGATTCATTACACCCCACGTCCAACCCCTTCCTGAATGATAGCTGCTCATATTTGTCTTTATGCTGTAGTCTGTCACAGGTCCAAAATGGTATTCTGCGCTATTGCCCATATGTATCTTGTATGCGTTGTCCCCCCAGAAACGGATTCCATTACCGTCACCCGCTGTGACATCATAGTTAGTTTGCTGCGAGAAGGCCGTTCCAATCACGCCGATAAAAATGACGAACAGAATTATCTTTTTCATTCTTGTTTAGTTAAAGAATTAGAACCGGGACCAGAATAGTGACAGTAATGATCGGAGTACTTTACTTTTCTTATCATCAAGATTTGAGTCCCAACTTCACGTCGCATCGTGATGATGCGGCCAATGCATACTCAATGAGAGAAGCAAATTGCATTTCTGCAATCGAGGTAAAAAATCAATTTTCACGAAAAACTTACATGACGTGAAACTTTTTGAGAATCACTTTTTTGAAGTAAAAAAGCATTTCGCTGCACACACGCATCCCGGTTTCTGCGAAAGTTTGCACAGAATTCTTCACAAAAGAAGAAAACCTTACCTGAGGAATGTTTAGAAGAATAAAAAAAATAAAGTGACAGGCGTTGTAGACTGTGACTTATTCTGCGGAAATAAAAAAAGAAATAAAAGCATGTAAGATTCAGCTTAAAAGTCGGGTAGTCAGAAAGTCCGAAAGTCAGTAAAGTCAGAAAGTTGGGAAAGTCGGAAAGTGTCTCGTCCTGAAATAAGTTTACACAAATCGTCAGCCTGTTTCAGGACTGCCGAGTTTTCAAATCTGTCCCGCACCCACAACGCTCATTCCTTGCGTTGTACGTGTGCTGCTCACCACGCCTTGGGTACATCCTTCGATCTTCACACAGATGATGTAACACGTTGCTTTGAATGGAACAATGAGTTGTGTAATTAGGGGAGATAAGGTTCCTGTAAGCTCCAATGTTTTGGATGTCACCGATGCCGTCTTCGCATTTTTCTTTTTCAGATCGGGGAAGATGCCGAGAACGGTGAGCCTGTAGCCGTCAATATATTTTGTCTTCGTAAACCCGGGGTGATGGTCATATGCAATACGTATGTCGAGTACGGATTTTTTCTTCCCGGATTTTATGAAGGGCTGCACATCGAGGAATCGTTGGAACGGATAGCCGGTGTGAATTTCAAATTGAGGCAGTTTACTGAAATCAAATGCTCCATGTTCCTTGAGCTGCTTGCGGAACATGGAGAGGAGCCGCTGCCACAATTGGCCGCCCATCAGTTCGCCACGGTAAGGATCGATGGCATCCTTGAAGATCTTTGCGGGCACATTCGCGCTGATAAGATTTTTGATTTCCTGTTTCAGCGTGTCATTTACTTCCGCTTCCTTATAGGTTCCTCGTTTTGTGCGCACATGATCGCCATACGTGCGACTCCTGACAAACGTAAGACCGTCTACTGTGCCGCGTAATTTTATAATTGAAACTGATTTGGCCATGACAACGATTTTACTACCTTCAAATATCTGTATACAAGATAATAGACTTGCTGCCGCTGGTCAAGTGCAAAAAGGCCACATCTTCTTACCTTATACAGACCATATAGTGACGTTATAGCGATATTATAGCGACCTTATAGCGATGTTTCTATCAGGATGCGCGCTGGATGCCCGGTGCTGGCGATGTTATTCATACGGGGAAGACTAACAACTCTATGAAAGGGAACTTCAAAAAATCTGATTTAGCCCTGGCTTGATCATGATTTCCTTGCTTACATTTTTACTGGAAATTGTTTCTGGAAAGTTTATAACTAAGGGAAATAAAAAAGAAAGTTATAGCGTGTTAAGATTTGTTTAACAATAGGAAGACAATTCATTAAATCGATATGAATTAATAATGCTTCGAAATATCTAAATCCAAGACAGCGTAGGATAACTCATTCATCATGGTTATCAGATTAATCCTATAAATCACAGTTCAGACAATTACTAATAGCAAGGTTTCACGCAATCCTGAAGACTTTCGCCGGTAAGAATTTTGGGACAGTGTTTACTAATGTCACCTCTTAAATTCATTCATCGGTGTCTTAAGAGCGAGCTTGGGGATTGCTTCGTCATCCCGTTGGGATTCCTTGCAATGACGACTAACGGTCGGAGTAAAAAACAAAAGAGGCTGTCTCACAGGTGAAACGGCCTCTTTTCAATGAGCCCCCTGCCGGGATCGAACCAGCGACCTACTGATTACAAATCAGTTGCTCTACCAGCTGAGCTAAGGAGGCGTTATCTGCTCTACCACCCCGACAAGTCGGGGTAAGGAGGCATTAAAAAAATTGTTCTTTACCTACTGATTACAAACCAGTTGCTCTGCCACCCCGACGTCGGGGTAAGGAGGCGTTAAATAAAGAGTCGCAAAAATAATGGAAGAGATTGATTTTACAAGCTATCTTCTGACAGTTTTCTCAATTTTAACCAACTGATAAAGTGCCAAATATCCTGCAAAAGGTGTCCTACACCTCAGAGGTGTAGGACACCTTATCGCTCGCCGTAATAGCTCCCGATAATTATCGGGACGGGATGCAAGGTTTAGGAGACAGTTTTAAGCAATTTTAACTGGCTTTTTAACTGTTTTATCTGCTCGGAAGAGTCTTTGATCTTTTCGTTGAACTCTTCCTTCAGTTTCTCTGCGTTTTTTGAGCGCCCGAAGAACTCAAGGTTGTTTTTAAGCACGGCCATGTCGTTCTCGATCTTCACGATCTGGCGATGGATGGCCTCGCTTTTCTGATGGATTTTGCGCTCTCCCTGGGGATCGTTACGCAGTGCTTCCATCTGCACTTCCAGAATGGCCTTCCCTTTCGCTTCGCTGTCGGCACCTTCAATAGAATGAAGGTATTGCTCTACGGCATGATTGAACCGTGTACGTATTGACTGCATTGAATTTTTGGGAACAAAACCCGCGGTATTAAACCTGGCCTGAAGCTCTTTCAATCCTTCGAACGACCCCGATTTTTCTGCAGTGGCTTTTTCAAGTTCTGTACACACGGCTTCCTTCAACTTTAAATTCTCGGCTTGCTCGTTATCCTGTTTTTCAAACTGTGTTCTGCGATGTTCGAAAAAGAAATCGCAAGCCTGTTTAAATTCCTGGAATATCTTCTCGCGCATTCGCTCAGGCACAGGACCTGACTCTTTCCATTGACGTTGTAATTCCTTTAATTCATTGGCTGTCTTATCCCAGTCTTCGCTTTCTTTTAACGCCAACGCTTTTTGAATGATTTCCTGTTTGACTTTCAGATTGCGATCGCGTTCTTCATCCAGCTTCTTGAAGAAAACATTTTTGTTTGCAAAGAATGCTTTGAAGGCCGACCAGAATTTTCTGTTGATCTCCTTGGTCTTTGCATGAGGCACACCGCCGATTGCTTCCCACCTCTTTTGTACTTCCAGGATCTCCTGCGTCTTCTGGTTCCATTCTTTAATACGATCAGAAGCGAAGGCTGAAAATACCGCAAGTTCTTCAATCACCTTTTCTTTTTTCTCCAGGTTGCTTTGAAGATCCTTCTGTAGTTCGCCCATGTATGTATCACGGCGTGCATATACGGCATCGGAGGCCACTTTAAAGCGTTGCCAGATTTTTTCTTTCTCCTCAGCAGGTACAGGACCAACGTGTTTGAATTCATTATGAAGTTCATTCAACTCACGCACGGCATCATTAATACGCGCCACACCAGCAAGGCGTTCTGCACGAACACAAAGCTCCAGTTTTGCCTCCAGGTTTTTCTTTCTGTCGAGTTCCTTTAATTCGAAATAAATACTTCGCTGATCATAATAGCGATCTACGAGTGCGCTGTAATTGGCCCAGAGATTTTTTACCAGCGTTGATGGAACAGGGCCGATGGATTTCCATTCACGTTGAAGGTCTTTAAAAGCCTTCATGCTATGCTCTGTGTCTTCAGCCTCGGCCAATGCCCGCAACTTCTCAAGCAATTCGGTCTTCAACTTAAGATTGACAGCCCGCTGATCTTCGATGTGTTTAAAATGTTGTGTCTTCTTGTCGCGTAGAAATTTAAATGCAGCGTCAAACACGACATCATACTCATCGCCTTTGTATTCAAAGTCTTCTTCAATGCCTCCACTATCTTTAAATCGCTGAAGGGCTTCGCGCTTTTCCTTTTCCCGGATCTCATCCATCAACGGTTTGATCTCGCGCAGTTGTGCATCGATTTTTTTAAAGTCATGTTCGAGACTTAGCGCCTTGATGAAATCAACAAATTCAGGTTTACCAAATCCGGAAAAATCAACAGGCTTTACCTCCTCCAACTCGGGGATTTCTTCGATGTGCTCTGCGCTTTCATCATGAAGGTCGTGCACGGAAGAATCACCCACGGTGTGGGACTTGATCTCTTCCGAATAAAGGGGTTTTTCCACTTCCATTTCTTTTGCTAAGCTTACGCCATTCACGCTTTCCTTTGAATCCATAGTATTCTGCACGTAAATCTCAAAGGTAACTAAAAATCACCTGTTAATTCATGCTGGGGTCTACCGGGTAATTTGAATAAACGGAAAAACGACCGCCCATATTTTTTAGTGCCTCACGCCACATTAATTCTGTATTCGTTTCAAATACCAACAGCTCGCTTGTCTGATCATTGACAATCCAGGAATCGGCTTCAAGTTCCAGTTCAAGCTGTCCGGCCGACCACCCGCTATACCCCAGAAAAAATTTTACGTCCTGCGGGTCTACTTGTTTTGTATTCAGCAGGAATGTCAATTTCTCAAAATCACCACCCCAGTAGATTTCATCCGTGATTTTTATCGCATCCTTAAGATCTGGCAATCGATGTATGTAATGCAACGTGTCTTGCTGAACAGGCCCGCCCATATACACGGGAGCCGGGAAGTCTGTCAGATCACCCATCACATCGCTGATCTGTACCAACGACAATTTATTAAGAACGAATCCAAACGAACCTTCCTCATTATGCTCGCAAAGCAAAACAATTGTTCTCTCAAAATTTGGGTCAGGGAGAAAAGGTTCTGATACAAGAAGTCTTCCCTTTTCGGGCTTTAACTTATTCTTATATTTAAAGAATTCCATGCAGTTGCTCTCTGTTTACGAAACGTGAATTCGTTACTTTGTGTTGTGATTCTTTGGTTAATTACTACCCAATAATAGGTAGCAATTCATGCATTTCTCAAATTATGCGTAAAAAATTATTATGAAGAACTTTGCCGGCATACGAAAAGAATATTCCAAAGCTTCCCTGGATCTGCTTGCTGTGGATAAAAATCCCATCACCCAATTTTCGCAATGGTTTGATGAGGCCGAAAAATCGGACGTGCCGGAAGTGAATGCAATGACCCTCTCTACGGTATCGGAAAGCGGAAGGCCATCGTCCAGAATTGTGCTGCTCAAAGGCATTGAGGGAGAGCGATTTGTGTTTTACACAAACTACCAGGGACAGAAAGGAAAAGAACTTGAACAGAACCCGGCATGCGCTTTGAACTTCTTCTGGCCTGAACTGGAAAGACAAATACGTATTGAAGGCATTGCCACGAAAGTTGATCCAAAAATTTCAGATGCATACTTTCAAAGTCGGCCGCGGACAAGTCAGATTGGTGCGTGGGCCTCACCGCAAAGCACGACCATTGCAAGCAGAAAAATTCTGGAGGAACGTGCGAAAGAAATTGAATTGAGATTCAAAGATCAAAAGGTATTGCCCCGTCCTCATCAATGGGGAGGCTTTGCCGTTGAACCCTTACGTATTGAATTCTGGCAGGGAAGAGAAAGCCGGCTGCACGATCGTGTGGTGTATACGAAAGTGAATGAGGTTTGGAGAATTAGTCAGCTTGCGCCGTAGAGACGTAAGACTTAAGACGTAAGATTTACGATTTACGATTCAAAATTAATACTGTCCGGAGCTCCCAATTTTTTAAAGTTCGTACGTGCAGTGTTCAAGTCTAAGGCGGGTGGAGGTCCAGCGACGGCGCGGCGTAAACTAATCCCGATGGTACCATCGGGATCGTGCGCAGCGTCGTTGGTGCCCTTTTCTTTTGGTTCGTTTTCTTTTGGGCAAGCAAAAGAAAATGAACGTTCACGGGGTACGCCTTTAGATATATTACAAAGTGAATTAGTCCGGGCAATGCAATTTATTTTTACCGGACTGTAATAATTCGAAATTAAAGAATGTCGAAAAGATTATTAACACCTGGAGTTCTTCTTACTGTGAAGCCTTCTCCGTAGCGGACGCCGATAGCGTGGCCTAGTTCGATGCCGCGCGACTCGATCATCTTTAAAAATCCGGAATTGGAAATGTAGGTTTCGGGTTCGTTGCTGGTGGGATCATGAAACTGGCTTTTAAATGCTTTTATCGATTCCATTTTCTTTTCCCAAAAATCAGATACATCAACAATAAAATCAGGTTTTAAAAACTGACTTTGTATAAAATGATAAAGCACTTTTGGCCTCCAGGCTTCCTGCTGCTTTCCTGAATCGGTGGTGCTGATGCGAATCAATCCTGAATAAAAGCAAGCTTCATAAATAAGTTCTGCGCCACGTCCATGGTCGGGATGTCTGTCATACGTAGCGTTGGCTAAAACAATTTCAGGTTTATACTTCCGTACTGCCTGTATCAATTTCAACTGGGACTCGGGATCGTTGCGAAAGAATCCATCCTGAAGCTCGAGGTTTTCGCGAATGGAAACTCCTAAGATTTTAGCTGACAGTTTTGCTTCATCTTCACGCATTTTGGGCGTGCCGCGTGTTCCGAGTTCACCGCGTGTTAAATCAATGATGCCTACTTTTTTCCCAAGGGAAATGTGCTTCAGTATCGTACCCGCACATCCCAGTTCGGCATCATCCGGATGAGAGGCAATGACTAAAATGTCCAGCTTCATGATCTGAATTAATTAGCCAGTTCCAACTCTTTCGCAACGAGGAATTTCTCTGCATCGAGCGCACCCATACAACCGCTGCCTGCAGCGGTGACTGCCTGACGGTATGTTTTGTCGGCCACATCTCCTACCGCAAATACTCCCTCCACATTGGTTTTGGTTGATCCCGGTGCGACAATCAAATACCCTGATTCATCCATACCCAGTTTACCTTTAAATACATCGGTGTTGGGTTTGTGACCAATGGCAAGAAAGAAACCCTGAACCGGAAGAACTGTTTTCGCACCGGTTTTATTATTGACGATTCTTGCCCCGGTCACGCCGCTGTCGTCACCCAGGATCTCTTCGGTTTCGGAATTAAAATGAATCTGAATGTTGTGTGTATTCTTGACACGATCCTGCATGATCCTCGACGCGCGCATCTCATCCCTTCGTACGATCAAATGAACTTTTGTACAAAGTTTAGAAAGATAGGTTGCTTCTTCGGCCGCAGAATCTCCAGCCCCTACTACGGCGACTTCTCTACCGCGATAAAAATAACCATCGCAGACCGCACAGGCAGAAACACCCCGGTTGTAATAAAGCTCTTCGGTGGGAAGACCCAGGTATTTTGCTGTTGCGCCGGTAGCAACGATGATCGATTCTGCAATGATCTCCTTTTTTTCATCCACCGTTACTTTAAACGGATAGCTTGAAAAGTCAACATCGGTGACAAGTCCGAAATGGACTTTCGTGCCAAAGCGTTCTGCTTGTTTCTGCAAATCCACCATCATCTGGGTGCCGTTTATACCATCCGGATAACCCGGGAAGTTTTCCACGTCATTCGTTGTGGTAAGCTGGCCACCGGGCTGACTTCCGGTATAGAGAACGGGTGTAAGTCCTGCACGAGCTGCATAAATGGCAGCGGTATATCCTGCGGGGCCTGAACCAATGATGAGAACCTTTACATTTTCGTTTGTCATAGCGGTATAACAGATTTGGTAATAAAAAAGGTCTCCAGCACGAGACCTTATTATTTTATAAAATTTCGCACATTATTAACCCAGGTAAGGTTTTAAAGCTTTACTTCTGGAGGTATGTCTTAACCTTCTGATAGCCTTTTCCTTAATTTGGCGCACCCGCTCCCGAGTAAGATTGAACTTCTCTCCGATTTCCTCCAAGGTCATGGCGTGTTCTCCGTTCAGTCCGAAGTACAAGGTGATCACATCCGATTCGCGTTGGGTTAGGGTTGACAGTGCGCGTTGCACTTCCCTTCGCAGCGAGTCGGTCATCAACCCTGAATCGGGGGTATCTTCGCTGTCGTTTTCAAGTACATCCAGCAAACTGTTTTCTTCGCCTTGTACGAAGGGTGCATCCATTGATACATGCCGGCCGGAGATCTTCATCGTATCAACGACTTCCGCTGTTGTTACTTCCAAAACTTCCGCAAGTTCTTCGGGTGAAGGTTCTCGTTCGAATTTTTGTTCAAGTTCAGAAAATGTTTTTGAAATCTTGTTCAATGACCCAACGCGATTGAGGGGAAGACGAACGATGCGTGATTGTTCTGCGAGTGCCTGCAGAATGGATTGACGAATCCACCACACCGCATAGGAAATAAATTTAAAACCACGGGTCTCATCAAAGCGTTGTGCTGCTTTAATGAGACCCAGGTTTCCTTCATTGATCAGGTCTCCCAACGAGAGGCCCTGATTCTGATATTGCTTAGCTACCGACACGACGAAGCGAAGGTTAGCCTTTGTTAATTTTTCAAGAGCGATCTGATCGCCTTCCTTTATTCTTTGCGCCAGATGAACTTCTTCATCGGGGGTAAGCAAGTCTACTTTTCCGATTTCCTGGAGGTACTTGTCCAATGACTGACTTTCCCGGTTGGTGATCTGCTTACTAATTTTAAGCTGTCTCATCGATCGTCTGGATTTAGCTAATCAAACGTAAAAAATGTTGCTTCAAAAATACGGGTTTCCCGATTTAAACAGCAGCCGTTTTTTCATTTGTTGGAGATTTCGGTAACAAAACCTTACGTGAGAGTCTGAACTTTCCGGTTTTCTTATCTACCTCAACAAGTTTCACTTTTATCTCTTCGCCTACCTGAAGTACACCTTCCATGGTTTCCAGTCGCTCCCATTTAATTTCAGAGATATGAAGCAGACCATCCTTACCTGGCATGAATTCAACAAATGCGCCAAAAGGCATGATTGATTTCACAACACCATCATATACTTCGCCAACTTCCGGAACAGCGACAATGTTCTTCACACGTCTCACTGCGGCATCCATAACTGCCTGATCACTAGCGAATATATTAACGATACCTCTACCGTTAGCTTCTTCAATAACGATAGTAGCTCCTGTCGTTTTTTGTATTTCCTGAACCACTTTACCACCGGGCCCGATTACCGCACCGATCAACTCTTTCTCGATGTAGATGGTGTACGCACGTGGTGTGTGGGGTTTCAAATCAGCCTTCGAAGCAGAAAGTGTTTTCTTCATTTCGCCAAGGATATGAAGACGACCTTGTTTCGCCTGATCCAAGGCTTCTTTAAGAACTTCATAGGTTAATCCGTCTACCTTCAAATCCATCTGGCAAGCCGTGATTCCCTTCTCAGTTCCTGTTACTTTAAAGTCCATATCACCTAAGTGATCTTCATCACCCAGGATATCAGACAAAATCGCATAACGCTTGGTGCTGCTGTCAGAGATCATACCCATGGCAATACCTGATACGGGTGAAGAAATCTGAATACCTGCATCCATCAGTGCAAGAGAACCCGCACATACGGTAGCCATCGATGATGAACCATTGGACTCAAGAATATCCGATACAATACGGATCGTGTATGGATTTTCTCCTTCTTTGGGAAGAACCTGTTTCAATGCACGAAGTGCAAGATTTCCATGACCAACTTCTCTGCGTCCTGGTCCACGATTCGGTTTTACTTCACCGGTAGAAAAACCAGGGAAGTTGTAATGCAACATGAATTTGCTTGAGCCTGAGAACATCGCACCATCAATCAATTGCTCATCCAGTTTGGTTCCCAGTGTCACGGATGTCAGCGATTGTGTTTCTCCACGTGTGAATACCGCTGAGCCGTGTGCAGAAGGTAGATAATCCACCTCTGACCAGATCGGACGCACCTCATTTGTTTTACGTCCATCCAATCTCACCTTTTCATTCAATACAAGGTCACGGCAAGCTTTCTTGTTGATGTCTTTATAATATTTCTTAACCAGCAGTTTATCAACGGTTGAGTCCTCGGGAAGTGAAGCAACATACTCGTCAATGATCTGACCAAACAACTCAGAACGTTTATGCTTATCTGCTAATTGCTGACGTGCTACTGCATATACTTTATCATAAAGCAATCCGTGAAGTTCAGCTTTTAAGTTTTCGTCTTTTGACTCGTGATTGTAAACACGTTTTTCCGTGTTGCCTGTTTCCTTCGTCAATTCAAGTTGAAGTTGACATTGAACCTTAATGGCATCGTGTGCAAGTTTCAACGCTTCAAGCATATCTTCTTCGCTCACTTCCTTCATTTCACCTTCTACCATCAATATATTTTCGATTGATGCAGCCACAATAAGATCAAGATCAGCCTTCTCTTTTTGCTCTAAGGTAGGATTGATAACATACTGACCATCAACGCGTGCAACACGCACTTCTGAAATTGGTCCTTGAAATGGAATATCAGTAACTGCAAGGGCAGCAGAGGCAGCAAAAGCAGCAAGAGCATCTGGTAATCCATCAGGATCTCCTGAGATCAATTGAATAGCAACCTGTGTTTCAGCATGGTAATCATCAGGGAACAAAGGACGGATAGCCCGGTCAACTAAACGGCTGATCAGAATTTCATAATCTGAAAGACGTGCTTCACGTCTTAAAAAGCCGCCGGGGATTTTTCCGGTAGCCGCAAATTTTTCCTGGTAGTCAACCGATAAAGGAAGGAAATCAGCTCCCTCTTTTCCTTGCTGGCTGGCGACTACGGTAGCCAGGAGCATTGTCTTTCCCATTTTCAATACAACTGCACCGTCAGCCTGACGGGCAAGTTTTCCTGTTTCGATGGTTATCTCACGGCCATCGGGCAGCTTACAGGTTTTTGTTATAACAGTAGGTTTCATGTGTTTATTTTAATTTTTTTAAGGTCATCGCCATGCTTTTTGATGAATTGCATGAAGATGTCATATGCGTTGTTTTAAAGAAATCATTCAACGAATGATTTCAGAAGGTTGTAAAAAACGAAAAGGGAACCATGATTAGGTTCCCTGTCCGTTATATTTAGTTAATTATTTTCTTAGTTCCAGGTCGGCAAGAACAGCTCTGTAGCGGCCGATATCGTTTCTTTGAAGGTAATTCAGCAGCTTTTTACGCTGGCCTACCAATTTCAAAAGGCCTTGTTGCGTTGAAAAATCCTTCTTTTGACCCTTCAAGTGTTCAGTCAAATGGTTGATTCTGTAGGTAAAAAGGGAAATTTGAGCTTCTGGAGATCCCGTGTCTGTTTTTGACTTTGCAAAGCCATGTTTGCTAAACAGTTCTTTCTTTTTTTCTTTGTCCAAATACATCGTTTACAGCTTTTATTCGATTCTTTATATGAGGCGCAAAAGTATAGCAAATGCTGTTAACAAACAAATCTAAGCCACTTTAGGCTTCAATAAATGCTTTGCTTCGAGCCATTTTTTCACCTTGTACCACGCCACCTGATACGAATCTGCATCAAATAAGCGAGCGTCCTGGCGGGCCTGCCTCAAAAACAAAAGTCCAATAATCAGGAGAATAATGTTGGCCGCCCAAATTCCCAGAGGTACCGACACAATCCCTTGCTTGGCCCACTTCTCACCCATCATTTTCATCACATAAAATATGATAAAGAACAGGATTGACGCCAGGACGGGAATTCCAAGTCCTCCCTTTTTAATTATTGACCCTAAGGGCGCGCCGATGAGAAACATGGCGATGCACGCCAGTGAATTGGCAAGGATCAGGTGCCATTGAATTTGGTATGTCTTATATTCATCCCGATAACTCGTTGTTCTGGTCGCGAAATTATCCATCTGGCTTTTGATGATCCGCACATGATTCAACGCGGTGGAGAACTCAGACGATACCGGTGGCGCTTTAAAAAGACTGTCAGCAAAACGAAGTATTTTTTTAGTTGTCGCCGAGTCACGTTGGGCAACCTTCTTTGGGTTTGGTGGAATTGCAGATGCGATAGTGTCTTCTGTTTCCACTGTGCCAACCGGACCTGGTGCATGAGGTACAGCTCTCGCAAGTGAATCCGTAATTTTTGCTTTTACTTTCCGAATTGAATCCTGCCGGACTTTGAATTGCTGGAGTGTGGGTGGCAATTCAAATGTGTCTTTCTTATAATGATATTGAAACAGCTGACCTTGCGTGGCATCATACAATCCGATTCTTTGAGTATTTACTTCACTTTGCATCGAGTCCATGTCCATCTCCAATTGTCCGAGATTACGCATCAGCCGGTTGGATTGAAAAAATTCTTTGTTGGTTCGGATAAGACCAAAAGAAGAAAGGTCAAACACGACCTGCGTCTTGGAGAATTTTGTGCGACTAAAGTTATTATGGCCAGCACCACCGCCTGGTTCGGAGCCTGCTTCATCATAATTATAGCCGTTGAACAATTCCAGTTTCAAATACTGACCATTCAATATCGAATACATTTTCCCGGAATCAGCAATGGTCATTTTCTTGTTTCCTACATTATTACGATGGTCATAAATGATAATGTCTTTCAGCGTTACACCATCCGGAAACTTCTTATCTACTTTTATATTGATATCGGGAATGGCACTGTAAAATGCTCCTTCACGAAGGTCAAGTGCCGGCTTTTTTTGTTTGATATCGTACAGGAGACTATATGCCTCCAGGGCAGCTTTAGGTACCATGTAGTTATTGATGGTGTATGCAAATCCGGTGAAGAGCAATACAAACAAAAATATTGGCGCCAGGCTACGGACAAGCGAAATGCCCAGGCTCTTTACTGCCGTCAGTTCAAAGTGTTCGCCGAGGTTACCGAATGTGATCAGTGAAGACAATAACACGGCCAGGGGCATGGCAATGGGAGTTGTCAATACAGCAAAGTAAAACCACAATGTGGCTAGTGTAGACCAGTCCAGGTCCTTACCGATCAGGTCATCAAAATACTTGACCATGTTGACCATCAGGAGAATAAACAAAACCACCGTGAACGTGAGGATGAACGGCCCGAGAAAAGACGAGAGGATAAGTTTATCAATCTTTTTCATGAAGCAATCATAATAATCAAAAAGAGAGCCAGATCAGACTTTGGACCAAATCAGGAAATAATCTATATACGGCTGCAATGATCGCAAAAAATTCGTCGGGTAAGGGTATCGGTATCTCTAAATCTTGTGGAATTAAGGTGTTGGTAGTTGAAAAAGTTTGTAAGTTTGCAGCCTCAAAAAATGAGGCGCGGTAGCTCAGGCGGTTAGAGCGCAGGATTCATAACCCTGAGGTCGGGAGTTCAACTCTCCCCCGCGCTACAAGGCAGACCGTAAGGTTTGCCTTTTTTTGTTTTTATTTTACTTTGTCGTGCATGCGATTTGTTTGGTAGCTCAGGTGGTTAGAGCTTTGGATTCATATCCGCTGGCGGACGGGGGTTCAACTACCCCCCGCGCTACGCAGGCAAATCATCTAATATGATTTGCCTTTTTTAATGTTTATAGTTTACGCTTTACGTAGTGTCCACTTCAACCAGATCTACATTGGTTTTACCAGCGATCTTGAACAGCGATTATTATCTCACAATCAATTATCTAAGAATGGCTACACGGTCAAATACAGACCTTGGGAATTGTTTTATACTGAAAACTGCGAGACTAAGGCTGAGGCCATGAAACGCGAGAAACAGTTAAAGTCTTCAAGGGGAAGGGAGTTTTTAAGATCGCGATTGAAATAAATTGGCATACCTTTAGAAATGCCTTGTAAATAGGTGGTTAGAGCTTGGATTCATATCCGCCGGCTGGCGGACGGGGGTTCAACTCCCCCGCGCTACAAAGGCAGATCGATAATGATTTGCCTTTTTTTATGTTGTTGGCTACGCGATGCATGGCCTTCAATTTTTTTTATTTGTCCTTCTTTAAAAATTGCCATAACTTCCAATCCCCTAGCAAATACGCCCATGGCCAAGAAGAGGATTTTTACTGCAGACTATGAAATTCATGCCTCGGCGAAAATGCTGTACCCCTACATACAGACGGCAAGTGGTCTTTCTGAATGGTTTGCCGATAACGTCAACATCAACCCCGAAAAAATCTTTACATTCGTTTGGGACAACGATGAACACCGCGCCGTACTTGCCGCTCATCGAACCAACCAATTTGTCCGTTTCGAATACCTGCCTGAAAACGGTGCTGATAAATCATCTCCCTCCTATTTTGAGTTACGTATCGAAGTAAATGAACTTACTCAGACTGTCTTTCTCAAGGTCGTTGACTTTTCAGACTTTGATGACCTCGGTGAACTTCAGGATTTATGGGATGGATTGGTTGAGAATTTAAAGAAAGTTGTAGGCGGCTGATCTTTTTTATTTCTAATTTTTAATTTCTGGTTTCTAACTAGAAATACGAAATCAGAAATTAGAAATTTACTAAAAAAGCTATTTTTACTGCCTCACTACAAGAAACTACGCTTATGCTTCCATCCATCAATCCAGTTGAAACCAATTCCTGGAAAAAACTTACCATGCATTTTCTTTCCATGCAAGCCACTGAAATGAAAGAATTGTTTGAAGAAGATCCTAAGCGCTTTGAAAACTTTCAGTTCCTTTTCGAAGATATCCTTGTTGATTACTCGAAAAATCGCATCAATCAGGAAACCATGGAGCTTCTTTGTGAGTTGGCGATGGAATGCGAACTTCCTTCGGCAATCCATGCCATGTTTAAAGGCAATCGGATCAACCAAACTGAAGACCGCAGTGTTTTGCACACAGCCTTACGCAACAGATCAAACACACCTGTTCTTGTTGATGGCAACGATGTTATGCCAGCCGTGAACCAGGTGCTTGATCAAATGAAAAAATTCTCCACTGATTTACTGAATGGGACCTGGAAAGGATTTAGTGGTAAACGCATCACTGATATTGTCAACATCGGAATCGGCGGATCAGATCTCGGGCCGTATATGGTAACCGAAGCGCTCAAGCCTTATCAGCAAACCATTCAACCTCACTTTGTTTCTAACGTCGATGGCACACATCTCGCTGAAACACTGAAGAAATTAAATCCCGAGACAACACTATTCATTATCGCCTCGAAGACATTTACCACTCAGGAAACCATGACCAATGCTGAGTCGGCAAAAACATGGTTTCTGGAAAAGACCCAAAACAAGGGCGATGTAGCCAAACATTTTGTAGCATTATCTACCAATGAAAAGGCTGTGAGCGAATTCGGAATCGCTCCTGAAAATATGTTTGTGTTCTGGGATTGGGTCGGAGGGCGTTATTCACTTTGGTCTGCCATTGGTCTTTCGATCTGCTGCACGGTAGGCTATGATCATTTTGTTCAGTTGCTGGAAGGAGCGCACGCCATGGATAATCACTTTCGTCATGAGCCGCTTGAAAAGAATTTGCCGGTAACACTGGCGTTGATTGGAATCTGGTATGGGAATTTTTTCGATGCATCTTCAGAGGCTATCCTTCCCTATGATCAATACCTTCATCGTTTCGCGGCTTACTTCCAGCAAGGTAACATGGAAAGTAATGGAAAGTCGATAGACCGAAATGGTCAACCCGTTTTATATCAAACAGGACCAGTGATCTGGGGCGAACCCGGAACAAATGGACAGCATGCCTTCTATCAACTGATTCATCAGGGGACAAAAATAATTCCCTGCGATTTTATTGCACCGGCAATAAGTCAAAATCCTATTGGCGATCATCACACAAAATTGCTTTCCAATTTCTTTGCCCAGACCGAAGCACTCATGCTTGGCAAGACAGAAGATGAAGTGCGTGAAGAGCTAAAGAAAGCAGGTATGAATAATGAGGCGATTGAGTTCCATCTCCCCTTCCGTGTCTTTACAGGAAGCCGGCCCACGAATTCAATTCTGTTTAAGAAACTCACACCGCGTACACTAGGCTCACTGATTGCGATGTATGAACATAAAATTTTTGTTCAGGGTATCATCTGGAATGTTTTCAGTTTCGATCAATGGGGAGTTGAGTTGGGTAAGGTTTTAGCCAAGAAAATTCTGCCCGAATTATCAACTTCAGAGCCTGTAACATCACATGATGGATCCACTAACGGATTGATTAACTATTTCAAACGATTGAAATCGTAGTTCCGCAAGACTCATTTGCATTATACTCCTTAAGGCTTATTTTTGACAACTTGATCCCCAAAAATGGATAATAAAATCTCTAAGATTGGCGTGTTCACATCGGGAGGAGACGCACCGGGTATGAACGCTGCTCTTCGCGCTGTTGTTCGTGCTGCCATCTATTACAAAAAAGAAGTGTATGGTATCATGCGAGGATATGAAGGCATGATCGACGGCGAGATCGTTGAGCTCGAAGCACGTTCAGTTGGAAATATTTTACAACGTGGTGGCACCATATTACAATCAGCCCGGAGCAAAGAGTTTCGCACACCGGAAGGTCGCGCCAAAGCATACGAAAATTTAAGAGCAAAGGGAATTGACGGGCTCGTCGCCATTGGCGGCGATGGTACATTTACCGGTCTCCACAAATTTTACGAGGAGTTTAAAATTCCATCGATCTGCATTCCCGGAACGATTGACAATGATCTTTCAGGAACAGACTTTACGATTGGCTATGACACGGCCACCAATACAGCCGTTGAGGCAATCGATAAAATCCGGGATACCGCACTGTCGCACAACCGATTATTCTTTATTGAAGTGATGGGCAGAAACTCGGGATACATTGCTATTAACAGCGGTATCGCCGGAGGTGCGGCAAGCATCATTATTCCAGAGGAGGAAACAACCTTCGAAGAACTCTTTGCAAAGCTTGAAGCTGGCGCTCTGTCAAACAAAAAATCAAATCTGATCGTGGTGGCTGAAGGGTCAAAGATTGGCGGCGCCGAAATTCTTGCCAAAAAGATCAAAGAACGATCTTCTTATTTTGATATTAAAGTAACCGTGTTGGGTCACCTTCTTCGTGGCGGTGCTCCCACGTATTTCGACCGTGTGCTCGCCAGTAAAATGGGCGTTGCCGCTGTTGAAGGCCTGCTGAAAGGTAAAAATGATGCCATGGTGGGAATCAGAAATAATGAAATTGTATTTAACTCATTCGATTTCATTATGTCAAAGCATCATGAGATCGACAAGGAATCTTTACGCATTGCCAAGATACTTTCTATTTAATTAACCCAACCACCTCTATGAAGGACGTTACAATTGGAATTGACATTGGAGGAACAAATACAAAATTTGGCGTGGTTGACCGCGAAGGGAAAGTGTACCACCATGGCAATATCCGCACGACCGACTATGAGGATTTTCAAAACTTCTTTGACGCAACGGCTGACGCTTTGCATGAAGTGATCGATTCCATCAAAGGTGAATACAAACTTCAGGGCGTCGGTATCGGTGCTGCGAATGGCAATTATTATACAGGCGCTATTGAACGTGCCACCAATCTTAAATGGAAAGGTGTATTGCCCATATCACAAATGTTCACAAAAGAGTTTGGCGTTCCGTGTATTCTTACCAATGATGCCAACGCAGCCGCAGTGGGAGAAATGATTTATGGCAATGCAAAAAACATGAAGGATTTCATTGTGATCACTTTAGGCACGGGTCTCGGAAGCGGTTTTGTATGTAATGGTTTTTTATTGAATGGTCATCATGGCATAGCGGGTGAACTGGGGCATACTTCTGTCAATCCGGCCGGCCGCTACTGCAATTGTGGTAAACGCGGATGCCTGGAAACCTATGCTTCTGCAAACGGCATTAAAAGAACCGTGTATAAACTTCTTGCTGACCATTTAGAGTCGAGCGAATTGCGCGGGATCAGTTTTGAAGATCTTAACACCAAAATGATCACGGATGCTGCCATGCGCGGTGATATCGTTGCCAAAGAATGCTTTGAATATACTGGCCGAATTCTCGGAATGAAACTTGCGGAAACCGTGGTGCATACTGATCCCGAAGCGATATTTTTATTTGGCGGACTTTCTATGGCAGGCGATTTGATTTTCAAGCCTACCATCCGCCATATGGAAGCGAACCTGATGCCGTTGTTCCGTGGAAAAGTAAAAGTACTTCCTTCTGCGTTACAAAATCAGGCCGCACCAATTCTCGGTGCGAGTAGTCTTGTTTGGGACTATCTGGATAAGATGAAGATGAAAGAGCAAATGGCTTAACTGCACGTAAGAAACTTGAGCTTACTACCACGGCTTCAGTTTAAGGTCAATTCTATTAATTCTATACTTAAGTTCAATATGTGGGGAGCCGAAGTAATTGACCTTTCCACTACAATTCATAAACTGCACGTCGGTACAATCCAATGAACCATTCAAATGATAGTTGCCATTAGCGTCGGATGTGTCGCTGTCCAACATCTCTCGTCGGGTGGGTGGTATAAACCGAATTTTCGGCGTGGAATATAAACTCACTTCTACTCCAGAAAGAGGTTTTCCGGTCAGGGAATCTGTGATGATGCCCTCCACACTTGCATTACACTGTTCATCCCGATGGCAACCCGTTAGTGTTAAGAAAAATATCCAGGCTGCCAGTAACGATAAAATAAGGTATACTTTTTTCATACACATTTTTATTCCGTTGTCCGACCCAAAAATCAAAACCTCTATTATTCAACTTTAACTCCCAGATTATCCCCCAGCAGATTGAATTGTGTGATCCATTCTTTATCGATAATATCTACGGTCGACTGCTGTTTGGCTTCCATGGCAATTTCGAAATACAGGTTCTGACTATCGTGCAGATTCGGTTCCAATTTCAATCTCCACAACATGGGAAATACACGATTCAAACGCTGGATTCTCTTCGCATTGCCTCGTTCGCCAGCAACTTTTTTTAATTCCCGCGTTATGCATTCACCAGCTTCTCTGGAAACCTTGTCACGATCTTCAACCTTTAAATTCCAACGCTCCATTTCACTGACAATGCGCTCGAGTTCCTTGGAAAGAATTTTACTGGACTGAAAATTTCTCAACAATTCGGCGTTAAGCACGTATTCAAATGTGGTTTTATACGCGTTGGGAATCGGAATATCGTTGTTGGAAAGCGCTGTGATGAGTGAGTAGTCACGATTGTAGGTTCTGCGCAGCGAAGATTGCAACTCTTCCAGACTCTGCAGGGCAATCATATTTAAAATCTTTCTTTTCTCATCCTGAAAGAGTTGCCAGATGGTATACTTGTCCGGTCCGAAATAAGTCTGCATCAGGCCAATCACATCCGCCGATCTTCCTTCCTGAAATGCAGCCACTACACGAATTTGCATACTCGCGAATTTGTCTGCTTCCATATCCAATGAAATATTACCCAACAACTCATGTTTACCGAGGTAAATCACGGCAAACGCAAATTTCTTTTCGGAATGGGTAACCCTTGATTTTACTTTGGTAACCCCCAGTACAAGTACTTGTTCTCCCGCTGATTTCTTGAGGAAAAATTCATTGTTCACTTCATAATTAAATACAGGGAGAGTCTCTGGTTCTTCTTCAAATACGGAAGAAACAGCGTAGTGCATTCCTACGCGTTGCAAATTGATCATGGCAGATTGCACATACTTGGTATAGATTACTGCCCCGTTGCCAAGTACGGGGATATTGCTGGGAGCAAGTTCAAGTCGCCGGATGAATCCTTCTTCAAAATCAATATTTCCTACCTGCCTGAACAGCTGAATTACCCTGCATGCATATTGCAGGATCTGTGTCGTTTCGATTCCTGAAATTTCATCAAAGAACCATCCGCAACTCGTGTACATAAGCATGGCATGACGCTGCATTTCGAGCAACCGGAAGACGGATGTTGTCTCCGTATCCAGTTTTCCTCGTGCATGTTTCTTAAGAAACTCTGCGTTGTTCTCATCGTTACGTTCTAAAACGATATTGATGTATTCATTCCTCGCAACCCAGGGATCGACAAGATATTTTCGTCCTTCCCGGTCAAACAGTTGAGCGGATTCATCTCGGAGCCAATCCAATGCATCGCGAAGAGGTTTGCGCCATTGCTGATTCCATGTTGGATTTCCTCCGGAATTACAGCCGCAATCATTACGCCATCGCTCTACACCGTGTACGCAACTCCATGAGCTGTTCTCAAAAATTTGTGTTTCGTATTCGGGTGGAAATTTTGCAAGAAACTCTCCATAGTTGGTAAGGTTTGCGTCTTTATGTTTTTCAATGTAGTCCACGCAATACGCCAATGCCATTTCACCGTGCTTGTGATGATGCCCGTATGTTTCCCCATCGGTAGCTACATGTGATAACTGTGGTTTGGAATCATCGCCATCAAAAATACTCATCATGCTGTCGGCCAATCGCCTTCCATCATTGAGCAAGCCCTGAAATGCAACGGCCTGTGATATACCACCATCATAATAGAACAATGAAATCTGTTTACCGGAAGGCAACGTACACACGTACGATTTTTTTGTATTGATCGTTTGATCATTGACAGACTTCCAATCCTTATCTCCTAATTTTCGAACGGCTTTTGCCTGACGTGGAGCCAGCACGGTAAACTTAATGTCGTTCTCCGCCAGCACCTCCAGTGTCTCTGTGTCTACAGCAGTTTCTGCCAGCCATATACCCTCGGGTTTTCGTTTAAATCGTTTCTCAAAATCACGAATCCCCCAAATCACCTGCGTCTCTTTGTCCTTGCGATTGGCGAGAGGCAAAATCATGTGATTGTATACCTGCGCCATCGCCGATCCGTGACCGGAAAAATTCTTTTTACTTTCTCTGTCTGCTTCGAGTATCGCTTCGTACGTGTCAGGATCTTTTTCTTCCATCCAGGATAACAGCGTTGGCCCAAAATTGAAACTTATCTTGGAGTAGTTGTTGATGATATTCCTGATAATATTTTTCTGATCCAGGATCCGAGAGGCAGCGTTGGGAGCATAACATTCCGCACTGATCCGTTCATTCCAGTCGTGATAGGGATAAGCTGAATCCTGAACTTCAATGACTTCAAGCCAGGCATTTTCGCGGGGAGGCTGATAAAAATGCCCGTGAATACAAATGTATTTATTTGAATTTCCTGTCATAAAAGCTGTCTCCGATTTTAATTATTCAATTTCAAATTCTGTCACTTCTTCATGAAGCTTGAGGATGCTCATGCCCAATGGGGGTAGTTGCAAGGAAACAGAATAATCCTTTCCGTGGTACTTTACCGGCGAAGTATTAATTAATGCTGAGTTCACGACTCCACTCCCACCATATTTTGTGTCGTCAGAATTGAAGATTTCTTTCCATGAACCCCGGAAGGGAACTCCAATGCGATACGAAGACCGTACTTCCGGAGTGAAATTAAACACCACCACCATGAGCTCTTCTTTTGAATCCGCTTTTCTGATATAACTCATAACACTGTTCTCTCTATCGGAATAGTCAATCCATTCGAAGCCCCGATGATCGGATGGATATTGATACAAAGCATGTTCTGTCTTATACAGTGCATTCAGATCCTTCAGCAAATCCTGCACTCCTTTATGCAAGGGATATTGAAGCAAATGCCAATCCAGGGCATGGTCATGGTTCCATTCACTCGTCTGCCCAAACTCACACCCCATAAATAACAACTTGGAACCTGGATGCGTAAACATGTATGCATACATAAGCCTGAGGTTGGAAAAACGTTGCCATTCATCTCCCGGCATGCGGCCCATCAATGAGCCTTTACCATGAACAACTTCATCGTGCGATAACGGTAACATAAAGTTTTCTGTAAAAGCATACATAATACTGAACGTAATCTCATTCTGATGGTACTTACGGTGAATCGGGTCATTTTTAAAATACGTGAGTGTATCGTGCATCCAGCCCATCATCCATTTTTGTCCAAACCCCAATCCACCGAGGTAGGTTGGTTTTGAAACTCCAGGCCATGCGGTTGATTCCTCGGCAATCGTGATGATATCCGGGAAGGCACCATACACCGATTCATTAAATTCCTTCAGAAAGTTAATGGCTTCAATATTTTCGTTGCCTCCATATTGATTGGGTATCCACTCTCCTTGCTTGCGCGAATAATCCAGATAGAGCATGGAGGCCACGGCATCAACACGGAGTCCGTCAATATGATATCGGTCAAGCCAGTAGATCGCATTCGATATTAAGAACGACCGTACTTCATTGCGTCCGTAATTAAAAATGTAACTGCTCCAGTCCGGATGAAATCCCTTCCGAGGATCGGCATGTTCATACAAATGCGTACCATCGAAATGATACAGGCCATGGGCGTCACCCGGAAAATGCGAGGGCACCCAATCCAATATCACGCCGATATCTTCAGCGTGAAACGCATCAACCAATTCCATAAATTCTTCAGGGGTACCGAAACGGCTGGTGGGTGCAAAGTAACCGGTTAATTGATAACCCCAGGATCCGAAAAAGGGATGTTCCATGATGGGCAAAAATTCAATATGCGTGAAACCCATTTCCTTTACATACTGAACCAATTCCTTTGCCATCTCTTTGTAGCTGAGTGATCGGTTTCCATCTTCCAGATTTCTTCGCCAGCTGCCTGCGTGAACTTCATAGACGGAATAGGGTTTTGCTTTACCTGTGCCTTTTTTTCGTTGCTCCAGCCAACTCTTATCCTTCCATTGATAACCTTCCTCCCAAATGATCGAGGCCGTCTTGGGTGCCACTTCGTTCATGATGGCAAACGGATCTGCTTTTTCAAGGAACTCGCCCGTATTGGAATGTATCGCATACTTGTAAGCTTCGCCTTTTCCTACGCCATGAAAAAAACCTTCCCAAATACCTGATTCATCCCATCGTGCATGCAGTTGATGTGAACCACTTTGCCAATGATTGAAATTCCCGATGACAGAAACGGCACGGGCATTAGGTGCCCACACAGCGAAGTACGTGCCGGATACACCACCAAACTCAGCAATGTGCGAACCCAGTTTTTCATGAAGACGAAAGTGCTTGCCCGACTTGAACAAATGAATATCAAAATCGGTGAGCAAGCTATGCGTCTCATCGAAAGTTTTAATCTCTTTTATTGCCTTCTTTGTCATCAGCTTATTTAATAATATAACGTCAATTCAATTTTCCGTTCTACTTGCGATCCTCATTGCCAACAAAAAACTGATTGACATGGTAGTAAATTCCACGCAAGGGAATAATTACCCAATCCGGCCTTCCATTTAATTCATACCCGAGTTCATAAATTGCTTTTTCCAGAAGAAATGTTTTAATCAATATTTCATCTTCTCCTGAAAGCTTACTTCCCATTCCCATTTTTTCCAGATAAGCACCCAAATAAAAACGACTTACATAGTGCTGCCATTGATCCGCCCAACTGAGGAGAAAATCCAAATCATTTTCCCTGTAATTTTCGTTGAGTTGAATTTTGCCAAAGGCAGCGTAGTGAAATGAACGCATCATACCCGCAACGTCTTTGAAAGGATTTTTTTTCAGCCTGCGTTCACTAAAAGAAAAACCAGGTTCGCCTTCAAAGTCGATGACCATAAAATCTTTTCCGGTAAAGAGCACCTGACCTAAATGATAATCGCCGTGAATGCGGGTTTTGGTTGCATTGATGCGGGTCTTATAGAATTCGCTGAAACAATCTAGAATCTTATCTTCGGTAGCGAGTACTTTTTTTGCAAACTCTCTCACTTCCGGATCGAGTTTGGAAAGTGACTGTTCAAGCAACTTAAACCGATCCTTAAGAAGTTTGCGCAAAGACGAATATACGGAACGCTGATAATTCGGAGTAAACTGCTCCGGGGTAAACGCGGGATTGGACGTGCTCGATGCCAATGCCAAATGCATTTCGGCTGTACGTTGACCAAGTCGCACCACACGCTCATAAAAACCTCTGCCAATATATTCCTGGATCAATTCGGGCGCTTCTTCAAATTTGATAGACGCTTTGTTGATCAGCTTGGGAAGTTTTTCACGCTTCGCTTTTGTAATGATGCGTTCGTAAAAACGACCCACCGAGTCAATGGTCATCACCCAGGCGTCTCCCTGGTTCTCCACTTTTTCTTCCAGTAACCCGAGCACACTGATTTTACCTTCAGCATCCCGGTACTCAATGCTGCCGGCAAATTTTGGTGAGTTACGGAAGTTCGTACTTTCCGAAAGGTAACGCACGATCTCAAGATCGGGATTGATTTCCTTCTCCAGTTTGCGATAGAATTTAAAGAAATATTGATCATTGTAGATCATCGCCGTATTACTTTGATCGGCCTTTAAAATTTTTGACTCTACCGTGTCTGTATTTAATTTTACAAACACACTGGAATTGAATTCAAGAACTCCGCCCTCATCATCTTTCACACGAGCCTTACGTTCCATGCTCGTAAATAGGTAATCGCGAAAAGCGCGGTCGTAGCTGCTGTCAATGATAAATCCGGATTTGCCCTGAATTTCAGCATTGCATACTACACTTTGTGCTGTGAATTCAAACTTATCTAAAAGCGTGTCTGAGGTAATAAATGTCAGTGGCAAAAAATATAATTCGGGCAATCGCTGGGCATAATGAATCTCCAGAATAGTGAGAAAATGCATTTCACCTTCCACTTTGAGGGGAATGATTTTATGAATTGCCAGCTTGCTGATGGTTCTTGCCTTGCCACCAAACCAGCGGCATTTTCGTAAGAACGGCTGAAGGATTTTTCGCTCTATGACTCTTACTTCGTTGTAATTCGAAAAAATCTTTTCCCATGAAACATCGGTCTTTAACACATGCAACTCCCCTCCCGCTGTGGTCATTTCACTCTTCTCTGAAGCATCCACCTGAAACCAGAAATACCCGTAAGGTCCGATGGTGATGGCATAATCTCCTTCTTCAACACTCATAAACCGATTCTGAGAAAAAACCTCGGTGATGTCACACTCTTTAAAATCAGAAAGATCCAAGGTAGTGGCTTGCGAAAACTGTGACAGGTTGGCTACAACAATGACGCGTTGATTCTCATAACTGCGCAGAAAGCAAAGCACTTTTGCATTACTGCTGTCGATAAATTTCATTTCCCCCTGGCCAAAGATGTTCAATCGCTTGCGCATGGCAATGACATTCTTGATCCACCAGATCAATGACGATGGGTTTTCTTCCTGTGTTGCTACATTCACCGACTCATAGCGATACACCGGATCGGTAACAACCGGCAGATAAAGTTTTTGTGGATTCGCTACTGAGAATCCTGAATTCAGGTTCATGTTCCATTGCATGGGTGTGCGCACTCCGTAACGATCACCCAGGTAGATGTTATCGCCCATACCGATCTCATCGCCATAATACAGCACAGGAGTACCTGGTAACGAAAACAAAATTGTATACAGGAGTTCAATTTTTCTTCGGTCGTTGTTTAACAAAGGGGCCAGTCGCCTGCGAATGCCTTTATTGTGTTGTGTACTTGAATCTGTGGCGTACGCTTTGAAAAGATAATCCTTCTCCTCCTCCGTGACCATCTCCAGTCCAATCTCATCATGGTTGCGCAAGAACAATGCCCACTGACTGTTGGAAGGAGTCTCAGGTGTTTGTTCAATGATGTCGATGATGGGGTAATTATCTTCCGTACGCAGTCCTAAAAAAAGGCGTGGCATCAGCGGGTAATTAAAATTCATATGACACTCCTTCCCATTACCAAAATACGAGGCTGCATCCTCCGGCCACAGATTGGCTTCCGCGATCAATACGCGGTCATCATAATTTTTGTCGATATGTGCCCGGAGTTTTTTAAGAAATGTGTGTGTTTGAGGAAGGTTCTCGCAATTGGTTCCCTCTTCCGCAAACAGAAAAGGAACAGAAGCCAATCGAAATCCATCAACACCTAGCTTCAACCAAAATTCAGCAACCTTCACCAGCTCCACCTGCACTTCTGAATTATCAAGATTCAGTTTAGGCTGGTGATGATAAAAGCGATGCCAGTAATACGCTTTGGCCTCATTATCCCAGGTCCAATTGGAAGTTTCTTCCTCCGTAAACATCACGCGCGCTTCACTGAATTTATCTGCAGTTTTGCTCCATACATAGTAATCTCTATAACGTGATCCCGTTCGTGCACCTCGTGACTTTTGAAACCACGGATGCTGATCGGACGTGTGATTGAGAATTAATTCAATGATAACACGAATACCCCGGCGATGTGCTTCTTTCAAAAAATCCTTAAAGTCAGAAAGCGTGCCATAGTCCGGATGAATATCACAATGTTCGGTTACATCAAAGCCATCGTCTTTGAGTGGTGACGGATAAAAAGGTAATAACCACAGGGTATTGATTCCGAGGTCCTCCAGGTAGTCGAGCTTTTGAATCAGGCCTCTGAAATCTCCGATACCATCTCCATCACTGTCGTAAAACGAACGTACGCTCAGCTCATAAAAGATTGCGTCTTTAAACCAAAGCGGGTCATGCTGTTTCAGAGGTGTTGCCATGCTTACATGTTCGACTCGTGAATATCCACTTTAAATAAATGAAACGGCATCTTGTGAGGCGTCAATTGTACAAAATTCCATTCCTGTATCCAGGTATACCGTTCATCTGTAATGAGATCATGAAGCTTAACATTGATCTTATCACTCAACTTCAAAAGCTGCTTGGGCAATTGCACGTAACCGGTCTGTGGTCCGTGAGGGTCGAGCGTAACAACAACCAAAATGATGTTGCTCAGATCGTCTGTTGTCTTGATGTAGGCAATCAGATTAGGGTTTTCCAAGCCGCAGAATTGAATATTCCAGGTGGAGTGCAGTGCCTCATTTTCTTTTCTGATTTTATTGACCAGTGAAATGATATCGGTCATACGATTTGTGCGCTTCCAATCGTAATGTTTGATCTCAAATTTTTCTGAGTTAAAATATTCTTCGCGATTTTCAATGGGCACATTTTCGTAAAATTCAAACGGAGGACCGTAGATGCCGTAGGAGGATGACAATGTTGCTGCCAAAGCATACCGGATAATGAAGATATTCTCTCCCTGGTGCTGCATGTGAAAAGGAAGTATGTCGGGAGTATTCGGCCAGAAGTTTGGACGGAAATAATTTCGGGACTGACTGTGAACCAGTTCATTCATATAGTCAATGATCTCCGACTTTGTAACACGCCATGTAAAATATGTATAAGACTGTGTAAATCCAACCTTGGCCAGGGAGGCCATGATTTTTGGTCGCGTGAAGGCTTCTGCGAGAAATATTACGTCGGGATGATCCTGGTGAACTTCGCTGATAACCCAATGCCAGAACGGGATGGGCTTCGTGTGTGGATTATCTACTCTGAAAACAGTCACGCCTTGCTTTACCCAAAATAAGATCACCGACTTCAGTTCTTCCCACAACCCTCTCCAATCCTGTGATTCAAAATTGAACGGGTAAATGTCCTGGTATTTTTTGGGTGGATTCTCTGCATATTGAATCGACCCATCAGGACGTTGATAAAACCATTCCGGATGGTCTTTCACATAAGGGTGGTCTGGCGCACATTGAAAAGCAAGATCAAGTGCTATTTGAATTCCCAATTTATTAGCTTCTGCAATCAGTTTTACATAATCCTCAAGTGTACCTAATTCAGGAAGAATCGATTTATGACCACCTTCATTACTGCCAATAGCCCACGGCGATCCAGGTTCCCCTGCAACGGCACGCACGTTGTTATTCTTTCCCTTACGATTGACTTTACCAATTGGATGGATCGGTGGAAAATATAAAACATCAAATCCCATCGCAGCAATGCGCGGAAGCAACTTGATGCAATCCTTAAATGTACCATGTCGCTCTCCTGTGAGTGAACTTGATCTTGGAAAAAATTCATACCAGGAACTGAAGAGTGATTTTTTACTTTCAACAACGACCTCTGCTACGGCATCGAGTTCCGTGACAAACCTTTTCAAAGGATGATCATGAACAATTTTTTTAAAGTCGTCACCGAGCACGAGATTGATTGCATCGCGATAACGTGTTGTATCGGCAAGCACTTTTGCTTGTGCAGCAAGCTGCGCGTTACTGCTGCCCACTTCCGTTAAAAAATTTGCTCCTTCTGTCAATTCCAGTTTCACATCGACCTTAGCCTCTACTTTTTTCTTAAAGCCGGCAAACCAGGTTTCGAAATGGTCAATCCAAGCCTCGATAGTAAACAGAAATTTTCCCTTTTCATTTACCACAAATGAAGCATGCCATTCATCATTTCCGGTTTCACGCAATTCTATTTCCTTCCATACAGATGCTCCTTCCTTCTTATATCGTACTACGGCTCGAATATGATCATGACCATCACCAAAAATATTGGCTGTTACATCCACACGTTCGCCCACGGTACGCTTGGCCGGGTAAAGACCTCCGTCTACAATGGGTTGAACATTTTCGATGATGACGCGTAATTTTCCTTTGGTCGATTGGGACATACTTTATTTCAAATCAATTTTTGATCTTAAAGATATAGGAGTTGAAGGAAGGAATGCTGAACTCAAATGAATTTTCGTCATTAAATCGTACTTGTGCTCCACTTTTCAGCAGGTCGTTTGCCATAACGCCTGATTTTAAGGCAAAACCTATCTTTTTCAGTAGAACATCCGGCAATTGCACGTTTACTCTTTCCTCTTGTGCTGCAAAGGATGATACGACAATGAGAATTTCATCATTACGAAATCGAATGAAAGCGTGAATCCGGTCAGAAAAATTTTTGTTTTCCACATTGAATTGCGTCAGGTCTGCATAATCTCCGTCAACGATTGCAATGTATTGACGAGCCAACTGAAGCAACGTAGAATATGTATCCCGAAGTTTTTGCTGATCCTGATCAAGCATCGATCCATCAAATTTTCCGCCACTCATCCATTGTTGATGTGCAGGCACGCCCCAATAATCAAATACTGTGGTTCGGCCATCTTCTGTTGAAAATCCCTCTGCTCCCAATCCCTTTTCCCCTACCTCCTGCCCAAAGTAAATCATGACGGGACCTTGGTCAATCGTTGCACTTACAACCATGCCTGGAATTGCTTTCCAGGGATCACCAGTAAAAAAAGAAGAAGCAATCCGTTGCTCATCGTGGTTCTCCAGAAAGTGGAGCATGTGAGCACGATCCTCCTTTCTTTTATCCATGATCGTTGCTAGCTGCATGGTGGTTGACATGCCTGTTATCAACGAGCGAAGGGTATCGTACACGTCCACCTTGTCATACAAAAAATCAAATTTTCCGTCCTGTACATAACGGTTATACATTTCCGGATTATACACCTCTGCAATGAAGATGATTTGCGGGTTTACTTTTTTGATGTGAGGAATCACCCAACTCCAAAATTCCACCGGTACCATTTCCACCATGTCACATCGAAACCCGTCCACTTTTTTTTCGGTCCAGTACAGCAAAATATCTTTCATTTTCTCCCAGGTGTTGGGGATCGGGTAAAAATGATTTGTTCTTCCGTGTTGAATATCCACACCGTAGTTCAACTTCACCGTTTCAAACCAATCGTTGATATTGGGAGATGGTGAAAATTGGTCATTGCCTGTTGCCTTTGCCGGATATTCTTCAAAACGATTGGAAGCAATCTGCTGAGGCGATGTGAACGACTGGCCTGGCAGGTAATAGAAATTGTTCGTTGTTGTAAATGCTACTTCCGTATTATCTTCCTCACCCAGATCGATAACACCTTTTGGTTTAACATCGCTTTTGTAAACACGGGCTACGTGGTTGGGTACAAAATCGATAATTACTTTCAGGTCATGCTCATGCGTTCTGCTGACTAGTCCTTCAAACTCATTCATGCGTTTGTTCACATCTACCGCCAGATCAGGATTCACATCATAATAATCCTTGATCGCATAGGGTGAGCCTGCTTTTCCTTTCACAAGATCAGGATGATCCAACGGTATTCCATGTGCGGTATAGTCTGTAACCAATGCGTGTTCAATGACTCCGGTATACCAAACGTGTGTCACTCCCAATTTTTTAATCCCGTTAAGTGCAGCCGAAGTGATGTCACTAAATTTACCAACACCATTTTCATCACGGGCACCATGCGGTTTATTGACCGTCACTTTGTTCCCGAATAAGCGGGTCATAAGCTGGTAGATAATGAACTTGTTGGAGGGGCGAATGGTCATGAATGAATACAAGATAAAAATTCCATCCAAAAGGAGCACTACAGGAATTTCAGGAGAGAATTTTATCTGAAGTCAAGGATAAAGAATTGAAAATCAGGCGCTGCGAAACGAGCGTATGCCTTGAAACAGCAGAACAAGAATAGCGAGCACGAGTTGAAAAAAGTCCCGGGCCTCCTGATGATTGACAACGGCACCGGAATGAACCCATTCTCTTGCACTCAGATGAACAGAAGTGGCGTAGTACAGGATCGGTATCATCATGATGATGATAAGCCATTTATAGTAAACTTTAAACATGGCCATAATACAGATCACAGCCATCGCACCATACATCAGGATCCATGGAATGGGGTGCGGATCATTGATCTTCATAAAAGCGAAGGCCATGAAGACAAGGGCTAACAGGAAATTGAGGATTTTCATAGTGTGGTTGAAATCAATGGGCTACAATTTTATTTCAACCGGGCCTTTGCCTAAATCACTTAACAGATGTTGCTTAATCTTAGGAACCAATGCCCTCAAAGTAAGGTAACTATTGTCGGGGGCATTAAAGACTAAAACCGAAATTGTGTACTTGGAAAAATTCTGCTGAAACTGAAGATTCTTATCAAATGTCAACAGTACATCAAAGTTATTCTCAATCAGCAGGCTCAATAATTTACCATTTGAAACTCCCGTCCAACCTTTATCTGATGCTGTATAAATTTCGTGTTCGATGAAATCCTGTTTTAGACGCTTAGGCAGATTCTCGTCAAGCAGCAGTCTCATACAACTTCTCAATATTCTTCGAAGTCATCATCTTACTCGCAATTTCAATAACGGCGATAGCTTGCGCTTTGGTAACGGATGGAAAATCTGAAAGAAATTCATCGATTGAAATTCCCTTCTCCAAATGAAAAAACAAACTCTCTACAGGAACTCGTGTACCTTTAAAAACTGGATTGCCGCTAAGAATTTCTTTATCTATGGTGATGTGGTCTTTTATCTTATGCATACCCAAATTTAAGGAATTTTACTGAATCAAAGGGAAAGGTATGAAAGGTCAACCATTCGAATCAATTCCGCTTTCCTATCTCATCCCTGATTTTTGCAGCACGTTCGTAATCTTCCTTATCAATGGCATCTTTAAGAAGGTCGTGCAATTTATCGATCGCGTAGTTCTTATAATCCTCGATGGTCTTTTTTGCTGACTCTTTTTTCACTTTTGGTTTCGACTCTTTTTTGGGTTCTGTCTTCTCTTCCTCCTCCTCTTCATCGGTGAGTACGATACCGGCTTCCGCCAAGATGCTTTCATAGGTGAAAATCTGTGAATCAAAACGAAGACCAATGGCAATGGCATCGGAAGGACGCGCATCAATTTCAATTTTCTTCAGGCCATCCGTACAAACGATTTTGGCGAAAAATACTCCTTCCTTCAAATCGGAAATGACAATCTCCTCCACATGAAAATGAAATGAGTTGGCAAACGACTTAAACAGGTCGTGGGTCATCGGGCGATTGGGAATTATCTTCTCGATCTCAATGGCAATGGCCTGCGCTTCAAACATTCCGATAATAATGGGAAGTCTGCGATTGCCATCGGCTTCTCCAAGCACCAAAGCAAAAGAACCGGTCTGCGACTGACTGGAGGAAAGACCCAATATTTCCAGTTTTATTTTCTTTGCTTCACTTGCCATTCCGCCTTCTTAAATTCTTGGTTGGTTGATATAATCAGATTATTTCGATTGTTTGATTGCCTCTGTCAATTTAGGAATAATTTCAAAAGCATCGCCAACTATTCCATAATCTGCCGCCTTAAAAAATGGCGCGTCAGGATCTTTATTAATGACAACGATGCATTTTGATGAATTGACGCCGGCCAAATGTTGAATAGCTCCTGAAATCCCGATCGCAATATAAAGTTGTGGAGCTACTTTCACACCGGTCTGACCCACGTGTTCATGATGCGGCCTCCATCCCATATCTGAAACGGGTTTGCTGCAACCTGTTGCAGCATGAAGTGTTTTGGCAAGGTCTTCCAGCATACCCCAGTGCTCAGGGCCTTTCATTCCTCGGCCTCCCGACACCACAATCTGTGCTTCAGGCAGTAAGATCTCTCCGGTAGCTTTTTCTGTTGATGTTATTGAAGCGGCAAAATCGGCATCGTTTAATGCGAGGGTGAAGGGCACAACCTGTGCTGTTCCACCAACTTCTTTTGGTTCGGCAGCATTCTTCTTGATGACGATCACCTTCTTCGGTTTTGTCAGATCCACAACAGAAAATGCTTTACCTGTGTAAATACTTCTCTTCACCACAAAACCACTACTGGTATCCGGCAAAGCCACTACATTGGTCGCTAAACTGGCATTGATCTTCGTTGCCACGCGGGCAGCCACAGGTGTACCCAACGACGAGTTGGCGAGCACTAAAATGTCCGCACCTTCATCCTGCATGGCCTTGGTAAGTACCGATGCATAGGCCTGGATGATCCCCTGATTTAATTTTGAATCGGCCGCATGCAATACTTTTTGCGCACCATATTTTCCTAAAGAGGTAAGTTCTGTCGCGTCAACATTCCCTAATGCAATTGCAGTAACAGGGCCTCCCATACCGTGTGCATAGGCAATGGCTTCCAGGGATGTTCTCTTTATTTTTCCTTCCGCACTTTCAACGAAAACTAAGATCATAATTTCAGGTTCAAAATTTCAAGTTCAGATTGTTACAAAACCTTTGCCTCATTTTTTAATGCGGCTACCAATGACCCAACGTTATCTGCGGCAACCATCTTTACTGCGCCCTTGGGAGGAGGCAATTCAAATTTCTTTGCGGCAACAGTTTGATCGATATTTTTTGGTTCAACTACTTTCAGCGGTTTGGTTCTCGCTGACATAATTCCACGCATGTTTGGGATTTTCCATTCCGCTATGGGTTCCTGGCAACCTGCTACAAAAGGCAGGCTTACTTCAACGTATTCCTTTCCACCTTCAATTTCGCGGGCAAGCTTGGCTTTGGTTCCATCCAAATCAAGCTTCATTACCGGAGAAACTGACGGGATACCCAACAATTCCCCCACGATGGCATGCACCACGCCACCATTAAAGTCAATAGATTCACGTCCCATGAGGATTAAATCGTACCCTTTGGCCAATTCGGCGATCTGACTGGCTACAAAGAATGAGTCCGTGGGCTCAGCGTTCACACGAATTGCGTCATCGGCTCCAATCGCCAGAGCCTTGCGGATGGTTGGCTCAGTATCAGCAAGGCCCACATTCAACACGGTAACCGATGCACCTGCGCCGGCCGCTTCCTTCAATTCAATGGCACGCGCCAGCGCATAATCATCGTAAGGACCTATAATAAACTGAACACCTGCTACATCAAACTTGGTGTTGTTGTCAACAAAGTTGATTTTTGAGGTGGTGTCAGGCACGTGGGAAATACAAACTAAAATCTTCATAGTAAACAGCGAAATAGCCCTTAAAAAGGTCAGGCAAGATAAGTAAAACTCAAAATCTGCCTCACAAATTACAAACAAATTTACGATGACCCGTCTCGAGCAACTATGGCAATTTTATCTTGAGGATCAGCGAGATCCATTCAACCTCTATGCCTATTCACTGGAGCTCGCCAAAACGGACAAGGAAAAAGCCATACATTTTCTGAAACAATTGATCGAGGAAAACCCCGAGTATATTCCCGCCTATTATCAGGCCGCCATTCTTGGCATTGACGCAGGCCAGGATGTTCAATGGATTATTGATCAGGGAATTGAAAAGGCAAAAACACAACACAATCGCAAAGCGGTCAACGAATTACAGGCATTGCGTGATACTATCGACTAAACCTGGAACACAATTTTTCCAACTTTATTCGGCTGTGTAATATCCGCAAAGGAAGATTCAATTTTGGAGAAAGGTCTGATGGAGTCAATCAAAGGTCTGATCTGATGCTTGCTTACAAAGGCAAGCATCTCACTAAATTCATTATCGCTTCCCATGGTTGTACCCAAGACACTCAATTGATTCCAAAACATACGGTATAAATCAAGTTTGTTAGGCAACCCATTGGTAGCTCCGTAAAAAACAACTTTACCACTCGGGCGTAATATTTTAATGAAGTTATTGATCTGATCACCACCGGCACTATCAATAATTAAATCGAATCCACCTTTAGTCTTCCACAGTTCCGTGTAGTTGGCTTCTTTTCGATAATTGTAGCCACCCTTGGCACCAAGCTTCAAAGCCTTTTCCAGTTTTGCGTCACTTCCAGACGATACATAAATATTAGCACCCGCAGCTTTACCAAACAAAAAAGCAAACTGAGCCACCCCTCCTCCAAATCCGGAAATCAAAACATTCTGACCAGCAATTAATCCACCTTTCCTGAATAATGCCCGAAAGGCAGTAAGTCCCCCGAGGGGCAACGATGCAGCCTGTAAAAAATCCAGATGAAACGGTTTGTGATGAAGTCTGTCCACCGGTACACTGACATACTCCGAAAATGTACCATCCACGGGCATACCCAGGATCGTGTATTTGCCCGACTGAACATCCGGATTCGAACCCCAGTCAATATTTGGATTGATCACCACCTCCTGCCCTACCCACTCCTTGTGTTCTGCATCAAACACCTCTTCCACAATGCCTGCCCCGTCAGAACCCATAGTCACTCCGAACTTAATCTTCGGATATTTACCCTCTCTGATCCAATCATCACGGCGGTTCAGGGAAACAGCCTTAATCTTTACCAACGCTTTGCCCGGAGAAAGCTGCGGCTTTGGAATTTCAGTAAGTTCAATTTTACCTGGACCCGTAAGTAAGAGCGCTTTCATGAAAGAGTTAAGAATTAAGAGTTATGAATTGAAAATGAATGGTTAACAAAGATTATTGAAGATTGGAATATTATGGATTGATTCCAAATCCAAGTCAATAATTCTCAATGCGATTTAAGATTTCAAGTTTCAGATTTTAAAATTTGAAACTTGAAACCTGCAACTTAAAAGTTAGAACGGAGTATCGTCATCATTTCGTGGCGGGAAATCGTCACGGGTTGTATTTAACCGGCTCTCACGTGTAATACTGCTTAATGGAGTAAGTCCATCGGGTGAGTCGTAGTCAGCAAATTTTGTGTACTTGCCGATAAATTTAAGTTTCACATTGTCCAACGATCCGTTACGGTGCTTGGCGATAATCACTTCGGCCATGCCCTGGGTGGGCTGACCTTCTTCATCTACAGTAATTTTATAGTACTCGGGACGATAGAGGAACATCACAATATCCGCATCCTGCTCGATGGAACCCGATTCACGTAAGTCAGAAAGCTGAGGTCGCTTATCCCCACCTCGTGTTTCAACACCGCGGCTTAACTGCGAAAGCGCAATGACGGGTACATTCAACTCCTTGGCAATGCCTTTCAGTGCACGCGAAATCGATGCAATCTCCTGTTCACGATTTCCACCGGCATCACCTTTCATCAGCTGGAGATAATCAACAACAACCATTTGAATATTGTGTTCCGCTTTCAGCCTCCGGCACTTAGCTCTCAATTCAAGAATAGAAAGAGCAGCCGTGTCGTCGATAAAAATCGGGGCACTGGAAAGCCTGTTGGTTTTATGCACAAGCTGTTGCCACTCAAAGTCAACCAGGTTTCCTTTCTTTATTTTTTCAGAGTCAAGTTCAGCTTCTGCTGAGATAAGTCGGTTCACCAGTTGAAGCGAAGCCATTTCAAGAGAGAAAATTGCCACCGGAATATTGAAGTCAACAGCAGCATTGCGCAAGGCCGATACCACAAAAGCAGTTTTACCCATACCCGGCCGGGCCGCGATAATGGTAAGTTCGGATTTTTGCCAGCCTGATGTAACACGATCCAATCGTGAAAAGCCACTGGGTATTCCTGTCAGTCCATCTTTATGATTGCGTTTCTCATGAATTTCCTGTGTTGCCTGAAACATGAGAGACTTCATGCTGTCATAATTCTTTCTCAGGTTGGAATCGGAAATTTGAAATATGGACTGCTCTGCTTTATCCAGCAATTCAAAAACATCAGAAGTATCTTCGTAAGCATTTTTCTGTACTTCAGTGGCGATCTCGATAAGGTTTCGTTTGATCGCGTGCTCAATGATAATTCTCGCGTGATATTCGATGTTGGCTGAAGAACTTACCTTGGAGGTGAGTTCAGCAATGATGAATGCGCCCCCAACAAATTCAAGTTTTCCCATTTTGCGAAGTTGCGCCACCACGGTGCGCATGTCAACGGGATCAGAAGCTTTGAACAGATCGATGATAGCCTCATAGATCGTTTTGTGCGCATCCACATAAAAGTGCTCAGGACGTAAAAATTCGACAACAGCCGTTAACGCGTTTTTCTCTAACATGAGCGCGCCAAGAACGGCTTCTTCCAGATCCTTCGCCTGAGGCGGTAACTTGGCTAAATTCTCTGCCGGATCCCTGGCAAATAATTTAGATCTGTTACCTGTTCCGCTCAACACAGAACTTAACCTCGTGGGCGATGATCGTTGCTCCATACAGTGGTTGTTGGAATTTGGTTACGTTTTTTTTTAAAGGGAAACAAACCTAGCGAATGCCTCCTGTGTTGAAAGTAATTAGTCCAACATGTTATCAACATTCAATAAACATGGAATTTGTGTATAAATTGCCACCTGAAAATTTTTATTTTATTTTGCTGTGTGAAAATTATTGATACCCGTCTGTGGTTTTAAATTATTCGTAACAATCATTTAATATATACTGCTGACAATCATTATCTTTCCTTAAATAATTTATTTTCATCTTTAACTCTTATTCGGTAATTCAAGCGCTCATGCCATCACGTCCCCAGAAAATTCATTTTATCGCTATCGGAGGAAGTGTTATGCACACGCTGGCAATTGCCGTAAAGCAAGCAGGAAATACAGTGACCGGTTCGGATGATGAAATTCATGATCCGGCGAAATCTAAGTTGCTGAAGCATAGCCTCCTGCCCGAAAAAGAAGGATGGTTTCCTGAAAAACTGGATCGTTCGGTTGATGCCGTCATTCTTGGCATGCACGCGAAAGCGGATAATCCCGAACTTAAGAAAGCACAGGAACTGGGATTGCGCGTTTATTCCTTCCCGGATTATATTTTCGAGCAAAGCAAAGACAAACAGCGCATTGTCATCGCAGGCAGTCATGGTAAAACAACCATCACCGCCATGATCATTCATGTTTTGAATTTTCACAAACGTGAATTTGATTACGTAATCGGTGCTCAGGTACCTGGCCTGGATAACAATGTGAAACTATCTGATGCCTCGGTAATCATTATTGAAGGTGATGAATACCTCACATCTTCTCTCGACCCTGTTCCCAAGTTTTTAAAATACAAGCATCATATTGGTGTTGTGAGTGGTGTTGCCTGGGACCACGCCAACGTATTTCCAACACAAGAAGATTATATCCGGCAGTTTCATCTTTTTGCCGATGCTACACCCAAGGCTGGCATTTTGATCTACTGTGAATCTGATCCGATTGCGTCGAAGATCTGCAGCAAGGAACGTCCTGATGTTACCGCTATTCCTTATAAAATTCATGGGCACACGAATGAAAATGGCAAACAGCTTCTTGTTTCTTCCACGAATGAGAAATTCCCGTTGGAAATTTTTGGCGATCATAACCTGCTGAATCTTAGCGCAGCAAAAGAAGTGTTGAAGAAGATCGGCATCACATCTTCAAAATTTTATGGTGCGATGCAAAGTTTTAAAGGTGCTGCAGGAAGGCTTGAAAAACTTCAAGACAACACCTCGACCACGCTGTTCCGTGATTTCGCCCATGCCCCATCGAAGGTAAAAGCAACCACGGAAGCAGTTAAAAGCCTGTATCCCAAACGCAAGCTGACGGGCTGTCTTGAACTGCACACCTTCAGCAGCCTAGATAAAAAATTCATTCCTCAATATAAAGCTGCGATGAAAGCCTGTGATCAGGCCATTGTTTATTTTGATCCTGAAAAAGTAAAAAGCAAAAATCTGCCAGCATTGAGTGAAGAAGAGGTAAAGGCTGCATTCGCCGATTCCAAATTGAAAGTCTTCACTGAGAAAGAAAAACTTCGGGATTTTCTAAAAACCCAATCGTGGGACAATACCAATTTACTCATGATGAGTTCCGGCAATTTTGGTGGCCTGGCGCTCACCGACTTGATACCCAAAAACTAATTTCACGCTTCATATCCACTTCATGAGTTTAAACCTCAAAGTACCGTTGTGTTTTTTTGATCTGGAAACAACAGGGACAATGATTACCCAGGACCGCATTATTGAAATCGCGGTCATCAAACTTTTTCCCAATGGCGATCTGCAGCGAAAAGCGGATGTTGTTAACCCCACTGTTCCTATCGCACCGGAGTCGACTGCCATTCACGGCATCAGCAATGAAGACGTGAAAGACAAACCTACATTTAAAGAGGTAGCGAAAGATTACGCACGTTTTTTTGAAGGTGCAGATTTATCCGGCTTCAACATTCTGAAGTTTGATGTGCCGGTTCTGGTGGAAGAGTTTCTGCGTGCCGGTGTGGAGTTTGACTATAGCCGCAAACGTATCATTGACGCGCAACGGATTTATCATGTCATGGAAAAACGGAGCCTGGCAGCGGCCTACCAATTTTACTGCAATAAAAGTCTTGAAAATTCTCATACGGCAGAGGCAGACACTCAAGCCACCATGGAAGTACTGATGGCCCAGATCGCACGGTATGAAAATCAGGTAGCTACCGATGGTCTTGGAAATCAAATCGGAATCATTAAAAATGACATGGATGAGTTAAACAAGCTCACCGCCTCCAACCTGATTGACCTGGCCGGCCGTATGGTGCGAAATGAAAAAGGAGAAGCCCAGTTTAACTTCGGGAAACATCGTAATAAACCCGTGCTGACTGTATTAAAGGATGAACCAGCCTATTACGACTGGATGATGAATGGCGATTTTGCCCTGGATACAAAGCGCAAACTCACAGAAATCAAACTCAGCGCACTAAAATTCAAATAGATAAGTTATACGGTCTGAAGTCCATAAATTCTATGGATTATGATAAATTTGCGCCCATTCTTGAGTGAATTTTTATGAATATCCCTGATTTCCACCAAATTAAGGAACATCTAAGTACGATTGACGCCGAATCCGGCTTAACCTGGATCGGTGAAAAGTTCGGAATGAGCGCAAAATTCTCGTCGGCACTGGGCCTGGAGGATCAAGTGATCACGCATTTTATTGGAAAGGGGAAATTGCCCATTGAAATTTTTACGCTGGATACTGGCCGCCTTTTCCAGGAATCGTATGACTTGCTTGATCTAACCGAGAAAAAGTACAAACTTCATGTAAAAGCATATTTTCCGAAGCATGAACTGGTTCAGGAATTGCTGATAAAAAAAGGCCCCAACAGTTTCTTCGAGTCGGTAGAAAACAGAAAAGAATGTTGCCATATCCGGAAAGTGGAGCCTTTGGGCAGGGCATTGGAAGGATGTAAAATTTGGATTACGGGTATTCGCGCAGAACAATCTGCAAACCGCGCGAACATGGAAGCGGTGGAATGGGATGAACATTACAAGATCGTTAAATACAATCCCCTGCTCCGCTGGACATTAGCTGATGTGGAAAAGTTTATCGAGACAAATCGTGTTCCGGTGAACGCACTTCATAAAAACGGATTTCCAAGCATTGGTTGCGCACCCTGTACACGTGCCATCATGCCTGGCGAAGATGTGCGGGCAGGGCGCTGGTGGTGGGAGAATTCGAGCAAGGAATGCGGATTGCATGAAACGAAAAAAGAAGAGAATTTTTTAAAGTAAGTGAGTTGCTAACATGGCCATAGACAGAAAAACATTTCCAAGAGAACTTGAAGACGAAGCGATTTATATTATTCGCGAAGCTGCTGCACAGTTTGAACGCCCTGCTATTTTATTTTCAGGGGGTAAAGACTCCATCACTGTATTAAGGCTTGCTCAAAAAGCATTTTACCCGGGTAAAATTCCTTTTCCATTGGTCCATATCGACACAGGTCACAATTTTCCCGAGACCATCGAGTTTCGCGATTGGTTGGTAAAAGAAACAGGAGTTGAACTTGTTGTTGGATATGTGCAAGATGACATCAATGCAAAACGTGCCGTGGAAGAGACTGGCAAGTTCTCCAGCCGCAACGGACTTCAGACGGTAACCTTGCTGCGCACCATCGAAGAGAATAAATACGATGCTTGTTTAGGCGGAGCGCGAAGAGACGAAGAAAAAGCAAGAGCTAAAGAACGTATATTTTCTGTTCGTGATGAGTTTGGCCAATGGAACGCTAAAAATCAACGACCCGAATTATTTGATTACCTGAACGGACGTATTCAGCCCGGAGAAAATGTACGGGTATTTCCCATCTCGAACTGGACGGAACTGGATGTGTGGAACTATATCAAAGAAGAACAACTCGATATTCCTTCCATTTATTTTATGCACGAACGCGACATCATCGAACGCGACGGAGTACTCTGGCCTGTATCTGAATTCGTCTATCGGGATAGTGATGAGGTGGTACAAAAAAGAAATGTAAGATTCCGCACGGTGGGCGATATGTCATGCACAGCGGCCCTGGCATCTGCAGCTTCCAACATCGATGAGATCATTGAAGAGATATTGATCACTACCGTCTCCGAACGCGGCACACGCCTTGATGACAAGCGCGCAGAAGCCGCCATGGAGATGAGAAAAGTAAACGGATATTTTTAATTGTTGTCGATCAAACATCTACAACTACATTCAACAAAGAACTACACATGGAAGTATTACGCATAGCAACAGCAGGAAGTGTCGATGATGGAAAAAGCACCTTGATTGGAAGACTGTTGTATGAAACCAACTCGATCACCACCGACAAGCTTGAAGCCATTCAAAAAGCCAGTCAGCGAAAAGGCATTGACTTCCTTGATCTTTCCTTGCTGACCGACGGGCTCATCGCAGAACGAGAGCAGGGGATCACGATTGATGTTGCTCACATTTACTTCAACACCAGTAAAAGAAAATTCATCATTGCCGATTCTCCTGGTCATGTGGAGTACACACGCAACATGATCACGGGTGCGTCTAAGGCTGAAGTGTCCATCATTCTTGTCGATGTTCGCAATGGCATCATGGAGCAAACACACAGGCATTATTACATTGCCAACCTGCTGCGCATGCCTAAGGTTATCGTCTGTATCAACAAGATGGATCTTGCCAACTATGACGAAAACAGATTCAATGAACTGCAACAGGAATTTCTGAGTTTCGCCAACCAAATCAAATTTCCTGAACAAGAGATTTACTTTATTCCGGTAAGTTCTTTATACGGAGAAAACATTACCAAGACCTCTGGGAAAATGTCATGGTATAAAGGCCCAGCGTTGCTTGACCTGTTGGAGAAAATGGAAATCCACAAGCATCTGAATCAGGCTCCTACCCGACTTCCTGTTCAATATGTGATTCGCCCCAGAAGCGAAGACTATCATGATTATCGCGGATACGCTGGAAGGATAAGCAGTGGCGTGTTTAAAGTCGGAGACAGCGTGACGGTATTGCCATCCTACCAAAAGAGCATCATAACAGGTATTCAGCAGTATGAAACACAACTGACAGAAGCGTATGCGCGTCAATCGGTGGTGATGCTGCTCAAGGATAATGTAGACATCAGCCGTGGTGATGTGATCGTAAAAGACGGCCAGGTGGCAGAACCCAAAAAAGAACTGGTGTGTGAAATCTGCTGGATGAATACACAACCCCTGGTAAGCGCGAAAACCTATTTGCTACAGCACGGCACAACGCAAACAAAAGCTAAAATCACCAGCATTGATTTTCTTCAATCGCCCGGTACGCTGGAAACACGTCAGGCAAGTGAATTGAAGATGAACGACATCGGTCAGGTAAAGATCAAAACAGCGAAGCCGCTGGCCATCGATAGCTTCAAGGAAAATCCGAGCAACGGAGCTTTCATTTTAATTGATGAACACTCCAATACTACGGTTGCCGTTGGGTTTTTGATACGCTAGGTTTAGCCTTATTTCTTTTTTGGCACAATGTTACCATTTTGGTAACATATTACCTATCTTTACGTTTGTACTGAATGAGAGTTATTGCCACCAGAACCCTTAATGAATATGCTATAAGGTATCCCAGAGCAAAAGGAGCCCTGAGGTCATGGATGAAAGAGATGGAAAACTCAGACTTTGATTCCCACAATGAGTTGAAAGAGAAGTATCCCAGTGCTTCTGTGATTAATGGTAAGAGAGTTGTATTTAATGTTAATGGAAATAACTATAGATTAATTGTCGATATCGAATACCGAATAAAATTGGTTTTCGTTACATGGTTTGGTCCACATAAGGACTACAATAATATAAATGCAGAAACAATTGAATATGAAGCTTAAGGCAATAAAAAATGAGATCGAATACAATGCGGCTCTGATGCGCGTAAGCAAATTAATACATGAAAGCCCAAGAAAGGACTCCGATGAATTTAATGAAATGGAAGTCCTTAGTATATTGATAAAAGAGTATGAATTAGAAAATCATCCTGTGCCCTCACCAGATCCCATTGAAGCAATAAAATTCAGACTTGATCAAATGGGCCTTGATGAATCTGTATTGATTGAGATTATGGGCTATCGTAGCCGAAAGTCAGAAATCATGAATAAAAAAAGAAAACTGACCTTGGACATGGTGCGGAAATTAAATGAGTCACTGAATATACCGGCAGAGGTTCTTATCAAGCACTATTGATCTTAGTACTTATCTAACATCCGGTCAGGTCTAATATCAAGACTGCAAAAGCATAGATAGTTAATAGAGAAAGGTTAATTAATAGGAAGTAGCCCTATTAACTGATGACTGATAACTTAACTCTATTTCTTTGAGTACTGCTGTGCCTCGGGTATCCATCCCTCGAGGTCTTTAATCCGTGTATCGTGAGACGGGTGCGTTGATAAGAATTCTGGTGGTTGATCTCCTCCACTCAGTGTAGACATTCGTTCCCAGAATTTCGGAGCGGTTGCCGGATCATATCCTGCCATCGCCATAAAAATCAATCCGATGTGATCGGCCTCTGATTCATGGTCCCGGCTAAATTTGAGCATTCCCACACTGGTCCCGGCACCAATCGCTTGCATTAATAATTGCTGACCTCCCGTTGGACTCGCACCCATTAAAGCGCCAATCGTATTCAATCCGAATTGAGCCGCCATTTGCTGGCTCATGCGCTCACGACCATGGTTAGCAATAGCGTGCGCAACCTCATGGCCCATAACAACAGCAACACCAGCTTCATCCTTACAAATCGGCATGATGCCCGTATAAAATGCAACCTTCCCTCCTGGCATGCACCACGCGTTGACTGTTTTATCATCCTGTATGAGATTAAACTCCCAGTTAAACCCGGTTAATTCAGCACTTTTTCCCTGCAGAGACATATAACGTTCCACGGCCTGCTGAATGTTCTTACCTACACGTTTCACCAAAGCTGTCTGTTCGGCATTGGTCGATAATTTCGATTCCGCCAGCACTTTTTGATACTCCTGCGAAGACATGGCAATGATTTCCGAATTGGAGACCAAACTCATTTGTGTACGTCCTGTAACCGGGACAGTAGCGCATGAAAACAGGTAGATGGCTACGACAATGAGGCTTAAACATTTTTTCATCATGATTCAAATTTAGAAAAAATAGTCAATCCTCATGCCATCACCAGCTTTCGCCAATAGTCATTTGAAGAAAAACCACAGGTTAAATTGGGATTGTTTGTAAATTGCGCAAACTTTTGAATTTTTTCGAATGCGAATTTTTGCCATTGGACGTAATTACGCGGAACACATTGCTGAACTGAACAATGAAAAACCGGATGAGCCTATCATTTTTACAAAGCCCGATACGGCTGTTCTTCGTAATAATGCCCCCTTCTATTATCCTGGTTTTTCAACAGATGTGCACCACGAGGTGGAATTGGTTCTTAGAATTTCTAAAGAAGGAAAAAATATTGAAGAAAAGTTCGCTCATAAATACTACGATTCCATAGGCGTTGGTATTGACTTTACGGCCCGGGATTTGCAACAGAAATTAAAAACAAAAGGATTGCCCTGGGACATTGCAAAAGGGTTTAACGGCTCCGCCCCCATCAGCGATAAATTTATCCCTGTTGCGGAGTTTAAAAACCTGAAGGACATAAACTTTAAACTCGACGTGGATGGTCAGCTTAAGCAGAACGGCAACACAAGCTTGATGATTTTCGGTTTTGACTTTATCATTTCGTATTTGTCCAGATTTTTTACACTGAAGACCGGGGATTTGATTTTTACCGGAACTCCCAAAGGAGTAAGTGCTGTTCACGTTGGAAATAAACTAGTTGCTTACATTGAAAATGAGAAGTTGTTGGAGTTTGAAATTAAGTGAAGGGATAGCATCATTTTTCGCTTGGGCTTTTGTTGTTATTTTTTCAATACCGTCGCTCGCTCAGTTTAGCGAAAAGGATACGCTTCGTGTGTCTCCTGTTCCCATAGAGCAATATTTGTTTCCCGTTCGGCCGGGTCAACCCAATCATTTGGCAGGCACGATGGGTGAGTTGCGAAGTACGCACTTTCATGGCGGTATTGATATCAGAACAAACAATCAAATCGGAATTCCCATCTTAGCTGCTCAGGATGGCTATGTATCCCGTGTCAGTTGCACAACATCGGGATATGGCAATGCAGTTTACATTACGCATCCGGATGGAAACACAACACTCTATGGCCATCTTGATCAATTCAAAAGTGACCTTGCACAGTACGTTCGGGCTGAGAAGTACAAAAAAAAGGTCTCCGAGATCAACCTGAATTTTACAACGACACAGTTTCCCGTTTCTCGCGGAGACACCATTGGTTTCTCAGGCAACACGGGGTCATCAGGGGGTGCTCATCTACATTTTGAAACACGGGACGTGAACAATGACGCCATCAACCCGCTTTCGTTTGGATTCAAAGAAATCAAGGATAACCTCGCTCCCACAGCTCAAAAGATTGCGCTGAAGACACTCGATATGCATTCACGCATCAACGGCGCTTTCGGCCGGTTCGAGTTCTATCTTCAGAAATCCGGCAACAAATATGTTCTTCCATTCCCCATTTATGCCACCGGGAATATTGGCGTGGAGCTGCTGGCCATCGATCGCATGGATGAATCGCATTTCAAGTTTGGGATCAACTACATTGAAATGCATGCTGATAGCCAGATGGTATTTTCACAAACCATCGACAAAATTAATCTGGAAGAAACACGGGGGATTTTGGCGTTGTTTGATTACCGCGCTTTCAAAATGGGAGGAGGTACGTTCAATAAAATGTTTGTTGATGATGGAAACCTGCTCCCCTATTATGGCAATGTTGGGAATGGCAAAATTTGCATGGGGCACGAGGACATGTCAATGAAGATCGTGCTGCGCGATTTTCAAAAAAATGAAAGTACAGTTCAATTCACGCTCCGTCCGGAAGCGGAATCAAAAAAAGTAATGGGCCTTGCTCCGCTGGTATTGCCGTACGAATACGAAGCATTGGACAACACGTTGAAAGTTTCTATAAAACCTTGCCTGAAAGATTCGGTGAACTCCATCCAGGTATTCGAAAAAGGAAAGGATGCTACCCTTACCATGAGTTATGGAGATACAAAACGTCATGTTTATTTAATCGACTTACGTAAATCACTGCCCGATTCCATTGTGTTTTGTGCGGGTACGATCCTATTAAATTTCAAGGACCGCATTTCACCTGGTATTGATTATAAATACTACAGTGATCATGCCGATGTTCAATTCTATAAGAATTCCCTTTACGACACGTTATTTGCACGGGTCATGTATGACACTGCCGATAGTGCCGAACTTTTTACCATATCCAATTCAACAGTGCCCCTGTTCAGGTCTGCTCTGGTTACACTCAAGCCTTCGTTGAATTATGCTAATAAGAAAAACACCACGGTTTACCGGAAAAATGATAACCGGTACACGTATGTTGGTGGGAAATGGGATCAGGAAAAAATTCAATTTTATACCACGGAATTAGGAACATTCACGCTTCATCAGGATCTCGTTGCTCCGACCATTACAAAAATGGGCGTTACCAATACTTCTGTCCGATTCAGGATCAAAGACACGTTATCGGGAATAGCGTCGTTCGAGGCAACCATTAACGGAGAATGGCTGTTGATGACTTACGATTATAAAACCGGAATCATCTTTTCGGAGCGATTGGATACAAAAAAACTATTGAAGGGAGATTTTGAGCTAAAAGTTGTGGATAATGCCGGAAATGAACGGATATTTAAACAAAAAATTCTATAACCTATGGCACTGGCAGTCGGCACAAAAGCTCCTGATTTTAAAACTAAAGATCAGGATGGAAAGGAAGTAACGCTTTCCGGATTGAAAGGAAAAAAAGTGGTTCTTTATTTCTATCCAAAAGACATGACACCTGGCTGTACTTTGGAATCATGCAGTCTTCGCGATAATTATCAGGCTTTGCAAAAAGCAGGGTATGTGGTGCTTGGCATCAGCACGGACGATGAAAAATCACATCGTAAGTTTATTGAAAAGGAAAATCTTCCCTTCCAGTTGTTGGCTGACACCGATAAGTCAGTACATGAAAAATATCAGACCTGGATTGAAAAGTCGATGTATGGCCGTACCTACATGGGCACACAGCGTGTTACCTACATCATTGATGAACAGGGTGTGATCCGTGAAGTCATTGAAAAAGTTGATACAGCAAACCATGCCGGTCAGATTTTAGGAACTAAAGCAACATCGGCTGGCAAAGCAGACGTTAAGAAAGCTCCGGCAAAAAAAGCTTTTGCAAAGAAAATAGTGAAGAAAAAAGCAGTAAAGGCGATTAAAGTAAAGACTGCTAAAAAGAAAACCAAAAAGAAATAGCTCTCCATGATAAGGAGAGATGGTGTAATCCATCGGATAACGCACGAAGATTATTAAAATCGTTTTTTAAGGTCAACGATTTGGTACAGGCCATGTTCCTACCCGCGATCGTTGCCAAAATTCCCCATTCCCGAGCTCCTTTTTAGTAAATCAATGGATACATAATATTCTGTAAGTCAGCATGTTGTTGCATAACTGAGCTGTTCGGCATCATTTTAAATCCATTCGTTAGCATAATCAAACAAATAACTTTATGAGATTAAAAATGAATTGGTTGAAAGTAATGGCGCTTATGGTGGGAATTTCATTTGCATTCACAAGTTGTAATGATGATGATGTGGATCCTGGAAAAGGTCAGGTGGAATTTCAAATTACCGACTCGCCTTCTAATGACACCAATATTTCAGGTGTTTTTGTGACTGTGAGCGAAGTTCGTGTGGATGGCAAAGCAATTTCAGGATTCAACAAACAAACTGTGAATTTGAGAGCACTTCAAAACGGAAATACAAAAGTTCTTGGCACCAGTGACCTTGAAGCAAAGTCTTATGGTTCTCTTTCCCTTGTGTTGGATTTGGATGCTGATGAAAATGGAAATGCTCCCGGGTCATACGTACAAACAACAGATAACGTAAAGTACAAACTGAGCAACTCCACGAATACTTCCGGAACAATGGAGATACCCATTAATAAAACGTGGGAGGTAAAAAATCAGGCAACAACCCGATTGATCATTGACTTCAACATCGATAAGGCTGTGAAATATTCCGATAATGCTTCTGTACGTTATCGCTTTGTAAGCTCGGCCAATCTTCAAGCTGCATTACGTGCTGTGGATAAAAATGAATCAGCCACGATCAAAGGTGTGTACACCGAGAGTATAGCAAGCAACGCAGGCAAGGTGGTCGTTTATGCCTACAAAAAAGGTTCATTCAATGCGGCCACTGAAACAACACCACAAGGTGATGATGCTACCTTATTCAAAAATGCAGTCTCAAGCGCTACGGTAGAAACGGCACTTTCCGGGAATGCCTATACCCTGGCTTATTTGGATAAGGGTGAATATGAACTTCACTTCGCACGTTATGATAATGAAAGTGCTACGAATCGCTACGTCTTCAAAACGATGCTTCAATCAGAACTGAAATTAAACGGATCGGTCGTTACGGTAGTGAATATCCAGTCCAACGTAGATATTAACGTGTCTACTACGATCACGGGTACTACTCTATAGTAATCTCCATTCGCTTAGAAGCCTTCCTGTCTGATACACAGGAGGGCTTTTTTATTTTGACATTTGGAAGGCACAGCGTCAGTTGATAACGTGTTGGCATCAAGAAATATTTCTGAACATGAAGTCTTATGGTTTAAGTGGACGCACGCGAATGTCCCTGTACTCTATTTTCATGATTGAACCATCATGAATCTGAAAACCAATAAGCCCCTCACGCGACCCCTTCGGGTCCGCGTCCCGATAGTCCATCACTTTTACACCATTGATCCAGTATTCCAAACGATCTCCACGCGCACGCATCGTCATGCGTGTCCAATCATTTGGTTTAACTATCTCTTTGATGACGGACTGATCTGCATAGATGCGTAACTGCGGCCGAACATACCAATCACCGACTGAACCCCAATAATTACCACCGGGAGCGGCGTCAAACTCGTATCCTGAAGGAGCATCAAATCGACCTCTGTAGTTGATGGTATTCGCCCGGTAGTAAATGCCCGTGTTACGGCGATCATCGCCGGTAAGCCGCACATCACAGGTAAATTCAAAATCTGCGAAACGTTGTTTGGTATATATCCATTCGGGAACAGCAAGCGTCTTTCCCCCGGTGTCTGCTACAATACTTTCCTTTTCCAAATGCCAAAGGGCCGAAGGCACTGCCCATGCATCCAGTGTACCACCCTTCAGGAGATCAATAACGTCGGTTCCTTTAACGGCTGGTTCCGTCGCTTCATTTTCCAGCTGAGAAAAGACAAGTCCTGGCAGAAGCAAATAAGAGCAGGTAAACAAGACTAATACGGGTTTCATCAAATGTGTCATTTTCCTTACATGTAAATTTATTATACTAAAAAAAAATACGTGACGGGCACTGCAGAACCAACCGTGTCAGGTCTTAGAACCTCTATCATTTATTTCTTCTCCATCACTTTAATTGTGAAAGGAATCTTCGTCAGAGGCTTGTCTACATCATACACTCCTACCCCTGCAATTTTATCAATCACATCAAAACCTTCGATGACCTCTCCGAATACGGTATACTTTTGATCTAAGGCCATGTAGCCGCCTTGTTTTATATACGTTTCTTTTTGCTCGGGTGTAACGGAGAGCTGCAATTGCCGTGCTTCGTCATCCACATCTTCCGGGCGATAAGGTCCGCCTTGAATAATAAAAAATTCAGCAGAAGAAGATTCCATTGCCGGGTTATTTTCTTCCACGCGTGCCATCGACAAGGCGCCTTTCTTGTGAAAATGGTTAGGGTTAAATTCAGCCGGAATGGTATAGTTCGGCATGTTTTTCAAGTCACCGCCCTGTATCATAAATTCAGCGACGATACGGTAGAAATCTGCATCCTTATAATGCCCTTCCTTAATGAGTTTAATAAAATTAGCACGATGAAGAGGTGTGTCTTCATACAAGCGAAGTCGGATATTCCCGGCTTTCGTTTCTATCAACACTTCATTTTCCGGATTTTCCTTCCCGTATTGTGTGAGTACTTCCTTTACGTTTTGTTGTGTGATTCTTATTTCCTGGCTTTGATTGCAACTTATCAGTGTAACGCACAACACAAGAACAAATGATGAAAGGAAATGCTTCATAAATGGTTATTGTAAAGATTCAAGATACAAGTCTTCAACTTTTTTTCTGGCCCAGGGGGTTTTTCTTAAAAATGTAAGGCTCGATTTAATGCTCGGATCATAATTAAAGCAATTGATGTTGATGCGTTCACCGAGTTCATACCAGCCATACGTGGACACCAAATGAGTTAAAATCATCTCAAGAGTTTTGCCGTGCAGCGGGTTGTTGGGTTGCTGTTCTGTCATTGAAAATCAGTTGAGGGAATCGATTTCTCTTTGATAATCTGTTTGTATATCCTCAGGCAATTTAGCCAAAGTCGCCATTATTTTTTTTATCTGTTGCTGATATAGATTAAAAAGCACCGTGCTGGATTGGAGGGGGATTTTTGCATCTTTTACATGAGTACAAAAGCAGACGCGCAATTCCAATTCGGTTTCCTTTATGCCCGAGTACTTAATCTGCTTATTCACGTGCCTAAGAATTTTACGCAGTGTTTTTTTCAGGTAGTATGTATTGGAAGGCAAATCCTGAAATAAATCGCCAATCTCTTCTTTTACACCCCTTATAAAACTTTGCTCATCGTGCGCTTCAAACAACAGGTACGTGAGCAATTCCTTATTCTCTTTTTTATATTTCGCCAGCCGCATACACAGGCTTTGGATGACATCCTGATCGAGAGAACTTAATTCCTTTTTAATATCATTCAGTGATGCCGCTTTCATTTTTCAAAGATGCATATTCTGAATAAAGAAAAGAACTCAACAAATTTAATTTAGATGCCAATAAGCAGCATTCAGTGTCGTAGCAAAACTTACCCACAACAGGTAAGGAATATTCAGGTAGGCAGCAACGGGTCGTACTTTATAAAATAGCAACATCATACTCACGATCGCTATCCACAATGCAATAATATCGAGTAGTGCCAATCCCATTTCATGAAAATAGAAGAACAAAAAACTCCAAGCGAAATTCAATGCCATCTGAATACCAAACAGTACCATGGCGCGATTACGGCTTTCCCCTGAGGGGAATTGCCATATCAAATACAGGGAGATGCCCATAAGTATGTACAACACAGTCCATACCGGACCAAAAACCGAATTGGGAGGATTAAATGAAGGTTTATTTAAGGAAGCATACCATGTGGGAATGGCTTGCGTAGTAATCAAACCTGCCACGCCACCCAACACAAGAGGTATCGCCAGCGCAACGATTAATTTCCAAACTGATAATTTTTTCATGATTTCCATGCAGCAAACTTACGTCCGAAATGATAGTCCTTAGTAGCTACTACAACTTTTGCCGCCACTGCTTCTTTTCAGAACGCTGTTTTTTGTTGCTCATGCGGCTCTCGATTGCGCTCTTCGAAGGCTTGGTAGCCTTACGAATCTTCTTTTTTTCAAATGCCCTGGCAAATAATTTTTCCAGTTTTAAGATGGCAGCTTCCTTGTTCTGAAGCTGGGAGCGCTTATCCTGAGCCGTGATCACAAGCACGCCGTCGGTCGTGAGTTTGCCAGCTAATTTCTGAGACAACAATGCTTTTTCATCCTCGGTCAACACCCGCGAGCGTTGGAGATCAAACTTCAACGTCACTTTTGTGTTAACTTTATTTACGTTCTGTCCGCCTGGACCACTGCTCCGTGAGGTTGTGTATACTATTTCATTACCTAAAAGAGCAGCGTCTATTTTTCGTTGTCTGGTCACCTGTAGCGTACATTAATTTCTCATTCCTGTGAACAATTCTCCACATGCAAAACAAAATACTGTCAATATAAATTTTAAAAACGTGGTTTTATGATTGGCACATGTTTTTCTAGTAGCGAATACGAATTAAACTAACATAATTATGAAAGCAAATAGAATATGGGGATTTGTGGTGGCTCTTCTTGCGATCGGGTTTACGGCACAGGCACAGTCAGCGAATAACCAAACATACAAGGAATGGCAACCTCTTGGAACACGTGTGGTTGACTACACCATTGATCATGATGTTGTGCAGGTAAACAATACAGAGACATTTACTGCAGTGAAAGTAGGCATTAAGAATGGTACAGTGAATGTGCATAAAGCAACCGTTCATTTTAAGAATGGCGACACACAGGAAATTACGCTTCCGAAAGAAATCTCAAATGGTAACGATGGAAAAGTAATTGACCTGGCAGGAAACAAACGCGCTATCGACAAGATTACGTTCTGGTACGATACAAAAGGTTCAAGGCAAGATGAAAAAGCTGTTGTAGAACTTTGGGCTAAAAAATAAGGTTTGTCTTTTAATAGAGGATCAAACACTTAATAAAAAAGGAAGACCCGTAAGTCTTCCTTTTTTTGTTATGCTAAGGGGAATTTTTGTATGTTAATTAACAACCTTCACATTCACTGCATTGGGTCCCTTCTGCCCCATCTCTACTTCAAACGTAACCTTGTTGTTTTCCTTGATGGAATCTACCAGGCCATTGATGTGAACGAAGATACTGTCTTGTGTATCTGAATCCTTGATGAACCCATAGCCTTTACTATCGTTGAAGAAGGTGACCGTTCCCCGTCGGGTGGTTTCCTGTTTTACGTGACTTTGTCTTGCTACACCGATTTGTATATCCTCTGCACGTATCTCGCGCTTTTTAGTTGGGTCTGGGGGTGTGGATGTAATGTTTCCATTCTCATCCATATAGGCAAGTTCAAAACTGTTGCCTCCTTTGTTGTTGGCTTTACGCTCCTCTTTGCGAGCTTCCTTTTCCTTCTGCTTTTTCTTTTTCTTGTTCTCGTTTTCCTTTTTATTCCACGTCTCCTGCGATTTAGCCATAGTTGATTTTTTTCGTCTTTAGTTTTTTAGTTGAAAGGGTGTAACTGATTAAGAAACATGGAAAGGATCCGTACCTCAACTGAGGAAACTTAGTCTCAGTATGTCGTAAGGTGTTTCCACTTCCAAATATACGGGAGCATCGTTAATACTTTGGTAATTCAGCTCAACTATACTTTTGCGGGTATTCTGCGGACTCGGGTAAATACGTCCAATATTAGCGATATTGATCAGCTGTGTTTTTGTCTCGTCATCGTCGGTGACCTGTAGCTCAATGAATTTTATCATAAATTGCTTAGTGCCTGATTATAAAGGACAAACCACTATACCTCTACAGCTTTACTTGCTTTGCGATATACGTAACTGTGATAGATATGACGCCGGGAAAACCGGTCACGTGTATCCGAATTAACGAGTTTTCCGTAGATATTTTTTGGTACGTCAAAATATTCGTAGGAGCTGCCATCTGCAAAATTGATGGTCAGAACTGAAGCTTTGTAGTCAAAATCCACAATGCGTGAGGATGTCACTACTGCGGTATATTCTTCCTGTTTTGATTCCTGGGTTTCGGGAGCGATGCTCACCAGAAAATGATAGGCTTCAATAAATGCCTTACTTTTTTCCTCTGCCTGATGTTTTTCTTCGTCGGACTGGAACTTATCCGGGTGCCAGTCTTTCATAAAACCCCTGTAAACAGTCTTTAATTCTTGCAGGCCGGCATCCTTGTCCACACCCAACAACTTTCTGTAATCCCCTATTTTCTTCATTTGGCCGCAAATATACTTTTTAATCCACAAATCAAGCAGTAAATGACTATGGTCATATCCACCGATTGCGTCTTCTCTCAAAGTTTAAAAATCATCTTGTAGTCCTCCTTCGCACATCAATATACTTCGGATACATTCTCGAAGTTTACGATAATACTACTCCAGTTTTTCGTGTACTTTTTTCTTCATACTTGCCGCCATTATTTCCGGTTCTGAAGATAAATACGTGTGTTAAACAAGAAATTATGACCTAATACGCGACTTTTTGACTGAGAACTTGGCCCGGTATGTGTATTGAAATGAGGTGTGAAAGGAGAAATGAGAGATGATAAGCAATTTTCAAGATTTATTAACTTCCGTGGATGTGCTAAACACTTTACACGGAGGTGTCAGTGAACCCATTATTTCACACCGGGAGCAAGCTTCAGGTCGCGTAATGCGGGTTCGTGTGCCCGGTATTGATCGTGAGTCTTTGCATGTAGAAATACACAACAACGAACTATCAATTTTTTACTTTATACCTATCGAATCGTTGGGTAAATTAATTCAAATGCCGCAGATCGTATACAAACAAGCTATACCTTACTTCATTGAAGTATCCGGTATTAAAGCCAGCTATCTGCATCATGAATTGATTGTAAACCTACCATTCAATAAACTTTCAGAGGGATACAATCAACGACTTAAGACCGAATAATAAATAGAAATCAATAGTATTTGACTAACGCCTGCGATCGTGCAGGCGTTTTTTGTTTCTATCAAATTGGAAACATTTTACTCTTCACCCTGGTTGACCATAAACATCGCCGTGGGGATAAACCGATTTAGTAATTCATCCTTTAATGATTTCTCTATTGTGAGGCTTGTAATCGCCGATGACATGCACGCAAGCCAGGCTACGGCATCATCGGAAGCAATGGGATGAGGCAAATGTCGCGCGCGAAGCTGAGGATGACCATAGTGCTGAGAATATAAAGGAGGGCCTCCCAGAAACTGTGTTAAAAATAATCGCTGTTTCTCCTTGATCACTTCTTTATCCGTCTTGAATAAATGGGCAATCTGCTCATTTTCAAAAACGAGATCATAAAACCGTTCAACCAAAACGCGAAGATTCTCAGCACCTATCTGATCGTACAATGAAGCTTGCATAGTAGCTCAAAATTAATCATTCAAGGTATACCAACTATCAATCCTATCGGATGTCAGTCATTTTTTTAATCTGATTGTAAATAGTAATAAAATCCGGGCGATGTGCAACTGCATCCTGCACACAGTCATTCTTCAACGTTACCAGGAATTCCATAAAGGGCGAACGTTTCTCATTATGGTCGACATGGTTGATCAAGTCTTCCAGTAAGCAGCCAAAGCCCCTTACTTCGATCCGTTCGAGTGCCAGGGCGTATTGTTTATTCATGGTATCATATGAAAATGCAGCACCAAAATCGCTCAGTAAGGCATTAGCTTGCTGATCAATCAGGATATTATGCGCATAGAGATCTCCGTGCATGATACTTCGTTGATGCAAATGAGCAACTGCTGAAGCGATTCCCAGCGCGATCCGTTCTATTTTGTTGCTCGGAAAACGCAGTTCCTGATTTAAATGTATCGCGCGTACACGTTTCGAAATCAGGGGGACCTCCCAGATTCCTGAAGGAAGGATCAATGAGATTGAACACAAGACCTTGCTTATGATCGGGATGTCCAATTATTTTTCCCAATACCTTTACAAGATGGGAATGACCACCCGCCGCGATGCACGCGTTCATTTCATTGATTGGCAACCCATCACTCGTCACTTCACCTTTAAATACTTTTACGGCAACCTCACACTCCGTTTTGTCATTTCGCCAACGGGCTTTTGAAATTATCCCTGAAGCACCTTCACCTAAAAGATGTTCAATCTTCAATTCATGCCATGGAATTTCAGGTAATTGGTCTTCCCGCCCGTCTGTTTTTGTTGCGGGATTTCCAGCAAGAGCAAGCCACGACAACCGAGGCATTGAGAACAACCAGGAAGGAAACTTTTCAAAATGGTTGGCCGAGATTCTGAGCAATTCCAACTTTTGACAATGGACCATCTCATCAGGCAATTCACTTAGTTGATTTCCGGCGAGCATCAGCTTTTGAAGGTTGACACACGTTCCAATTGATCGGGGAATCTGTTTTAGCTTGTTGTTTGTAAGAATTAGCCACCGAATGCCCTGAGGCAATACATCTTCGGCAATACGGTTGATCTTATTAGCTTTCATTCCAATCATCTTAAGCTGGGTACATCCGCTTAATACCGATGGAAATTCAGTAAACTCATTGTCTGACAAAAACAAAATTTTCAGGTGCCTCAGTTTAGTGATCGTTGCAGGCAACGCAGAAAGATGATTTCCTGTTAAATCGAGAATTTCTAAGGTATCGGCCAAATCAAAAATCTCAGAAGGAAACGTGGTGAGATGACAAGACAGGCTAAGGCGTGTGGCCCCTTTCAGCTTTCTGGATCGTAGCTGATCAATAGTTCTCATCTGAGGATAAGATATTTAACTGCATCCATTTAAATTAAATAATGATTTCCCAATTGGTTTTTTCCGTCAGTCAATATTACTTATTTTATTTACATGTAAACATGATGCATGCCACACGACAGGATTTCGTATTTTTATGAACGCTATGTCACTCTCGATCACATCATTAAATTCCGGAAGCAACGGCAACTGTTATTACATCAGCAACGAGGATGAGGCCGTTCTGATCGATGGAGGGCTCTCCTGCCGGGAAACTGAAAAGCGCATGAAACGATTGGGTCTATCGATGAAGAACGTAAAGGCATTATTCGTTTCACATGAACATGCTGATCATATCTATGGCGTAGCTTCGATTTCTAAAAAACATGCGCTGCCCGTATACATCACGAGCAATACGCTAACCCACGGTCATCTGAATTTAAATCAGGATCTTACCTGTACATTTCATGCTTATCAGCCTGTGGCCATTGGTAAGCTGACCGTTACTGCTTTTCCAAAATATCACGATGCCAGTGACCCGCATAGTTTTGTTGTTTCGGGAAATGGCGTGAACATTGGTGTGTTCACCGATATTGGAGTAGCCTGCCAGCACGTGAGAAAGAATTTTGAGATTTGTCACGCAGCCTTTCTGGAAGCCAACTACGATGAGATGATGCTGGAGCATGGAAATTATCCTTATCATCTGAAAAACCGAATCCGCGGCGACAACGGACATTTATCAAACCTGCAGGCGTTAAAGCTTTTTCAAAAGCATCGGTCACCATTCATGACCCACTTGCTTTTATCGCACTTGTCGGAAAACAATAACTCGCCGGAAATTGTAGCGCGCCTCTTCACAAGAGCTGCTGGTCCTGTGGAGATCATTATTGCTTCCCGTCATGAAGAAACGGCTGTTTACACCATTAGCAATACTTCACGGGTTGAAAGTCCAGTCATACAGTCGAAGGCCACACGCGTGGCGCAATTATCACTCTTTTAAAAAATTATTGAATCACCTCTTTGGGAAGTTTCTTTTCGATAACCCGGCCATTTTCTTCGTACACGTAGTATGCATTACTGTCCTCGTTAAGCGCAACTACCTGCTTCACTTCATTATCTTCAAAGTAGATGGCGGCGCGGTCATCGCAAGCATAACCGGCTTTAAATTCTTTGGATTTGATGTACGAATGATACAGTGGCCTGCGCGTCTGTTCAGAATCATAATGTGGACAATGGCTGGCCCTGATAAAACCCAGGCAACTCACTTTTGATATTGCTTTGGGTCTCGAATCCGTTGTGCCTTCTTCAAACCAGCATAACGATCCTGCACTGCCACCGGCAAGAATAATTCCTTTATCCCAGGCTGCACGAAGAATCGTATCTACACCTTGCGCTTTCCAAATGGCCATCATGTTCAGGGTATTTCCGCCACCTACAATAATCGCATCCATACTCAACAACACCTCTTCAAAAGTCTGTTTCTGATCGTAGCTACTGATAAACATCCTTTGCACAAAAGGTTTTACGTTCAGTGAAGCACAGGTTTCATACCACGCAATGATGGAGGTTTGGCTATCGGCAGAAGCGGTAGGTAAAAAACAAAATCTTGGTTCACTCTTTCCGGTGAGTTTCGCCACATAATTTACAAAGCGAGGATTGGATCCTGCTCCATATGCTACAATTCTTCTTTTCGTATCCTCCATAAGGTTTGCTTGGGTTGTTAATGATGTTAAGCTTGCACTTACAAACGTAGCGCCGGCAAGTTCAATAAAACTACGTCTTTTCATGATAAGACCTGTTTACATCCGTGTTCACGCTAAACGCCAATATCTTCATTCCACACCTGAGGCTTGGCGGCAATAAACGCCCGCATCATCTCCTTACATTCCACGCTATCGGCAATAATAATTTCAACGCCCCGCTGTTTCAGCAATGCTTCTTCACCCATGAATGTTTGATTCTCACCGATCACCACTGTAGGAATACCATACAGCAAAATGGCTCCGCTGCACATGGGACACGGTGAGAGGGTTGTGTACAAGGTACACTGCTGATAAACACTTGCCGGTAATCGTCCTGCGTTTTCAAAAGCATCCATTTCTCCGTGCAGTACAACGCTTCCTTGCTGGATTCTCCGATTATGTCCGCGACCAATGATTTTGCCTTGATATACGATCACCGATCCAATGGGTATACCACCTTCGTCCAAACCTTTACGCGCTTCGTTAATAGCTTCCTGCAGAAACTGATCCATGAAAAAAGTCAATTATCCATCTCAAAGATACCAAGTTCAAAAAAATAATTGGAATGAATAATATTTTCACACGCCATGACCGTTGCGAAAATACAATCAAAATTAACCCGGTTAGATAACTGGTTGATGCAAAGAAAAAAGTTGGTGGATATATAACCAGAACCAGATAGCCAAGTATAAACATCGCTAAACCGATACTAAACATGCCATCTTTGGCCCACTTAACTTGTTCCATGCAACTTAAAATTAGCTAACCAGCTACACGTTACCTCATAGCCAAGATTGGTACAATGTAAATTAAATAACTATAAAATAACTCCTTACCGAAGCAATTTATAGATCAATCGATCAGCTATAAGCACTTGTCCATCCCATTGCGAAGCTTAAGTTCTTGAGTGAACTCTATTTCCTGGAACTAATTCAGTACCGTGATTTCCAATGAACCATCATTCATATCGGGATCATCATCAAAACCATCGTCAGTGACAAGGCACCACAGTCGAGAATTTTTAACGACTGTGGTGTGGATTCTTGATTTATTTTTCCGCAATCATTTTCAGATATTTTTCTGAATTAGCTTTGGTTGCTTCCGGAGGATTTAGGGTTAATGATTTTGTAAAATATACTTTCGCATTTTTCTTGTCTCCTTTTAAATAGTATGCTTCTCCCAAACTATCCCAGGCATTAGCACTTTTTGGATAACGCTGAGTGACCAGGGTAAGAACTTCTATTCCTTTGTCGAACTGATTTTGATTAAGCAATTGATATCCGTATACATTCAGATCATTTTCATTTCCAATAGCAACAGCTTCTTCCTTGAGTTTATCGGCTTCTTCATTTTTACCCATTTTGCGAAGAACACCTGCTTTCGCGTTGAGCGTAGCAAAACTTTTATTTATTGCGACCGCCTTGTCTACCCATACCAAACTCTTATCCAAAGCAACATTATTTTGCATCGCATAATTCACGGCTGTCAAATAGGATTGAAAATTAAATCCGATAGCTCCCTGTAATTCAGCTTCCGCATTGGCAATGACAATATCATCCACTGCAAATTCCATCTTTACCGGAAACAATTTCTTTTCCCATCGCAAATGAAGTTCGGTGGTTGTTCGTGTGTTGTTTACAAATTCATACGTCAGCATTTCAGTCATAGGAACTTCAGCGGTTTGAATTTTAACCCGCATGAGATCATGCGACGGTTCATAGAAAAAATTTCCCCAGGCCTTATAATCCTTTGACAATACCAATTCTGCGCTGTTGTCTTTATTGACAGCGAAAAACAATCCATACGATCCTGCTGGTACACCCCGGCCTTCTACTTTAGCCGGATGAGAAAATGTGATTACCGTGTTTTCATTTGCGCCAGCCCGCCATGGCGCCGGATTGGCGGTTCCAAAGGGAATCACGGTGTATCCATACGGCACCTGTGCCCCCCAAATGTCACGGCCTTTAACTGATGGTCTTGAATACGTGACGGTGACGGTTGATATTCCCACGGTCTGTCCGACCATAGCGGCCGGGCTTAATGCACGGGGAGTAGTAACTGCCTGAGCAAATAAAGAAACGCCCTGCACAACCAACAGGAGTGCAAGTGTAAATCTTGTAAATCTTTTATTCATAGAATTTAAGTTTGGTGAAATCGATAGCCTTGATAACAAATTAGAACCCAATTTTCCGGTTTGTCGCGCGGCAACAAAAAGTCACTTATCCGTTTTAAATTGAGGTTTTTGATAAAGGGGTAGACGGTCTACCCCGTTCGTTCCTGAGCGTTTGTAGTTCGCTGGCGAACGAATTTTAACGACAAGAATTTCATATGAAATAAGTTGAATGGTTATATTACAGAAGGTTATTCAATTTTTTATGTTCATCGTCAATCTCAATTACATTGTTCCTTTAGAACACCTTGACAAATACATGAGTGATCATGTAAAATTCTTGAGAACGTACTACGAAAAGAATGTATTTGTGGCATCGGGCAGAAAGGTGCCACGAACCGGTGGAATCATCCTTGCATTAGGAAAGTCAAAAGAAGAAATCGAAAGCATCATTCGTGAAGATCCATTTTACATTCATAAGCTCGCAGAGTTTACGATCACCGAATTTTTAACTTCTCAATATCATCCCGAATTGAAACGATTACTTACAACATGATTTCAGAGTTGCTCACGTGTGTCGTGGCATTACATTGAGTCAAGAATTCCTGATCTATATAACCAACCTAACCCGTAAACATGGAAACAATTCACGTAAACATGACTGCTGTGCTTGTTGCTGTAGTCGCTAATTTTTTTCTCGGATTTTTATGGTACACGCCACTCTTCGGAAAAGCGTGGGCTCGTGAGCACGGATTTGATACGAGTGTTAAACCCGCCACGGGTGAACTTGTGCGGGGAATAATCATTATGGTAATCGGGAATTTCTTTATGGCTTATGTGTTTGCACACAATATGGCTGCCTGGAGTTTTGTGCCCGATTCAGCAGCCATGTCTGCCACTGAAAACATTCTCAGTTCGGCGGGCTTTACCTGGCTGGGTTTTTATCTGCCGGTGGATCTTGGTGTTGTAACCTGGGAACGTAAATCATGGAAACTTTTCGGTATCAATACTTCCTATCACGTTTTGATGCTCCTGGTCGCAGCATTCATCTTGACGTATATGAAATAATCAGGTTCGATTGCCTTTGCAATTCCGGTAAAAATTGATGGGGAAAAGTGGGTAGCCCTGTCCACAGAGCAACCCACCTCTACCATGATTTTACACAGTTTTTAACCGAAGGAATCTTTTTTTTACGATTTAAAAAGAATTTTGGCGTTACCCGGTGTGGGCGTGCTTTTTGCATGAAGTCGGAAAAACGAATTCATATATGGCAACGACATCATTACAAAACAACAACAACAACCAGGGTACACAGACTGTTTTGCCTGTTAAACAACCTGCAATAAAACTTCACATCACTACGGCCCAAATCGGGGGAAAAGAACAGGAACGGTGGAGCATTTCCTGGGGGAAATAGATGTTCATTACCAACAAGTTCATTATTATTATTTGTTGCCTCAATAACACTGCACAACACAATCTGTTTTAATTCTAATAAAACAAATCTTTATTTTGTTGATCAGTTTTCTTTAAAAAAAATTGATCAACCCTTGCGGACATCGTCCGGTATATTCCGTCCATCATCAGACATTTCCAACGATTAAAGCACATCAGAATTTAAATTCTTTTTGGAAGTTGTAATCCTTACATACCAAAGAATCCTCAAATCCAACTTTCTCAAAGGCGTTTAAAGAAAAGACAACTCTTCAAGGAAAGACAGTCTCAAAATACTGGAATACATTTTGACTGCACCTGATCAAATTAAACAGTGTCAAAATGAAATGCTTTTCTATTCTTGGCTTGAGCATCATGGTATGTTCTTCTTTTTGTCATGCACAAAAACCTGTTTATACCGCTTCTGTTTCGAAGGAAGACAGAATCATGCTGGTCAGATCGAACATTCAACTTACGAATTGGCATGAAAAATCATTTTGGGATCAGTACAAGAATTACTTAGATAAACTTACCGGCGTTTCTGCTCTGGTATATCATGCAGCGAATGAGCTCACCAAAATTCACAATACGATGGGCAATGAAGAAGCGTTGGAAATCGGAAATAAGATGATTGCCTATTCATGGGATGAACTTGCTCTCAGACGGGAATATTTTATGGAGATCAGCCGGGAACACAACGGAATTATCGGTCTTCAATTCCTTCAAACAGAAACCGTTCTGGACATGATCGAAAGCTCACAGGTGTATGAGGATGCCGCATTTCCAGGCACAGCACTTATGGCGATGAGACCGCCATCGAAACAGGCAAAAAAGAATATCATGATTAACACCTTAAGCCTTTCACCGGAAGAAGCTTTGATATTCTTTCCTGTGTATGAACGTTATGAACAGGAACGTGAAGAAGTTTTTGGTGAGAACTATGCAATGTATGATCTCTTTTCCACAGAAGCATCGGATTTCACCCCCGCCCTTGCCAAGCGACAAGGATATGATTTTCTTACCGTTATGGGCAGGGAGATTATGCTCAAGGATAAATATTTTAAGGAAATGAATGCGAAGACAGGTTCAATACTTGCCGCACGATTCCTTTGCTGGGAGAATTATTTCTCTACAACCTGTAAAATGAGTATTTGGGATGCCCTATAGCGTGGTACTCATTACTTTCTAATTGCTTCCCTAAGACAATCTCATATCCATTCTGGCTGTTTTTATCAGCAGAGGGTTTGCTTTAGTAATTCTGAATTACTTTTTCTGAGATTTCTCTTGTAACTTTCGGCTTTACATACCGGTCATCGTGGCCGGTTAACTTTAAAGACAACGATTGTGGAATCTGCTAAGAAAACTGTTGGAAATAATATTGAAACGGCAAACGCTTCCTGGAATTTTGGTGGGTCAGTGCCCAAACATTTTGATGATCATGTTTCCAAATCTGTACCGCTTTATTATGAAGGTCATGATATCATTATAAAGCTTACTGACTTTTTTTTATCGGATAACTCCGTGGTGTATGACATCGGTAGTTCTACAGGAGCGCTGCTCAATAAAATAGCGGTACATAACAAGGCAAAGAAAATACAGCTTGTAGGAATTGATGTGGAGCCTGCCATGACGGAATTTGCACAGAAGACCCATGCTTCCATTCCCAATATTGAGTTCATTACCGGCGATGTGCTGGATGTCGACATGAAGAAATCGGATTTGATCATTGCCTACTTTACGGTTCAGTTTATGCAGCCCCGTGTACGGCAGATGGCCATCGATAAGATCTATCAATCGTTAAACTGGGGTGGCGCATTCATCTATTTTGAAAAGGTTCGTGCTCCGGATGCGCGTTTTCAGGACATCATGTCTTCCCTTTACGTAGACTACAAACTCGACCAGGGCTACAAACCTGAAGAGGTTTTGATGAAAGCCAGAAGCTTGAAAGGTGTGCTTGAACCATTCTCCAGCCAGGGCAATATGGACATGCTAAAACGCGCAGGATTTGTGGATATGATGACCGTGATGAAGTACGTGAGCTTTGAGGGTTTTTTAGCAATCAAATAAGATTTGTAGTGTACGGCCGCCATGCTTTCGTGGAAAAAGTTTACAACGTGTAGGGTTGTTCGTCCACATCCCGAGAAAAGTAGTTTGCACCTACTATTGATTTAGTGGATTTACTCCATTTAATAAATCCCGTATTTCTCCAATATCCCAAATTCTTTACCTGACTACACGAGTCAGGCGCAATTCTTGCGGACAGTAATAAGGTGAGTTTTTCATCCATTGATTTCCAACGTTATCAATTATCATTTGAAACTACTTTAACTTATTTACGATTATGTTAGCAGACAAGGGACTAAAGGCATTCGTCCCCACCATAATGCCTGAGCGGGCTAAATTTTTTTATAGGGACATTTTAGGATTAAAATTAGTAGCTGAAGACAACTTCGCATTGCTCTTTGAAGGGAAGGGCACTTTGATCCGTGTTATTGTGGTTCGGAAATTAAAACCCCAGGCTTTTACTGTGCTGGGGTGGAGTGTGAACAATATTGTAAAGACAATAAAATCGCTGAACAAAAAAGGAATCTATTGTGAGCGATACAATTTCTTCAAACAGAATAAATTAGGAGTATGGACAACCCCCGAAGGATCTAAGGTAGCCTGGTTTAAAGATCCTGACGGAAATATTCTGTCATTAAGTGAGTGATGCCCTTCAGGTTTGCTCGGTTTAGACGAAAACAGGAAACATGGATCATTACGAAACCGAGGTAAGAAAAGAACTTGAGACCTGGAAGGTGAAGATGAAGAAATCACCTTCGCTGGTAAATCGTTTTTCAAAACGTGTTCAGACGAAGATCAACAAAATCATTCCTGAAAAAATACATCAGGCTATTACCACCGCCATCAAACAGATGGTTCGCGGAGTGCTAACGGGAGCTGGTATCACCAATCCCCCTACCCTGATCGATGCACCCTTGGCACAGCGCGAACTTATGGCCCGCAATAAAATAACGACATATCGAAACACAGCTACAGCCGAAGGTGCTCTTACCGGGGCCGCAGGCATTCTGCTGGGACTTGCCGATTTTCCATTGTGGCTTACTGTGAAAATGAAAATGCTCTTCGAGATTGCTGCGTTGTACGGGTATGATGTGAAGGACTATCAAGAGCGATTATTTCTTTTAAACATCTTCCAGTTAACATTTTCAAGTGACGAAGACCGGATCAAGACGTTTACCAAAATTGCGCAATGGGAAGAATGCAAACACGAGTTACCTGCTACGCTTCATGACTTTGACTGGCGAAGTTTCCAACAGGAATACCGTGATTACATTGATCTTGCTAAACTCCTGCAACTGATCCCCGGTATTGGTGCCGTGGTAGGAGCCTACGTGAATCACAGGCTTACGCAAAAGCTGGGCAATAACGCGATGATGTGTTACCGAATGAGAAGATTTCCGGAGAAAAAGATAGGCAGCCGAACCGCATCAAAAACCCTGCAGTAAAGAATAACTGGATTTTTATTCCTCTGATGGGTCTGTTAACTTGCGCCTTCATTTTAAGGCACGCATGAGTAATAAGTACTTTGTAATCGATTTCGACAGCACATTTACCAAGGTTGAGGCTTTCGATATTCTGGCAGAAATTTCATTAAAAGACAATCCTGCGCAGGAGCAGATCAAACAACAGATCATTCAGATCACCAATCAGGGAATGGACGGCTCCCTTTCCGTTCGCGAATCCTTGCAAAAACGACTGCTTCTGTTGGCGGCTGAGAAGAAACATCTTGCAGCACTTATCACGCGATTGAAATCCAGTGTGTCCGAATCGTTCAAGCGCAATAAGGACTTTTTCAATACGCATGCCGACAATATCTATATCATTTCCAACGGTTTTCGTGAGTTCATCGAACCCGTTGTGACGGAATTTGGTGTTAAGTCAGCAAACATTCTGGCCAATGAATTTCGCTTTGATGACGGTGACAGGATTGTTGGTTTCGATATGGAGAACCCGCTATCATCCAACAACGGCAAGTCGGAACAACTCAAACGTTTGAACCTGAACGGTGATGTATATGTTATTGGTGACGGTTATACGGACTATGAAATAAAACAAGCCGGGCTTGCCAACAAATTCTTTGCTTTTACTGAAAATGTGGAACGGCAACGCGTGGTTGATAAGGCTGACCATATTGCTCCTAGTCTTGACGAATTTTTATACCTAAATAAATTGAATACTGCGATCTCCTATCCGAAAAACAGAATCAATGTTCTGCTTCTGGAAAATGTTCATCCCGTTGCTGTAGAGTTGATGAAGGCTGAAGGCTTCAATGTAGAAATTCATGCGGCGGCTATGGACGAAGACGAGTTGTGTGAAAAAATAAAAACAGTTTCTGTCCTTGGCATACGTTCGAAAACCCAGGTTACAACCAAAGTACTGGAAAACGCCAATCGCCTGATGGTGATTGGCGCATTTTGTATTGGCACGAATCAGATTGATCTTAAAACCGCCGCAAAAAAAGGTGTAGCAGTTTTTAATGCCCCGTATAGCAACACCCGTTCTGTGGTTGAGCTTGCTATTGCTGAAATCATCATGCTGATGCGCAACATCCCTGATAAATCCGCAAAGATGCACGAAGGCAAATGGGATAAATCGGCAAAAGGCAGTTTTGAAATACGCGGTAAAAAATTGGGCATTGTAGGTTACGGAAATATCGGGACCCAGCTTTCAGTACTGGCCGAAAACATGGGCATGAAAGTATTTTATTATGACAAGGAAGAAAAACTTGCGTTGGGAAATGCTACCAAATGTAAATCGCTTCATGAGTTGCTTGAAATTGCTGACGTGATCAGTTTACATGTGGATGGTCGTGAATCCAATGAAAATTTTATTGGAACAGCGGAATTTAAAAAGATGAAGAAAGGAGTGATTTTCGTGAACCTTAGCCGCGGTCATATTGTCGATGTAAAAGCATTGCGCGAAAGCATACTGAATGGAACTGTGGGTGGATGCAGCATTGATGTGTTTCCCTATGAACCGATCAGCAACAACGAGGAATTTATTTCCGAATTACGCGGCCTGCCGAACACAATTTTAACACCCCATATTGGCGGAAGCACATCTGAAGCACAGGAGAATATTGGAAGTTTTGTACCGGCCAAATTGATGGGATACATCAACACGGGAAGCACATCGAACAGTGTTAATTTTCCAAACATCACACTACCGATGCTCGAGAATGCGCATCGTTTGATTCACATTCACAATAATGTGCCTGGTATTCTTGCGAAGATCAATCAAATTCTTGCCAACCACGGTATCAACATCGTGGGACAATATTTAAAAACGGATGAATTGATTGGTTACGTGATTACCGATATTAATAAAGAGTACGGTAAAGAAGTGATCGCAGAACTAAGGGCTATTGAACATACCATCAAGTTCAGAGTACTTTATTAATTGATCCGGATCAAATAAGAGGGAGGTAACTAAAGCCGCTAACGAGTGAAATAAGGGAAGGTTAAGGCTGACTAGACTTAGATTAAAACCGAGTTCCAGAACGCAAAAAAAACCACCGGATCTGGAGAGGTGTTTCTGAACCCCATATTGACAAGTTTTGGGCTGCCTTCAGCCGCAACCTTCTTCCGTTAGCCTGTTTTTTGGACGAGGCCCCGACGAGTCGGGGTGAAGCCTGATTTTGTCTGCTAGCTTGACCCGGTTTTGTTATAATTGTTGGTTCAGCAAACGTGTCCCAGATCCGAGTGGGATTCAAATTTAAAAAATTGTGAGTAGTTTCAACTCTTGATAAACATCTAATTTTTTTGTAGAGGAAATGTGCGTGTTTTACATCTATTTTACAGCGAATGAGCGTTACTTTTAATCCCGGACCTTCACAGCTTTATTTTACTGTGGAAGATCATGCACGAAAAGCTTTTCGTGATGGCATCCCTTCAATTTCACACCGGAGCAAAGATTTTGAATCACTCGTTAAGCACGCTACAAACGGACTTAAAGAGCTTTTAGGAATACCTTCCAACTTTTCGATATTTTTTACCGGGTCTGCTACTGAAATTTGGGAAAGGTCAATTCAGAACCTCGTTGATCAGCATTCGCTCCATTTTGTGAATGGTGCCTTTTCAAAACGCTATTTTGAAATTGCTCAACAACTTAAAAAGTCGCCTGTCAAAATTGAATCTCCTGCCGGTGTGGGATTTAATGACTATGAACTTAATGATCAGCAACCGGAATTAATAGCACTGACGCATAATGAAACCAGTACCGGTGTATCCTTGCCCTTGTCATTCATCCATAGTTTCAGAGAAAAATATCCGGAAGCTTTAATTATTGTTGATGCTGTTTCCTCCCTACCCTATCCGAACTTCGATTACTCAAAGATTGATTCTGTTTTCTTTTCTGTACAAAAAGGTTTTGGGTTGCCAGCCGGGTTAGGAGTTTGGGTTGTCAATGAGCGATGTTTGACTAAAGCTGAAACTTTGCTCTCCAAAGGGATTTCTATTGGAACGTATCATAACCTGCCCACTTTGTTCTCCAATTCGAAAAAGAATCAAACACCAGAAACACCTAATGTGTTGGGGATTTACCTTCTTGGAAGTGTCGTCGAAGACATGCTGAGACGTGGAATCAAGGTTATTCGAAATGAAACCGATTACAAAGCTGCCATTCTGTATAACGCTTTGAAAAAGCATTCGCTGATCCGGTCGTTTGTCCAGGATCAGGAATTTCAGTCAAAGACCGTGATCGTGGCTGATTGTGGTCAGGAAACAGAAAGAATATCCAACCATTTACAACGTTATGCCCTTCAGCCAGGCGATGGATATGGTGAATTTAAAAAGCATCATCTTCGTTTTGCCAATTTTCCTGCACACTCTAAGGAACAGTTTGAGATGCTGGTGGACCTTATCCATCAACTTGGCTGAGAATTTCGTAATCTCCATTAAACCTATTTCCCTTACCTTCGTCTAACGCAGGATTTTTGCAACCCTATCCTTGGAAGACAAAGACCTTCTTGAAAAAATCAGGAATCCCGAGACCCGGAATTATGGTTACAATATGCTCGTGCGAAGCTATCAGCAACGCGTGTACAGCATGGTGCGCAAAATGGTCATTGATCATGACGATGCCGATGATCTCACTCAGGAAACGTTCATTAAAATCCATCGATCTATCGATTCATTCCGGGCAGATTCACAACTCTACACATGGATTTACCGAATCGCTACCAATGAATGCCTGACATTTCTCAACAAAAAACGGAGGCGTTTCTTTTTACCTATTGAAGATGTGAGTCTTCATTTAACAATCAAACTTGATAACTCACCGGAGTTATCGGGTGATGATATTCAAATGAAGCTGCAAAAAGCGCTGGTCAAACTGCCCGACAAACAACGACTGGTATTCAATATGAAGTATTTTGAAGATATGAGTTATGAAGACATGGCTGAGGTGACTAAAACCAGTGTCGGAGCATTGAAGGCCAGTTATCATCACGCCGTTAAAAAAATTGAGGATTATCTCACCGAATGATTAAACCTTTATGGATCTAACTAGTCAAAGCTGAAATGAAACTCGACCAGATACCGAAAAAGAACCCATTTAATACTCCAGAGGGGTACTTTGACAAGTTACCAGGTATGGTGCAATCGCGGATTGAAGCTGAAAGGCCTGTACGCCAATCACAGATTTATCTTCGATTTACCCTTCGCTATGCCCTGCCTGCACTTGTTTTGATAGTTGCCAGCATCTTCTGGTTTCGTGCGGAAAACAGAGTTGAATTTGAAAACGAGCTTGCAGAGATTGATGTACAAGACCTTGAATTTTATCTTGAAGGATCTGACATGACTGTAGGAGAACTCGTTGAAATGGCTGATCCGGTAGCTATCGGGTGGACCCCTGAAGAATTGGATGAATTGGAAAATACCATCTACGCATCGTATGGCTTATCAGATTCCGATGTGCGTGGATTATTAAATGATCTTGATGTTGAATCAGTAAATGATAGTGTGCAATGAAAAAAAATATTCTGATTTGTTTGTTAGCCATTTTATGCTTCGGTGCTTATGCCCAGGAGCAGCAACCTGAGGCTATTGACCCAGCCGTTCAGGAGAAAATAAAGAATCTGCAGATTGCCTACATTTCCGATAAGCTGGGGCTGACGTCGGAACAGGCGCAAAAATTCTGGCCGGTTTACAACGAGTTCTCCGGCAAACGCAATGAGTTACGTAAGGAATTAATAAATGTCCGTAAGGAAATACGTACCGATAATCCTGATGCTAAAAAACAAGAAGAACTGATGAAGCAGGGACTTTCCATCCGGCAGCGTGAGCTCAATCTTGAAAATGAATATTCCAACAGGTTGCTTCAGGTGATCACTGCTCAACAAATATTAAATTTGCGTAAGTCTGAACGTGATTTCCAGCAAATGATTATCAATCAGTTGCAACAACGCAGAGCGATACAGCAACGAAAGGAAAATCTTCGCGATAAAAATCAACAACTCAGGCAGCGGAAATAAGCCCGGCCGTTTTGAAAAAATTCTGCTCAATCTGTTTCTTAATTTCAGTCTGCTGCCTTCCCTTGCGTGGTCAGCAGACTGATTCATTATCGGTTGTCCGTACTGATTCTCTTCTTGCCCGTGTTGATTCGCTATTTACCTCCACAGATTCACTTTCAATCTTTCAAATGATTGACAGTCTCCTGCAAACTGCCACCCTCGAATCTTCATCACAACTTGCTGTGCGCATTGGATACAACAGCAATGTCGCCTCCGAAGGACGCACCCTGGGTATCAATAAATTCGGACTTTCTCCTGGTGTTTCATTTTATCATAAGTCGGGAGTATATGCTGATGCTTCGTTGTATTGGAGTAAGGAGTATGACCCCGATTTCTATTTAGGAGTGTTATCGGCAGGATATCTTTGGCCCGTTACCAAGCATTGGTCTTTGATCGGAGAATACAATCGCTATCAATACATCGGCCTTGATGAAAATGAATCTGTACCCTACAAAAACAATGTGGGTGTATCCAACTTTATTGAGTTTAAACCTGTCACATTCAGGCTTGACTACTTTCTCTATTTTGGTGAGAAGTCAGGCCATCGCATCATGCCCGGCATATTTGTCAATCTGGAAAAAAGAAACTGGCACAAGATTTCACGGATCCTTTTGTATCCTTCATTCAATGTGATGTTCGGCAGTGAGCAGGTAACGCAACAAATTTCGAATGCCAATACCTATCTGGAGGCACTGTTTTTATTACGAAGGGGACTTCCTCTTTTTACAGAAACGACGAAGACCGTTTTTGGCGTTATGAACTACTCATTCTCACTTCCCTTGAGCATCAATTTAAAGAAATGGAATTTTCTTATCGGGTATACCTATAATATCCCGATTGCTCTTCCGGGCGAAGATTTGGGGCTTACTCAGTCCGGATATGCATCGGCCAGTATCACTCGCTATTTTAGCTTCAAATAGCTGGAACTTTACGTTGCTTATTCAGCACATACATTTTCGTTTACCAGCTTCTTTTAATACTTTTCGATTCTTAATTTCTACTCCATGTCTATTTCTACCAAGCCATTTCCCCTACTCTTTCTCATGTTCATTTTACCCATAATTGTAACTGCCCAGGACTATCGCTGGCAGCAACGGGTTGAATATGCCATGAACGTAAAACTCGACACCAAGACACATCGTGTAACCGGTGATCAGAAATTGGTGTACTTCAATAACTCCACCGATACATTAAAAAAAGTCTACTATCATCTTTATTTTAATGCCTTTCAACCAGGAAGCATGATGGACGTGCGTTCACGATCGATCTCTGATCCTGATGCCCGTGTTACCGATCGCATATCAAAACTCAAGGACGATGAGATCGGATATCAGCATATTCAATCCTTAAAGCAAGATGGAAAAGATGTTGCCTATAAAGTAGATGGTACCATCCTGGAAGTGACCCTTTCAAAACCCTTGCTTCCAAAAACCAAATCCGTTTTTGACATGAGGTTTGAATCACAGGTTCCTGTTCAGATCCGCAGGTCGGGCAGAAACAATCGTGAAGGTGTTGACTATTCCATGACCCAATGGTATCCGAAAATGGCCGAATATGATTTTCAGGGTTGGCATGCTTATCAATATGTAGCCAGGGAATTTCAAAGTGTTTGGGGCGATTTTGATATCAACATCACGATCGATCCCACATTTGTCATAGCTGCCACGGGCAATCTGCAAAATGCCGATAAGATAGGCCATGGATATGAAAAACCCGGAACGAATGTAACACGGCCTTCAGGAGACCTTACGTGGCATTTTATTGCAAAAAATGTGCTGGACTTTGCCTGGGCGGCAGATACTGAGTATGCACATGATCAGGCGCAGGTTCCCAATGGCCCTACCCTGCACTTCTTTTATTTGAAAAAAGAGAAGACAATTGAAACCTGGAAAAAAATGGAAGACATCGGCGTAAAAACCTTCCAGTTTTACAATGAAAAATTTGGCAAATATCCATTCGATACATACTCGGTGATTCAGGGTGGTGACGGCGGTATGGAGTACCCCATGGCCACCCTGATTTTGGGCGATGGCACGCTTGAGGGTACGTCAGGAACGATGATGCATGAAGTAGCGCACAGCTGGTTTCAAATGGCCCTGGGCTCCAATGAGGCCTTGTATCCGTGGATGGATGAGGGATTCACATCGTTTGCCAGTACGGAAGCAGGAGCAGCGATCTTTGGCCGCGCTGACACACACGCGGGTGCTTATACTTCCTACTTCAATCTTGTAAAGAGTGGTTTACAGGAACCTGCAAGTCAGCATTCCGATCATTACAATACAAACCGTGCCTACACGGCAGCATCCTACACGATGGGTGAAGTTCTTCTTCAACAGATGAGATACCTTATCGGCACAGAGAATTTGAATAAGGGCATGTTGCGCTATTACAACACCTGGAAGATGCGTCACCCTGAGCCCAATGATTTCATTCGTGTGATGGAAAAAACGTCGGGCCTTCAGTTGCACTGGTATCTGCGATATTGGATATCCACGACCAAAACCATCGACTATGAAGTAGGACCTATTCGTGAACAGCAGGGAGCTACATTCGTCACATTGAACCGGATCGGAACATTCCCTATGCCGATTGATTTCGTTGTGACCTACAAAGATGGAAGTAAAGAAATGTTCTATATTTCCATGAATGAACTCCAGGGAAATAAGCCTGTTGAAGATAAAACCATGACACGTACAGACCTCGATGCATGGCCCTGGGTAAACCCATCGTATACCCTGAAGATCAGTAAAGCACTATCACAAATCGAAAGCGTTGAAATTGATCCCAGTCAGCGGATGGCCGATGTGAATCGCGCGAACAATAAAGTTGTCTTGAGCGAGTTAGTTCCCTACAAGGATCCAACAAAATAAAACATGGCATTAAACTACATCTGGGCTGGTTTTTTTCTTGTTGCCGTTGCTGTTGCATTTGTTAAGTTGATTTTCTTTCAAGACCTCGGTGTATTTCCAGCCATGCTGCAATCCACCTTCGATATGTCGAAGACAGGATTCGAAATTTCACTTTACCTCACCGGTGTGATGTCGTTGTGGTTGGGTATTATGAAGATTGGCGAAAAAGGAGGCATGGTGGCAATTCTCTCCAGAGTGATCGGCCCGTTCTTCAGCAGACTCTTTCCCGAAGTGCCGAAAGGTCATCCGGCCAATGGTTCCATCATCATGAATTTCAGCGCCAACGTTTTGGGCCTTGATAATGCGTCAACGCCACTTGGCTTAAAAGCCATGAAGGAACTTCAGGAATTAAATCCAGACAAAGAAACGGCTTCAAATGCACAAATCATGTTTCTGGTCCTAAATGCATCAGGATTGACCATCATACCCATCACCATTATGGCAGATCGGGCCACTCTTGGTTCCATAAATCCGACCAGCATTTTTATACCGACACTCATTGCCACATTTTGTTCTACCATTGTAGGACTCACCTACATGTCGGTCAAGCAGAAAATAAAATGGGATGCGGTCATGTTTGGCTATGCCATTACATTCACCGGCCTCATCGCCATGACTGTACTGTATTTTGCATCCCTTACACCGGAACAACTGCAATTACAATCATCACTCATCAGCAGCGTCATCATTATCAGCATTATCATTTCGTTCCTTGTTCTTGGATTGCGAAAAAGATTACCGTTGTTTGAAACATTTATTGAAGGGGCAAAAGAAGGATTTGCGACATCCATTACCATCATCCCCTATCTCGTGGCCATGCTTGTGGGCATTGGGTTGTTCAGGGCTTCAGGCACTATTGATTACCTCACCGATGGTATGGCGTGGTGCTTTTCATTGCTACATATCAATACTGCTTTTGTTGATGCCATACCCGTTGCCATTCTTAAACCACTTAGTGGACAGGGTTCAAGAGCCATGATGATGGACATTTCAAAAACCATGGGGGTAGATTCTTTTGCTGGCAACCTTGCCAGCATCTTCAGGGGTTGTTCAGAAACTACTTTTTATGTTCTGGCTGTTTACTTTGGATCTGTAAACATTCGTAAAACAAGATACGCACTTACCGGGGGATTGCTAGCCGACCTCGCCGGAGCCATTGCGGCCATCTTCGTAGCCTATTTGTTCTTCTATTGAACAACCTGTTTTCCGTTTTTGTCAATTACAACCAACTGACTTTCTCCCGAAGGTGCTGACGTTTTTACAGTAATTTCTCCGGTGGTCTGATTGAACGTAACCTCACTGGGTATCAGAGCAAATTTAAATGGCAGGCTCCAGGCCAACCCATCAGAGCGATAAATTTTTGAAATGATCACCGGAAATTTGTCCTCCACTTTTGCTTCCGAATAAATGACGGAAACATACACCTGCTTCTTCCCATCTGTCGTTGCTATTCCTTTTGTCAACGGCAGATTTGCTTTTGAGAACGATGCTTTGTCTAACGGAATTGAAATTTTAATATCGGGTATGCGTGATGGTGTAACCGCATAAAAATAGCCTTTCATTTCGGGGTCCTTCAACGCCAACCCTGTTGTATAGTCCTCATTCACGATCACCAGCGGTTTAAATTTATACTGGGTGCCGACATCGGTAAATAAGGGAATCGAGTCTGATGCATCGATCAACCATTTCAACGCCTGTGTTTTATTCTCATGCTCTTTCTCTTTTTTGATTACCTCGCGTGAAGAAAAATCTTTCAATGACTTGATCATACTTTCCAAAACTCCTTCGGTACCGTATGCACTCGCAATAAATCCAGCATAATTCCTGCTTTCTTCCACCCAATTCTTACCTATGAGGAGCCCAGCAAGACTGTCTGCTTTTTGAATGGACTTAATCTCCGAACCCACACTCGCCAACCGCACCAGCACGCTGGCAGAATCACGGAGGGGTTTGTTAGAAATCAACAACGACGCGTATTCGAGCTCGGCGGTATTCATAGCGAAAATTCCAAGTGGCAATGGATTCTTGTCATACTTTCGTAATTCGCTATCGTTAAGTTTTGCTGTTAGTTGTTTCAATTCTTCACGTTTTGAAACAGAATCCTTTTTGATCTGATCGCGTAATTTATTGATTTCGATGTCGAGGGCGATCCATTTCGCATTCAACTCCTTCATGTCCTTTTCGATGATGTCCAACGAAGTCTGCGCCCACTTTTTATAGTCCCATATTTTAAGATCATCCTTTGTAAAATCCGTGAGCAATGCAATTCCATCTTTTTTAAAGTCGGTAATGGGTTGCAGGTCCAACACCTGATTATACCCGGTCTTTCCCAGCAATTGCGAGGTTGTCTTATATTGATTGAAGACAAGAATCGTTGAATCAAAACGAGTAACTAAGAGCTTTAATTGCTGGATCAGTTTATCGTCAGCACGCAGATACAATTCTTTGGTGCCCGGGTAAACGTTTTCAATACCCATGAAAATAAAATGCGTTTTTTCATACAGTTCTTCGGCTTGCGAATATTGTTGATTCAGCAACGTCACTCTTTCCTTCTTGTCTTTCAGTCCCTGTATTTTCTTCTCCAGGTCAAATTGAATATCGGATACCGTTACTCCAAATTTCCCCGTGCGAAGGTCTCTTCGATTATAGGCCTGATAATATTCTTCATTTCGGCTGACTTCCTTTTCTGTCAATCCTTTGTTGGCCTTATCATAATATAAAACAGCAGAGTCGATAAACAAGCCTAACTGCGTTGCCCGTTTTAGTACGTCCGTATTATTTGCCTTCTCATGATAAATGAGACCCATGAACAAATACGCATTGGGATTATCATCATTATCTTTCAGGTAGGTTTTTAAAAAAGGCTCTGCCTGCTCATATTGCTTTGCATTGAGCAATATGAACAAGTCCTTGTATTTAACCTTTTGACCAAAGGAGGAAAGCGAAAGCAGCAGACCCGCTGATAAAAAAACAATCTTCCTGTTCATTTTACACAAAATAATTGTGTGAAGGTATCAAATTAAAGACATTTGGTAAACCGTTTTATATAACTGGCAAAAACAATGCTAAAACCCATCAGGAGGTATATTTGCGCTCTTTTTTTATCGGCTGTGTTGTTTTCCGGTCTTCCTGCAACCTCGCACACGGACCTGATCCAATTCCGCCAAGCATCGTCTGTTCGTGTGGCCAAGGAGAAAAATTTCAATTACGATTTTTCTCTGAAAGACATGTCGGGGAAAAAAGTTTCCTTTAGTGAATTTAAAGGCAAGGTGCTTTTCATCAACCTCTGGGCAACCTGGTGCGGTCCGTGCCGTGCTGAAATGCCAACGATACAAACCTTGTACAATCTTACGAACAGCGATCAGATAAAATTCGCCATGGTGTCGCTCGATACAGAGAAGACCATCAACAATATTCCAGGCTATATTAAATCCAATCAATACAGTTTCCCTGTTTATAGTCCTTCCGGATATTTACCGGATCAATTTCAGGTATCCTTTATTCCTGTAACCTACATCGTCTCAAAGCAAGGGAAAATTATTATGACACTTACGGGAGGCACAGACTTCACTGCTCCAAAATATAAAAAGTTGCTGGAAGAGGAAGCTGCTAAATAATTTGTTCATTTTTTTAATAGCTCTTTTACCTTCATCATCCCTGTACTTGCCTTTTCCTCAATGAATGTAATGTTCGGAAGTTGAGGAATATCGGGAATCTTTGGGTCTACAATAAAAATTTCCGTATCATCAGGAACATGGTTAATTAAACCCGCTGCTGGATATACGACCATGGAAGTACCGACAACCAAAAATATTTGTGCCGCCGAAGCACACTTAACCGCCACATCCATCATGGGCACAGCTTCTCCAAACCAAACAATATTGGGCCGGAGTTGCGAACCACGCTCGCATGTATCGCCGATATTTAATTCGCTACCCACAATGGGATACACAAGCGATGGATTCAGGGTGCTCCTTGATTCAAATAAACTTCCATGGAGGTGATGTACATGCGATGACCCAGCACGCTCATGAAGATTATCTACGTTCTGTGTAATGATCGTAACCTCAAAATCCCTTTCCAGTTCGACTAAAATTTCGTGACCGCGGTTTGGTTTCGCTTCAAGAGCACTTTTCCTGCGTTGATTATAAAACTCCAGTACAAGTTTTTGATTTCTATGCCACGCTTCAGGTGTGGCCACGTCTTCTACTTTATAACCTTCCCATAAGCCCCCGGAATCACGAAACGTAGCCAGCCCGCTTTCTGCGCTGATGCCTGCACCGGTAAGTACCACGAGCTTTCTCATTGACAAACCCTATATATGGTAAAGATACGCAACTTATCCTGGGCCATAAAAAACGCCGGAATGACCGCCCATGAAGTTACGTTCTCCCTGAGTTATTTCTTCTTTGCAGGTTTTGCCTTTTTTACCACCGTCTTTTTTGCTGCGGCCTTCACCACCTTTTTTCCGATGATTTTTTTTGTTGCCACTTTCTTCGGTGCGACTTTCTTTGGAGCAGCTTTCTTAGGGGCTTTCCTCTTTACGACAACCTCCTTTTTCACAGGAACCGCTTCAGCTTTCTTTCTGAATCCAAAGCGACCTTTTCGTTCGGGAGTATTGGCAGCCAACGTTACACACTCTTCTAATGTAAGCTCTTCAGGCAACTTGCCTTTGGGTATTTTTACATTCTTGGTGCCCGCCTTGATGTAAGGACCGAAACGTCCATTCAATACTTGTATATCCGGGTTATCTGCAAATGACTTGATGAGTTTGTTTGCATCTGCTACCCGTTTGGCTTCAATTAATGCCACAGCACGTTCCGGTGTAATGGTATACGGATCCTCCTCTTTAGGAATCGATACATATTTTTTATCGTGAAGTACATAAGGACCAAAACGACCTATACTTACCGATACCGATTTATCTTCAAACAAGCCCATATCACGCGGCATTTTGAAAAGTTCAAGCGCGTGGTCGATAGTAATATTTTCTATAAATTGACCTGGCCGCAAGCTCGCATACTTTGGCTTCGCGCCTCCGCTATCATCCGGGTTTTCACCCAATTGAACATAGGCCCCAAACTTTCCAAGCTTCACATAAATATTTTTGCCTGTCTTTGGATCTACACCAAGCTCTTTACTTTTATTCTGAACTGATGAACGTTCAACTTTCTCCGTGGCCGTAACAATGGAATGAAACGGACGATAAAATTGATCAATCATCTTTTTCCATTTCAATTTGCCGGCAGCAATCTCATCAAACTCCTGCTCGATCTCTGCAGTAAATGAGTAATTGGTGATATTCGGAAAATGCTCGATCAAAAAATCGTTCACCACCATGGCGATGTTGGTAGGAAAAAGTTTTGCTTTTTCTGCCCCGGTAATTTCACGTTCAACTTTTGTTTCGATGGTGTTATTCTTCAGGGTGAGCACATTGTATTTGCGCTCTTCTCCTTCGCGATTTTCTTTTACCACATACCCCCGCTTTTGTACAGTTGAAATCGTTGGTGCGTAGGTTGAAGGTCGGCCGATACCCAATTCTTCAAGCTTCTTTACAAGACTTGCTTCTGTGTAACGGGATGGATGCCTGGAGAATGACTGTATGGCGGAAAGTTCATCCAATACTAAATCCTGACCGACTGTCAGTGGTGGAAGCATCTTGCTATTTTCCTCATCGCCTTCATCCTCATCACGCGACTCCATATAGACCTTCAAAAATCCTTCAAACTTGATCACCTCGCCAGAGGCGGTCATTGTTTTGGGGTTCGTCGATATTTTTATTGTTGCTGTGGTGCGCTCTAATTCGGCATCGGCCATTTGCGATGCAATGGCACGTTTCCAAATCAATTCATACAAACGTTGCGCATTGCGGTCCGCTCCTGCTTCCAATACCGAAAAATCGGTGGGGCGAATTGCTTCGTGAGCTTCCTGTGCACCTGACGTCTTTGTTTTATATTTCCTGACGTGAATAAATTCTTTTCCGAAAGCAGATTCAATTTGTCGTGTTGCTCCACCCACAGCTTCATCGGATAAATTCACAGAGTCAGTACGCATGTAGGATATCTTACCTGCTTCATACAACTTCTGAGCCACCACCATGGTCTGTGATACCGAGAAACTCAGTTTACGGCCGGCCTCCTGTTGTAACGTTGATGTGGTGAATGGAGGTGCAGGAGATTTCTTTGCCGGCTTCTTTTGTAAATCGCCAATGCTAAACTTCGCTCCCTTACATGATTCCAGGAACGCCATGGCATCTTTCTCTTCGGTAAATTTTTCAGGAAGTTCAGCCGCAAGCTGTTTGCCCTTACCTAAATCAAAAATCGCAGCAACCTTATACGATGATTTTGCATCAAACTTATCAATTTCGCGCTCCCGCTCTACAACAAGTCGTACTGCCACTGACTGTACACGGCCTGCAGATAACCCTGTTCTGATTTTCTTCCATAAAATAGGAGAAAGCTCAAACCCAACAAGCCTGTCCAACACACGCCTTGCCTGTTGCGCATCTACGAGATCGATATCGATCCCTCGCGGATTCTTCATCGCATTTTGAATGGCATTCTTGGTGATCTCAGTAAAAACGATACGTCGTGTGTTTTTATCATTTAAATTCAACACCTCTTTGAGATGCCACGAAATAGCTTCCCCTTCACGGTCATCGTCACTCGCCAGGTAAATCATTTCCGATTCTTTGGCCAGCTTCTTCAGCTTCGTGATCACATCTTTCTTTTCGGGACTTACTTCATAGGTTGTCTCATAATTATTTTCAACATCAATGGCACCATTTCCTTTGGGCAAATCGCGTACGTGCCCCATGCTTGACGTAACGGTATAATCTTTTCCAAGATATCCTTCAATGGTCTTTGCTTTTGCCGGAGACTCTACAATAACTAGATTTTTTGACATGTTGATCTTAGTGAAAGGGCTCAAATATCTGCAATTTTTTAAAAACACAAGTTTCAGCACCTGTTGGCGGTTGCTCAATTCACGTTGATTTCGCTGAAAGACAGTGTGTTCAGGGCCTATTTAAATTTTTTATTTGTCCATTTCTATCGTCTGATTTCCCTCATTATCAAGGCATTTGTGATAATACCAGGAATTATTTCTAAATCTGCATATTCATTACATTTCGATCCTGATACTATCGGGACTAAATCACTTTGCATTGGAGTCTGTTGAATATTATTTACGTGAAGCAGCCAATTTTACGTGGTGGCCCGTTCTATTTTTAATTGTAGGTGGCGGTTTGTTTTTTTTATTTTATTCAGGCTTCATTCAATACAAGTATTTCTTTCATGCTGTTCAGGTCTTGGGTGGTAAGTACAACGACAAAAATGCACCCGGACAAATCAGCCCTTACAAAGCATTATCCACTGCCCTTGCCTCAACCGTGGGTATTGGAAATCTTTCGGGTGTAGCTGCTGCCATTGCTTTAGGAGGACCCGGTGCTTTGTTCTGGATGTGTGTGACCGCTTTTATTGGTATGTCTACCAATTTTTTTACGAGTACACTGGCGAGCATGTACCGCGGAAAAAATTCACATGGAGAAATTGAAGGAGGACCCATGCATATCATCCGAGAAGCCTTAGGAAAAAAGTGGCAGCCCCTGGCGGTAGGATTTTGCGTGTGTTGTATGGTGGGTGCATTACCGATCTTTCAATCCAATCAACTTACACAGGCGCTTGTTAATATCGGTCTGCCAGTAATTCATGTTACAGAATCGTTTGTACACGTTGCGGGTATGGACATCAGCATTCAAAAACTGATTATCAGCTGTGGGCTGAGTGTTATATGTTCTTTGGTTATTGTGGGCGGTATTCAACGTATCGGAACGTGGGCAGGAAGCATGGTGCCTATCATGATTGTGGTGCATTTCATTTCCGTTGTGATGATTCTGATCGTAAAGGCAGATCGTGTTCCTTATTATTTAGGTTTGATCTTTACCGATGCCTTTTCGGTAAACCATTATCATGGCAATCCTTTCCTTGGAGGAGCACTGGGAGGTATTATTATGCTGGGTGTTCGCCGTTCTACATTTTCCAATGAAGCCGGTATTGGCACCGCGCCTATGGCACTGGGGGCCGCCAAGAGCACAGAACCTGTACGCGAAGGTCTTATCTCTATGTTGAGCCCCGTGATCGATACGATCTTCTCGTGTTCCTTAACGGCTATGGCTATCCTTGTTACCGATGTATGGCAAAATACAAAAGCCAATGGGATCACGCTTACCTCGCAAGCGTTTGAAAAAGCGCTTCCGTTTGGAGGTCAATATATACTTCTGCTTTGCACGTTTACGTTTGCCATTACAGCACTTTTCTCCTACAGCTATTATGGACGAAGAGGTCTTGCCTTTCTGGTAGGGGAAGAAAAAAGCCGTTTCTACGATTATTTTTACTTAGTGATGATTGTCATTGGAGCTATTGTATCCATGGATGCTGTGCTCAACCTCATTGACATTGCGTTTGCGCTCATGGCTATACCTACCATGCTTTCCGGTTTTGTTCTTGCACCTAAAGTGATGAACGAGGCCCGTGCCTATTTTACTCGAATGAAAAAAGCATAACGCCTTGGTGTGAACCAAATGCCTTGTGCATTCTGCAGGAAACTAACTGCTGCAAAACATGTATAAACCCATTGTGGAATTGGAATAACTTCGCCGGTGGTTTGTGGAATATCCTACCCGATTCTTGGCAGTAAACTTGATTAAACTGTGTACCGTTGATTCGGCATTGCTTTTGTCGATGAGAATTTGTCTTCATCAGAAGACATAAATTACTTACAGCCATGAAAAAAATTGCATTGCCCCTGTTTTGTTGCCTAGCGTCTCTATTTACTGTTTCCTGTATTAAGGAAGAAGATAAAGGAAGACCGGATGATGTCATAACCAGTACCGTGCGTGCAGAAACGCTGGTGAATATTCAATCGAAGTTTATTGAGGATATGAACGCGAAGCAAACTATTCCGGCACTGTTTGAACCAACCATAGACAAAGCGATCGTCTTGTCTAAGGAATCGGAAGTATTTGTCACATTCGTTTCGGAAGATGCAAGCTTTCAGAATTCGCTGGGCTATTATACTTATAATGTGAATTCACCACCAACGAATGTTTCCCAAGTGCAGTTGCATATCTTATTTCCCAATGTTAGTGATAATGTAATCACACGGGGAGACATGGTACAGGTGGGCACAGGAAAATTCCCTAGCGGAACCGTCGTTGGATTTTTCATCATTATCAATGGATGGGAAAAAGGCGAATTGCACGATGACCGGGATAAAATTTATACGGACATGGCATTTAATGCTGGCGGCGAACAGCAGCATATCCTTTTCAAGTTCAAAGGATTGGGCGATATTGTTCTCGGCTTTGAAGATATTCTGATTGCTACTGCCGGAAATCACCTTAATGATTTTAATGACCTGCTCTTTACAGTTACCGACAACAAAGACATGCGTGATGCTACGAGTTTCAATCTTAACAATGTTGTGGTGTTGGAAAAATAGGATTCCCGCTTGCTGAGCTTCGCAAGGGATTAAATCGCTTCGGCCTTTTTTACAACCCTGCGAAAAGGATAGTCGAAGAGGCCATGTTCCTTGATGGCTTCTTCCACTTTGTGAGGAACGAATTTTTCCCAACCTTCTTCACCTTTTCGGATCATGGCCAGCACATTGTCTGAAATGATATTCAGATTGCTTACGTTAGCATCGTGAACATCTTCCATCTTGTTGTTATCCATGAGGTATCGGAACAGGTTTTTCAGATTCTCAGGCAGCTCTTGCTCAAAATCCTTAAGTGTAAATAACGATCCGGTGGGGCGTTGAGCGGGATAGATATAGAGTTTCACATTCGTGCCAAAGAGCGAGGCAAAGCATTCCAGAATTCCGCCTCGTATATTTTCGTACGTCTTTTCTTCAAATACTTTTTGCAAGGCATAGATGCCCATAATGATGCCGATCTTTTTTCCCTTCGTTATTTTTGACAAGTAATCCACCAGCCTGTAATACTCATAGTAATTGGAGATCATTACGGTTTGACCGAGTGAACATAAAATATCTACACGATGAAGAAAATCGCGCTCATCGATACTGCCATCCGGACTCAGGTCATTCAGGGTAAGTTCTGTTAAAACAACCATCCTCGCCCGATCTACATCCGGTTCGTTTCTAAAATGCCTGCGTGAGGCAAACATCATATCGGCGTTGACGTGTGTTACCGGGCGGAAACGTCCACGCAGCACCAGCACATTTCTTTTATAGAGTACCTCCGAAGGAAGCATAATCGTGCCGTCAGAACCAAACATGGCCGCTTTTGTAAATCCATTTTTTACAAGTTTCAAAGCCATCAGCCGATTGTCTACGTTTTTGAAGTCTGGGCCGCTGAGGCGGAACGTATCAATTTCTATGCGCTTTGGTGCAAGTCCATCGATCATGGAATTGAGGATTTCTTCCGGATCGGTAATGAACATGCATGAATACAGAAGATTAACTCCTACAATGCCCAGGGCCAACTGCTGTTGCAGCGGGTCGTTATCGTGCATTTTAATGTGGATCACACAATCATTCGAAGGGCCGTCTGGCTTTAGTTGAAACCGTAACGCCATCCATCCATGTCCCTGGTTTGTTTTCTCAAAGTTCAGTGCCTCGATCGTATCGGCGAGGGCAAAGAAACGTGTATCTCCTACCCGATGGGATAACCGTTCCGGCAGCAGGCTATATTCATGATCGAGCATTTTTATTACCCGATCTTCACATACATAACGTTCGCCCTGTCCGTAGATGGCATCACTGAACTTCATATCGTAGGCCGATATGGTTTTGGCTATAGTTCCGGAAGCACCGCCTACTTTAAAAAAATTGGCAGCCACTTCCTGACCAGCTCCGATCTCGGCAAAAGAGCCGTAGATGGCTTTACTCAGATTGATCCTGAGCGCTTTTTCCTGAGTTGTGAGTTTCTTACCCTGATCCATGAAGTTTACGTGAATTTCACTCTATTTTTTGAAAGTATCTCTACTTCTATACAAGAATTACATCTGAGGTAATAAAATAAAGCTCAACCGTTTGCTTTTTTTCTTGTATCCAAATAAATACAACGCATTTTAATGACAGATAGTTTAACGTTTCAGGACTCCCCTGCATTGTGGGATGTGCCATTCGTCGGGGCTTCGTCCTTACTTGTATATTTAAATTCATTAACATTGTTCTTCCAAAATTTATTCAACCCCGTGAGTATCACTATTATCCTCATTTGCATTACCGTAGCAATCAGCTTTTATACCTTCAATAACGCTCAGCGACAGGGCCGATGGATGATGAATCCTTACCTGGTCAAAACAAAAGGCCAGTATTACCGCTTCCTCAGCTCAGGGTTCATCCACCAGGACCACATGCATTTGCTTTGGAACATGTTTTCGTTCTATTTTTTTGGTACTGTTGTCGAACACGATCTCGGTGTTTTGTTTGGTGATGCAGGTGTCTACTACTTCATTGCGCTCTACCTGAGTGCCATCGTTGTTTCTGATATTCCTACCTATTTTAAAAACCGGAATAACCCAAACTACAATTCATTGGGAGCTTCCGGAGGAGTGGGTTCTGTGATCTTTGTATTCATCGTTCTTGAGCCCTTGCAGTTGATCTGTTTCTTTATTGCGTTTTGCATGCCCGGATTTATCTTCGGAGCCGGGTACATGATCTATACGTATTACCAGGGAAGGAAAGCAAAAGATAACATCAACCACGATGCCCATTTGTATGGCGCACTGTACGGACTGCTGTTTTGCGTGATTGTTTATCCTGCTTCTCTTCCGGTGTTTTTTGAACAAATAAAACATTGGCTGGGAGCATTATTTTAGTCCCGATAGCTATCGGGATAGGTTTAGAATTAAAAAAAATGAATGCAGAAGACATACGAACGATTTGCCGGCAACTGCCTGCGGTGAAAGAAGATATTAAATGGGGACATGATCTTGTGTTCACTATTGGCGAAAAGATGTTTTGTGTGGTAGGTCTTGATCAACATCCTACTTCTGCCTCGTTTAAAGTGACAGATGAAGAATTTGAAGAAATGTGCACCTGGCCGGGGTTCAAACCTGCGCCTTATGTTGCCAAATACAAATGGGTATGGATTGACGACATCACGAAAATGAAAAAGACATTGTGGAAAAAATATCTTCAACAATCGTATGAGCTGGTGAAAGAGAAGCTTTCCACAAAATTGAAAAAGCAATTAGACCTGTTGTAAATTATAAGATATAACTATAACCGTTGCCGATGGCTAAAACCAAAACATCAACGACATCTACTGAATTGACGGCAAAACATTTCATTGACCGGCTTAAGCTTCTGCAGTCTGATGCTGAACTAAAAAAAATCCAACGCTATTTCAAAACCGGCGAAGGCACTTACAGTGAAGGTGACGTATTCATGGGTGTGCGCATGGGTAGTCTCTTTGCACTGGCGAAAGAATTTGGCGATATGCCAGTAAAAGAACTTGAGAAGTTATTGGAAAGCCCTATTCACGAAGTCCGGGCTGGCGCGGTAAGCATCATGGACAAAGCCTCACGCTCGAAGAAAATTTCCGAAAGCAGGCGAAAAGAATTTTTTGATCTCTACATGAACCGTCACGATCGCATCAACAACTGGGACCTGGTTGACCTGGGATGTCTGTACATGACGGGAAGTTATTTGTATGATAAACCCCGGGCTATTCTTTATAAACTTGCCAAATCCAAGGATTTATGGAAACGCAGGACTGCCATACTCAGCACGTGTTATTTCATACGGCAAGGTGATCTTGATGATACATATGCGATTTCTGAACTGCTGTTAAAGGACAAAGAAGATCTTGTACATAAAGCCATCGGCTGGATGCTGCGGTTTGCCGGAGATAAAAATCCGAAGCGACTTTTACAATTCCTTGACAAGTATGCAGCAATCATGCCACGGGTTTTGTTACGCAATTGTATCGAAAAGCTCGATCAGAAAAAGAGAACACACTATCTTGCAAAGGAATAGTATTGAGTCGTTAGTCTTTAGCATTGAGGATTTGATACGAATAACAAAAGTTACTAAGGACTAAGGACTTAATACTTGATACTTAATACTCCTAACCATTTTGTCGCAATTGGCCAGTTTGATTGCCGTTTTCACACCCTTTCTGATAGGGTAATCGGTCATAAGTTTGTAAGGAAATAGTGATCGAACTAAAAATGTATTGCGAAACCAAAAGGTTTCCTATATATTTATGAAACCAAACGGTTACATAATGACACGACGAGATGTATTTCAGGGCATTGCCGATCCGACGCGACGGGAAATATTGAACATGGTAGCGCGGAAGTCACTCAATATCAATTCAGTGGCCGTGCATTTTGATGTGAGCCGTACGGCTATTTATAAGCACATTAAAATACTAAGCGAATGCGGACTCGTGACACTTCAACAGCAAGGCAGGGAACGGTTCTGCGAAGCACGACTCGAGAAACTGGACGAGGTATCGCATTGGGTAGAGCAATACCGCAAGATCTGGACAGCCCGGCTGGATGCACTGGAAATTTATTTGAATAAAATGCAGGCAAAAAAGAAAAAGAAAAAAACCGTCGATAGTCGATAGTCCATGCCTGCCTGCCGGTAGGCAGGGTCAATAGCATTAACCTACCATGGACTATGGACCGTCGACTATGGACTTAAACACGTCAACACTTCACCGACTTCAACACGTTAAAAACCCAATTATGAAAAAGACAAAAATTATCTACTGGATCTTTACAGGACTATTTGCAGTTGCCATGTTATTCACATGCATACCGTCTGAGGAAGGCAAGACATTCATCACCGAAACGCTTGGCTTCCCCGCATACTTTGTAAGTTATATCGCTGTGGCAAAAGTGCTCGGTGTCATTGGCATTCTGGTTCCCGGTATCGCAACCATTAAAGAATGGGCGTATGCCGGATTGTTTTTTGACCTGATCAGTGTAACGTATGCTATGTATTCGATCAATGCTCTGCCGGGTTTTGCATTATTCGGAGCAATTTACTTCGTTCTGGGCGTGACGTCTTATTTCTTTTACCGCAAAAAATTGAGTGAAACCGAAACAGTCGCTGTTATAAAATAATTATTCAAAATAGGTATGAGTCCTGCACCTTTTGTCATTGAGCGAATATACAATGCCTCTATCGCCAACGTCTGGAAAGCAATTACCAGCAAAGACGATATGAAGCAATGGTATTTTGATCTTGCCGAGTTTAAACCCGAGGTGGGATTTGAATTTCGGTTTACAGGTGGTAAGGATGAAAACAATCAATATGTTCATATCTGTAAAATCACGGAGGTTGTTCCACAAAAAAAGCTAAGCTATAGCTGGCGTTATGAGGGCTATGAAGGGAATTCGATCGTTACGTTTGAATTATTTGAAGAAGGTGTTAAAACAAAATTAAGGCTCACGCATGGCGGTATTGAAACCTTTCCTTCGCATCCTGATTTTGCCAGGGAAAATTTCGCTGAGGGCTGGACACACATTACCGGTATTTCGTTAAAAGAATTTGTTGAGAAATAAATAACATTCAGGTAAGATAAAATACTTTACTTGCACGTTCATCAGACCCCATGACAGTCAATAACGGTATGAACAAGCTCTCCAGTCTCTTTTCCGTTATCAGGCAGTCGCTCAATGGAGAGGAGCAGGATTACACGCAGGGCAGCATTCGCAAGGCGGTATTTCTGCTGGCAATACCCATGATTCTTGAATTGAGTCTTGAGAGTGTATTTGCTGTGGTGGACATGTTTTTTGTGGGCAAGTTGGGCAAGAATGCCATTGCTACCGTGGGGTACACCGAGTCGGTAATTACCATCGTGTATTCCATTGCCATCGGCTTAAGCACAGCAGCTACGGCAGTGGTAGCAAGACGCATCGGAGAAAAAAATCCGGAAGGCGCCGCACATGCCGGAGCTCAATCGATGGTCATCTCGCTGATCGCTACGCTCGTATTGAGCATTGCTGGTTTTATATTTGCCAGCGACATCCTTACGTTGATGGGCGCACAGGAAGATGTGGTACGTGAAGGAACCAACTTTGCGCGCATCATGCTGGGCGGCAGCGTGGCGATCATGTTTCTGTTTCTGATCAACGGAATTTTCAGAGGTGCCGGCGATGCCGCGATGGCGATGAAAAGTCTTTGGATCGCCAGTATTACCAACATCATCCTCTGCCCTATTTTTATTCACTACTACGGATTGAACGGGGCAGCCATTGCGACGGTGATCGGGAGAAGTACCGGCGTGATCTATCAGTGCTATCATTTATTCAAAGGAAAAGGAATTATAAAAATCCGTGCTCATCATTTCAGGCTTGATAAGGTGATCAGCAAATCCATCATTAAGATCGGTTGGCCTGCAACGTTTCAATTCATCATTGCCAGCGGAAGCTGGATTGTACTGGCACGATTGGTGGCCGACACAGGAGGCACAACCGCTTCGGCCGGTTACCAGATCGCGATTCGCAATGTTGTTTTTTTTATTTTGCCTGCGTGGGGATTGAGCAACGCAGCCGCCACGCTAGTCGGACAAAATCTCGGAGCAAAACAAATTGACCGTGCCGTGCAAAGTGTTGCCCTCACCGCCAAATACAACGCCGTATTTATGAGTTTTGTGATGGTGCTGTTCATTTTCTTTGCCTACCCGATCATCCGGTTCTTTACTCCTGATGAAGCTGTTGTAGCTTACGGCGCTATGGCGCTGCAAATCATTGGTGCCGGATACATTTTCTACGGCATCGGTATGGTGATGACCCAGGCGCTCAATGGCGCAGGAGATACACGCACCCCGACGATCATCAATTTTGTTGGCTTTTGGTTGTTTCAGATTCCACTAGCCTATTTTTTGTCAAAAGGCACTGATCTGAAATCGACCGGAGCATTTATTGCCATACCTGTTGCTGAAACCGTCATCGCCTTGATCGCGTGGTACTATTTTCGGAAAGGGAAATGGAAAGAAATCAAAGTGTGAGTTGAAAGCTCAAAGCAGAAAGCTCCAGCTTAAGACTTTAAGCTTTAAACTCTAAGCTTTTAGCTATCTAACTCCCATAAGAACTCATCGTCACCATCGATTCTTTATTGTACTTGTTCCGGTATTCGATGGGTGATAATCCGGTTGTTCGTTTGAAAATTGTGCGGAATGCTTTCGTATCCGAATAGCCAACATCATCCATGATCTCGTTGATGTTCTTCCTGCTGGTTTCAAAACTTTTCTTTGCTGCTTCAATTTTCACGCGTTGGATATATTCGGACACCGTATTACGTGTCGCTTTTTTAAATCTTCGCTCCAGGCTTCGCCGTCCCATGGCAAACATGGTGGACAATTGATCTACAGTGATCTTATCCTGAAAATGATGTTCGATAAATTCCTGCGCTTTCAATATCGATTCATCCTGATGATCGCGCTGGCCTTTGAACATGATGAACGCTGCCTGGCTGCTGCGATCAATTTCAATTTCAAAGATTTTTGAACATGCAATGGCAACATCACGGCCCGCATACTTTTCAACGATGTAAAGAATGAGATTCCAGAATGAGTTTGCACCACCACTTGAATAAATCCCATGCTCGTCGGTTATAATTTTATCTGACACCAGTTCGATATCGGGAAACAATTTTCTGAACTCATCCACAGCCAGCCAGTGTGTTGCGGCCTTCTTACCATCGAGCAGACCGGTGGATGCCAGCAGGAATGTGCCTACACAAAGACTCGCTACTTCCCCGCCTTCCTTGTATTGTTTGTTGATCCAGGGAAAGAATTTCTGATTTTGCTCAATGACTTCCTTCATTTTTCCATTCACCGCCGGAATGATTACTAAATCAGATTTAAACGTATCCGTGATCACATGATCGGGTAACACATTAAAAAATCGATGATACGATTGCATTTCTTTTGTCAGTCCAACAAGTTGAATCTTGAACAAAGCGGGCCGGCCCAGGCTTTCTAAAATTTCATTTGCCTTTGTAAAAGCGATGAAGGGTCCTTCAATTGTACTGAGCGCCACAGCGCCTTTGGGAACAAGTATCGAAATGTGTTTCATGTTAAATAACAGGTTTCGTTCGAAATTTCTTCTACAAACATCACACTATCTCTTGTCGCAATCAACCCCTGAGATTGCCGTAAATACACCCCAATTTATTAAGGTTTACACAATATGTTTGTACAGTAAACGGAAAAATTATGAACCATTTTTCATTAAAAGACGATATCAACGTGTTTTGTGTTAAAGTCAAATCATTTCCGGAAGGCATTTTAGAGGCATTTGAAGATATAAAAAAGCTTGTGCCTGATTCGACCGGAAGGACATTGTATGGCATATCTTCACCCGTAGACGGAGTAATCGTATATAAAGCGGCCATCACTGAAATGTTTCCTGGCGAGGGCAAAAATTTTAATTGCGAATCCTTCGTAATTCCTAAAGGCGACTACTCTGTTCAACCCTTACACAACCCTGCCAACGACTCCACCTTGTTTCGCGAAACATTTCAAAAATTATTAAGTACTCCATTGCTGGATAAAACCTGCCCTTGTATTGAATGGTATAAAAGTCCGAAGGAAGTGGTTTGTATGGTTAAAATAAAGAAGTTGTAACATCATGGCTCAAATCAATGCCTATCTGACATTCAACGGCAACTGCCGTGAAGCCATGACCTTCTATCAGGAATGTCTCGGAGGCGAGTTGCATCTTCAAACCATTGGAGGTTCGCCTATGGAAGGCCAAATGCCTGGAGAAGAAAAACAAAAAATACTGCACTCCAGTCTTACCAAAAACAATCTTGTGCTGCTCGCCTCTGATATTTCAGAAAAAGGCAAACTTGTGAACGGGAATACAATTTCCTTATCCTTACATTGTAACAGCGAGGAAGAAATAAAGGTATACTTTTCTAAACTTTCTTCAGGTGGACACATTGCACATCCTCTTCATCATTTCTTTGCCGGTACGATGGGTGCGCTCACCGACAAGTTTGAGAAAGACTGGCTATTGTACTATGAAAAGAAATTAACTCCCGAGAACATCACTTTAACACAACAATAACATGGGTTTACTTTTTACAATCCTCCTTAGCCTGGTAGGCCTCGTCACTTTTCTTTTTCTTGTTGCGCTCTTTATCAATACGGAATACGTCATTGAGCAAAAGATCGTGATCAACAAGCCGAAAGAGGACGTATTTCATTACTTGAAGTTTCTGAAAAACCAGGAACGCTTCAGCAAATGGGTGATGACCGATCCCAATATGAAAAAGAATTTCAGAGGCACTGACGGAACTGTGGGTTTTGTATACGCGTGGGACAGCGAGAATAAACAGGCAGGAAAGGGAGAACAGGAGATCGTTGGCCTAACCGAAGGAGAAAAAGTAGACATCGAAGTGCGTTTTGAAAGACCTTTTAAGAACACGGCAAAAACACCATTTAAAGTAAAGACAATCTCTGATCAACAAACCGAAGTAACCTGGGGAATGATTGGCCAAAACAAATACCCGATGAACCTGATGACTTTTATAATTAAAGGCATGCTGATGAAAGATCTGGGAATCAGTTTGAATAATTTAAAAACCATTCTCGAGAATAAATAAATTTACTATGAATACACTAAAAAGCATTGGAGCAGTACTCGCCGGATTTATTTTCATTGTCATTTCACATACGGGTACAGATTTAATTTTAGAGAAAGCAGGAATCTTTCCTCCACCGGACCAAGGTCTTTTTATTACGTGGATGTTGCTCCTGGCACTTACCTATCGCATGATCTTTACCGTCGTGGGAGGAGCAATCACGGCCGCGCTTGCACCACGAAACCCAATGAAGCATGTAACCATACTGGGTATCATTGGCATTCTTGGAGGAATCGGCGGCATTGTTAACGGTTGGAACTTATCCGCGCACTGGTATCCTGTCGCGCTCGCCCTTACTGCGTTTCCGTGCGTTTGGCTGGGGGGTAAATTGAAAACAAAACAAAATCGAATGATCATAAACTAAAGAAAAAAATCATGGCTGCAACAAAACAAAAAATCACTACGTTTCTATGGTTTGATAACCAGGCACAGCAAGCTGCCAAATTCTATTGTTCTGTATTTAAAAATTCCAAAATTCTTCAGGACACGCCCATGGTGGTAACGTTCGAATTGGAAGGACAAAAGTTTATGGCAATGAACGGCGGGCCGATGTTTAAATTCACAGAAGCCATTTCCCTGTTTGTCGATTGCAAAACTCAATCTGAAGTAGACCGGCTCTGGAACAAGCTCGTCGCCAACGGAGGTGCAGAATCCATGTGCGGCTGGCTGAAGGATAAGTACGGCCTTTCGTGGCAAATCATTCCGAATACATTGGTGAAGCTTATGAGCGACAAAGACCAGGCAAAATCACAGCGTGTCATGCAGGCCATGCTGAAGATGCGGAAAATCAATATTCAGGAATTAAAAGATGCATACAATAAAAAATGATCACAGGCAATCGGTTTAATTATGGTTGAAGTTTTCAAGACCAACGTCCAGAACGACCAGCATGCTCAGTTGCTCATTGAAGCGATTTATAACGCTGGTGTGAATTACATGGCTACGTTTGACCTTCAGGATTGTGATAAAATTCTGCGTGTTCAATGTAACCAGGGGTTGGTTGATCACTCCTTGGTTACCGCGATTTTATTTGCACATGGATATTATGCAGAAGTACTGCAAGATGAAATTTTTACGCTTCCTTAGAAAGGATCATTTCAATTTCAGCACGTAGATTAAAGGCCAGTACTTTCCCGTAACCAGTAATGATTTGGTGGAAGCATGCCAGGCAATACCATTAAGCAAATCAATATTAGAATTTAACATCTTCGCCTGCCTGGTCAGTGTTGTCAGGTCGAGAAAACCTGCCACACTTCCTGATGCAGCATCGATCTTGACGATCATTTCTGTTTGCCAAATGTTGGCATAAATGAATCCGTCAACATATTCCAGTTCATTCAGATTATTCAATGGCACATTGTTGTAGTTAATCGTGAGTGTCTTCACAACGGAGAAATTCACTGTATCCAGAAATTGCAGTTGATTTGTACCGTTACTCATGATCAGATTCTTGGTGTCATGCGTTAGACCCCACCCCTCTCCTTTGTAGGTAAATTGCTGAAGTTGTTTGTACGTACCTAAGGCATAGACAAACCCGGTATGTTCTCTCCACGTAAGCTGATAAATCTTATTGTTCAAAATCGTAATCCCCTCACCAAAGAATTTGTCGCTCAGGATGATCTTCTTATCAGGCTCACCGGTTTTGATATTTAAAATACCAATCCACGATTTTCCGAATTCACCCGTTCCTTCATACAGTTCTCCTTTATGAATCACAAATCCTTCGGTGAATGAGTTGACACTATGCGGCATCGAACTATGCACGGAATAGTTCAGTAAAACGGGATTGTCAATTTTTACTTCCGACGTCCGCTGGCAGGCAAAAAAAATAGTCGTCACGAAGCATAAAAGAATACCCTTTCTCAGCACACGAACGAACGCGAAACCCATACTATGATAAATGGACGGTCTCATTCTTTAATCTGATTTCCAAAGGCTCACCGGATTCGAGCAGTGTCTCAACCTTATCCTTCGATACACGGAGTTTAATGACGCGGTCCCGATACTCAACGCGGAAAGAGTATGATTTCCATTGGTCAGGAATAAATGGATTGAAATGCAGTATGTCGTTCTTCGTACGCATTCCGCCAAATCCACGCACCACACTCATCCAGGTTCCTGCCATCGATGTAATGTGGCAGCCATCTTCCGTATCGTTGTTGTAATCATCCAGGTCAAGCCTTGACGTGCGAAGATAAAAATTATAGGCTTGCTCTTTATAGCCGAGCTTCGAAGCCAGAATGACGTGTACGCAAGGCGATAATGAAGATTCATGAACCGTCATGGGTTCATAAAAATCAAAGTTGCGTTTGATCTGATCGAGGGTGAAATCATCTTCGAACAAAAACATGCACTGAAGCACATCAGCCTGCTTGATGAAACACGACCGAAGAATTCTGTCCCATGACCATTTTTGATTCAGTGGCTTATCTTCTGGTTTCAGGTCGTTCACCGTAAGCAACTCCTTGTCTAAAAATCCATCCTGCTGGAGATAGATACCCCTTGTCTTATCTTCGGGATAGTACATCTTATCAACAATGTCTTTCCATTTTGTGGTTTCATTCTCCTTGAAATTCGTTTTTCCTAAAATTTCATTGTACCGACTGATATTTGAATTCTTTACTTCAGTAAGCGCATACATAGTAAAGCGTAACGTCCAGGCGGCCAGATAATTTGAATACCAGTTATTGTTCACGTTGTTTTCATATTCATTCGGACCGGTTACGCCGAGCATCACATACTTACTTTTCTCTGCCGACCAGTTCACACGTTGTGCCCAGAAACGTGAAATGCCTATGAGTACTTCCAATCCAAACTCTGCCAGGTATTTTTTATCGCCTGTGTAGTCGATGTAATCCCGGATGGCATATGCCATGGCACTCGTGCGATGCACTTCTTCAAACGTGATCTCCCATTCGTTGTGACATTCCTCACCATTCATTGTCACAAACGGGTAAAATGCTGCGCCATCTTTAAAACCCAGTTTCTTTGCATTCTCGATGGCCTTGGGGAGATGTTTGTAGCGATAGACCAACAGGTTGCGGGCTACGTTGGGATCGGCCGTGCTCAGATAAAACGGAAGGCAATACGCTTCGGTATCCCAATAGGTACTACCTCCATATTTCTCGCCTGTGAATCCTTTGGGACCGATATTCAATCGCGCATCTTCACCCGTATAAGTCTGCATCAATTGAAAAATATTAAATCGAATTCCTTGTTGGGCAGCAATATCTCCTTCAATGGTGATATCACATTTTTGCCAGATCGTTGACCACACGGCAGCATGATCCTGAAACAATGCATCAAACCCTTTCTTGGTGATCACCTCGAGTTTTGCCCTGCAAATATTGACAAGAAATTCTTTCTCATGATTCTCGGAAGAGAGCGCTGCGCAATATTTATAAACGATAAACGGTATATTCTCCCTGACATCAACTTCTACAACATTATCGGCATACTTGGAATGAATATTGGTAAAGACCTTTCCTTTCGTGCGTTTACCCTCAATCTCGATGGAGTACTCCATTCCTGTACACACATGAAATAATGTCTTTTTCGTTTGCGCTGTAACAATAGCCCATCCCATTTGTGCCTCCTGATATACCTCATCCCAAAACTTCTCATCGTAGTTGGAATCTTTATTGACAACATCCGCATCAACAGGAAGCATGATGGATGCTTTGGACGAAAAATTCAGGGGTGTTACTTCATACCGAATTGCCGCTATCTCGCCATCGGCCATACTGCAAAATCGTTTTGCATCAACCTTTACTTTCTTCCCATCGTTTAGCGTTGCGATAAAAGAACGATGCAAAAGTCCGGTCTTCATATCCAACACGCGTTTGAAGTTTTCCACTTTCGCTTTGGCGAGATCCAGGGGAACACCGTCAAAGGAAATTTTTATATTTACCCAGCTTGGCGCGTTTAATACTTTGGCAAAGTATTCAGGATATCCATTCTTCCACCATCCCACACGCGTTTTGTCAGGATAGTAAACGCCAGCCACGTAAGTACCCTGGTGCATCTCGCCGGAATACTCTTCCTCAAAGTTTGCACGCTGTCCCATGCGTCCATTGCCGAGGCTAAACACACTTTCAGAAATGCGGTTCAGGTGAGGATCGAATCCCTCTTCCACAATTTGCCACTCATGATGTTTGAGGTACTGTTTCATAGTGTTCGTAATAAGTTCATGTTAAAATCTGCTGTGCGCGCTACGATTACATCTGCCTTGCCCAATTGCTTTTTTGACCCTACACCCACGCATTTCATACCCGCACGAATGGCAGCTTCCACACCCGCCTCGGCATCTTCAAACACGAGGCACTCCAAAGGATTGACCTGAAGTCTGGATGCGGCCGTCAAGAAGATTTCAGGATGAGGTTTGCTGTGTGTGATCATCGTACCGTCAACGATCGTATCAAATTCATTCTTAATACCGAGACGTACAATGACAGTCTGTGCATTCTTGCTGCTGGACGCCAGGGCCACCCGATATCCCGCCTGCTTCAGTGTGGTAATCATTTCCTTTACACCAGTAAATATTTCAGTGGCATTCATCTTTTCTACATACTCTACAAACCAACCATTTTTTCGCACTGCCAGCGCTTCCTTTTCTTCATCGGTCTTCTTAAGGTTGCCCAGGCTGAGAATGATCTCCAGCGATTCTTTACGGCTTACTCCTTTTAGTAATTCGTTCTTATCAGGAGTAAGGTCGATATTAAATTCATTTGCTAAACGTTTCCAGGCCAGGTAATGATAATGTGCCGTATCCACAATAACGCCATCGAGGTCAAAAATGATTGCTTTGATCAATGGTGTATGAATAAGTTAGACGTGGCCATTTTTTATGATCTTCAGTATTTCTTTGTGTGGTTTAAAAACAGCAAACGACTTTCCCTGCGTACGCAATGCCCCCAGGGCGTTTCCATATTGGGCAGCACCTACGTAATCCGTTTTCTTTTGCATTAACCCGAAGCCGACGCCTCCGGCAAATGAATCTCCACAACCCGTGGTATCCATCACATGATCAACCCGAACCGGCAGAACAAGTTCTTCTTTTATTTTTCCTTTTTGTCTGAAATAAGCAAGACATCCTCTGGAGTCCAGCGTAATGTAAACACACTTTACTCCTTGATTCAGACAATGGGTGGCAAACGCGCGTAACTCTTCCATGGCTGGTTCGCCCGCTTCTGAAAAATCCTGGCTTTCATACTCTTTTTTAAACCAGGAGGCTTTTGCTTCTTCCACGTTCATCTTCAGAATATCAATGTATGGCAACCATAAGTCGCGATCGATCCAAAACTTACGCTGGCGCTCGCCATTTACCAGGCAGGCTGTGGTTGGGCCGTGAGCGTCAAAGATGATGGTTCCTTTGCTGTTCTTCTTGAGATACTTGAGTGTATCCAACGAAATTTCATAATCACTGATCGGGATGAAAACAAATGCATTGCAGTGAAGCAATTCTTTCATGTCGGCAGGAACGATCGGGTTCATGAATCCGGTTTGCCGCTCAAGACGATTGTTCATATCCAAAAACTTCAGACTGATAATATCTCCCTGATCACTTTTAGAAGTAATGTATTTCGTGTTCACGCCAACATAGCCACGGAAAACTTCGTCTACATTGTCTTTATCTACAGTGCGCACATGGGCCACCGGGTAAATTTCTGTTTTTTCACCACTCATGACCGAGAGGGCGATAACCGGATGAGCAACGCAACCCCATTTCTGGATCAGGTCGCCCTGATGGGTAACAATATGATCCCTGGGTATTGGTCCGATAACTGCAATTCGTTTCATATGCGGATCGTGGTCATGATCAATTTTTATTCGCCACAAGAAATGCAGCACCAAACACACCCGCGCTATCACCCAATTTTGGTTTTAAAATCGGTGTGTCCATACGGTTGTTGAATACATTCTTCTGTAATGACTTCACCCCTTCGGTATAAAGAAGGTCGATATTGCCCACGCCACCACCGATCACAATCACATCCGGATCAAGAATGTTGATGATCACACTAAGTGCCACCCCAAAAAATATGGTCAACCGCTCCATCGTTTTTCGCGCATCGTTGTCTTTACCGGCTTTGAACGCATTATAAATATCTCCTAAATTCTTTTTTGATCCCGAAATAGCATAATAATAATTTTCAAGCGCAGGACCCGCCAATACTTTTTCCACGCACCCCTTTTTGCCACAGTAGCATTCACCGCCTGAGGCATCTAAAAAGTTATGACCCCATTCTCCTCCTATGCCATGCAGTCCATTGATCACCTTGCCGTCTACCACCACACCGCCACCCACACCGGTACCCATAATCACACCAAACACAACCTTCGCATCGGGGTATTTTTCGTTGACAATACCCATGGTCGTTTCGGCAAGCGCGAAGCAGTTGGCGTCATTGGCCATCACCAATTCCACGTTAAGCAATTTTTCAAGATCAGATTTGAAAGGTTTGCCGTTAAGGCACGTGGTATTGCTGTTTTTTAATGTGCCCTGGATGGGATCCAGTGTTCCGGGCGTACCGATACCAATTTTTTCGGGGCGGTATCCCATTTTCTTCTCCATTTTGCCTACCAATTCCGTAATTCGGTTCAATACATGAGTTGCTCCTTTGTTACCTTCGGTTGGAAGGCGATCACGAAACAAAACTTTTGGATCTCGGGCTGAATGAAGGACCACCCCTTCTATTTTGGTTCCACCCAAATCAATGCCCCACAAATTTTCCGCGTTTGCCATATCGATATGAAGTCCGAATATAGACTTCAGGGTTAAGAAACGCTTATTTTTAGAATGATATTTAAAAAAATAATAAGAACGGAAATATCAATCTGCCTGCACAGCTTCCAGTTCGCTGGCAATGGAATCTCTTCGCTGTTGCGCCAGTGCCTTGCGCAGTTTCCTTTTATAAATCGTTTGTAAAAATGTCTCCGGAGGATTGGCTGTTGTATCCGCCTGAATTAAAGAATCCCGTTTTAAAATCGATCGCTGAATGGACAGTGAAAGCTCATCGCTTAGTTCATACAAATCACAATTCAGTTTTTCACGCAATGGCTTCGGAAGGTCAGGAAATTTAGCATTGGTAATGCTTTTGAATTTTTTGTCATTGTTCACCTGCTTCATAAATAATCCGGTGATGGGCAAGGCTGTACTGGAACCTCTGCCCAGATCCGTTCTGCGAAAGCGTATCCGCGGATCATCAGCACCCACCCAGGAACCGATCACCAATTGTGGTGTAATTGCCATAAACCATCCATCCGCATTGGATTGTGTTGTCCCGGTTTTTCCGGCTACATCATTATAAATGTTGTATTGATACCGAAGCCGTGCCGCCGTACCTTCATTCACCACACCCCGCATCATTTGAATCATGAGTGCAGCCGTCTCTTTGGAAAACACCCTTCTCGGTTTCGCCGTTGGTTTCATGTCATATATTTTTCCATCCAAATCCTCAATAGTACTGATGGAATACGGTGATACCGTAACACCTTCATTGGCAAAACAAGCATATACATTTGTCATTTCCATCAGTGAAATGGAAGAAGCACCCAAGGCAATAGAAGGAACATCGGGCATCTCGCTTTCAATACCCATGGCCTTTGCCAGGAACATCGTTTGGTTTACTCCTGCCATTTGAATAAGTTTTACGGCTACCGTGTTCACCGAATACGCAAGACCTCCGGGCATGGAGTATTCAACTTCATAATCAATTTGTGTATTTCGCGGTGTCCATTCTTCACCCTCTTTATCGATATAGGTTTGCTGCGAAGCTGAAATAAGATCACAAGGCTGAATCCCTTTTTCTAAAGCCATCGCGTATACGATCGGTTTGAAAATTGAACCCACTTGTCGCTTCGTATTCACATTCACGTGATCGTATTGAAAAAAATCGTGATCAATACCTCCTACCCAGGCTTTGACCTGACCGGTAGAAGGCTCCATGGCCAAAAAACCCGCATTCAGGTACTGAAGATGATGGATGATTGAATCAATGGGACTCACTACGGCTTCCTGTGGGCCTTGCCAGGTGAACAACGTCATCGGAATTCGTTTTTGCATTTCATCAATGATCTCTTCTTCAGACAATCCCTGCAGCTGAAGATTTTTGTAACGCGTTGATCGTTGAATAGCTTGCTCCAGGATCTCCTCTTTTCCCTTCCATGGTTTTTCTTTTCCCCAATGGTTGAAAAAAGATTTTTGAATTTCTGTCATCTGCTGCCTCACCGCATTTTCAGCGTACTCCTGAAGTCTTGAATCGATGGTGGTGTAGATCTTAGACCACTCGTATAAAGATTATAAGCATCACCATCTTCATTTTCATTCGCGGCACACCACGCCAACAATTCTGTTTTAAGACGTTCACGATAATAAGGTGCCAGTCCTTGGTGGTATGATATTTTATTGTACTCAAGTTCAATTGGTAATTTCTTCAGAGAATCAGCACGGGATTTTGGAAGGTATTTGTATTTCACCATCTGATTCAACACCACGTTACGTCTTACACGTGAGCGGTCCGGAAACAACCTCGGGTTGTAACTGTAAGTGGCTTTCAACATGCCGACAAGCACAGCTGCCTGATCGGTAGTCAATGCCCTGGCTTTTACTGAATAGAAACGTTCGGCAGCAGCTTCGATACCAAATACATTGTCAGCAAAAGGAACGGTGTTGAGATAGAGCGTGATTAATTCTTCCTTTGAATAAATGTCCTCAAGCTTCAGCGCTGTTCGCACTTCGCGCAGTTTGTTGATCAGCATCGGAAATATCCAATACCGTTTTCGTGGATATAAATTTTTGGCAAGCTGCTGGGTGAGCGTACTGCCTCCTCCCGATGATTCATCCTGCTGTATAATGGATTTGACGATCACCCTTCCAAGGCTTACAAAGTCAACACCATGATGCTGGTAAAACCGCACATCTTCGGTAGCGACCAGGGCATTGACGACGGCAGGCGCGATGTCTTTATATTTTACCTCAGTACGATCCTGCAGATAGTACCTTCCCAACAACACACTATCAGCGCTGTATACTTCAGAAGCAACCTGATTACGAACATTTCCCAGTTCACTGTTCCAGGGCGTTTCAATCCAGACAACAAACAGGATCAGGATCAGAAAAGCAAAAGGTGGCCCGAGGATGTACGCGGCAATGCGCGCCTTCCTGTGAGTCTGGAAATACAATTCGGCTTTATTGTACCAGGGTCGGGCTTTCTCAATGTAAGGTTCCGCCCATTGATTCAGCTGAGCATGCCAGCGCTTTACATGCTTAACGACGTTTCGAAAAAAATCACGGATAGTCACGAAAAACTTTGATCAGGTTCTTAAGGTAATCAGCAGGAAATCAGGGAGCAATGTAACCACATTACTTTTTATAACGGATTTTAAAATAAATCAGAATCAGGCTAAGTACACATATAATGCCATTACAGATGTAAACCGGCGCCAGTGAGAGGTTAACACCATAGATAATCCATACGACCGTGCTGGCCAGAATAATAAAGAGCATATAAATACTGAGGTCCTCGGCACTTTTTGATTTCCAAACTTTGTATACCTGGGGCATAAAAGTAATACTACTCAAAAAAGAACCGGTGTGCCCGGCAAGGTCAATCCATGTCATAAAGATGTATGATTTACAAATCACGATTTACGATTAAAACGCAAGAACTAAAACAGCCAAATATCATTGTTAATGTGGTTAAAGCGGGCGCGCCGGTTCTAAAAGTGTAGAGAGTATTCCTCTATTGTCGATCAAATCAATCACACGTGCGCTGTTTTGTTTGAGGACTCATAATTGCGGGTGAATAACCACAAATACAAAACGACTATGAAAAAACAGATGATCAAATTAATTACCCTGGTAACATTTTTTGCAATCTCCATTGGAGCTCGTGCCCAAGGTGAAAAAACATGGAGCTTTGGTCCGGAAATCGGATTCAATGCCACCAAGTTCGGAAATGATGCACCGGACAATGATACAAAAGTAGGTCTTTTGGCAGGTGCATTCGCGACCTATAGCATCGTGAATACCTTCGGCATAACCGGAAAAGTTCTGTACTCACAAAAAGGAGCCGAATTTAATGGAAACAAAACGAATCTGAATTATATCGAAATTCCCGTGATCGGAAGATTCTTTCTTGTAAAGGAAGGTGCCTTCCGTCCTAATCTGTTCGTGGGTCCATCCTTCGGTTTTCTTGCCGGAGCAAGTTCAAAAGTTGGTGATGGTGACTGGGTAAAAATCGACGATTATAAAAGTTCCTTCAATGGATTTGATTTCGGAGTTACCGGAGGTATCGGGTTGAATTATGAAATCGCAACGGAGACACGTCTCCTTCTGGACGCTCGATATACACACGGACTCAGCGATGTATCGGTTGCCAACGGGGATGTGAATAATCTGGCTTATGCCATTACTGTCGGTGTTTCTTTTGGAATACACTAAGCTTACCATGGATACGGCAAAAAACCGTATCCATCATTTTCCTTTCCTTTTAACCATAACCGCTTTGATTATGAAAACGAAAGCCCTAAAAAAACAAAGTAAAAAAACGTCTGCAAAAGCTTCAAAAAAGAAAATTACTGCAAAGAAGAGCAAGTCAAAAAAACAAACTGCAGATAAAAATGCGGAACAACAGGAATTTCCAGGCTATCCACACTATCCCGCAAATGAAGACGTCACCAGAAATTCAAAACGGATTGATGCTGACATTGAAGACCTGTCTCTTTCCAAAACGGTTACACCTAAATTAAAAAATCGTGTTACCTCAAAACTCAAAAGAAAATCAGCCGATGAAGTAGTCGATGAGTCATTAAAAAAATCTTCCAATGACTTAACAAAAGAAGACTACGAAGCATTAGGTCCAAAAGACCTGAGTCTTGATATGGGTGACGATGAAGGACTTAAACATCGCGCAAGCCCTGTTGATTTTTCAGGAAAAGACATGGACATCCCCGGCGCCGAACTCGATGACGATCGTGAAGCTGTGGGAAGTGAAGATGAAGAAAATAATGCCTATAGCCTGGGAGGTGACAACCACCAAGATCTTGAAGAAGATCAGTCGTGATTTATGAACCCGTGTTAATTTTTAAAACGGACTGCATCGTTCACGACGGCAGTCAATTCGTTTTCTTCTTTTGTCAATTGGTCGTCAGGCCAGCCAAGTAACTGCTGCATGTGAAGGGCAATGGTCTTACTGTGCCTGTAGACCAGTTCAATATTAAAATATACCAATCCTGTACGCCTCACAAAAAAATCAGTAAGTGAACAGACGATTTCATTCTGCAAACAAAAACTAAGTTCAGCAAGCAACAATCCTGCCTCCGGTTCTGCATGGTTCATGCGTTCGAGGTGTGAGAGAATGGTGTTTGCTTCTTTTCCGAAGGTTTCCACGAGGTAATTCGCCTTCTGCTTCGTAAATCCATACTTTTCAATACGCATTTCAACTTCACGTTCATACTGTTTTACTTCGGCAACAGAAAGGAAAGGCGAGACAGCGAGTTTAATACGTTCAGTCTCACAGGACTTTAAAGTACGGTCATCAAAATATTTCTCCGCCACCAGGTCCACCACGCGTTCTGCCATTTTGCGGTAGCCGGTGAGTTTTCCTCCTGCAATTGAAATCAAGTCACTGTCTGAGATAAAGATCTCATCCTTACGCGAAAGCTCCGAAGCGGATTTGCCCTCTTCGTGAATCAAAGGCCTCAGTCCTGCCCAACTTGATTCAACATCATTCAAATTCAGGTTTACCAAAGGGAAAGCAGCATTGATTGCTTTAATAAGATACTCCGCATCTTCCCGTGAAGTTACAACCTGATCCTGATCGCCGGTGTAGTTGGTATCAGTAGTTCCCACATACGTTGTCCGTCCGCGTGGAATAGCAAAAATCATCCGGTTGTCTCCTTCCACATCAAAGTAAATAGCCTGGTGCACGGGAAGTTTTTCGCGGGGAAGTACAATGTGAACCCCTTTAGTAAGGTGAAGCGATTTACCTTTTTTGGATTTATTCAATTCACGCAATTGATCGACCCAGGGACCTGCGGCATTGACAATGGCTGTGCCATGAAGAATAAAAGAAGTACCTGTCAGCACATCCATGACCTTAACCCCTGTCACGTTACGATCCACGTATAAAAATTCAGTGACGGTGGCATAATTTGACACCACCGCTCCATGGCGAACAGCTGTCTTGATAATTTCGATGGTAAGCCGCGCATCATCGGTTCTGTATTCGGCATAGATGGCACCACCTTTAATGTCATCTTTTCTCAATAACGGCTCGTGCTTCAGTGTTTGCAATTTGGTGAGCATCCTTCGCTGATCTTCAGATTTTACACCCGCCAGGAGATCATATACTTTTAAGCCGATGGATGTCAACCAATATCCTAAACCCTTTTTCTCTGATAAGGGCAACAACATTTTTTCAGGAACAACCAGGTGAGGTGCAAGTTTATGTACAACAGCACGCTCGCTCCCTACTTCCTTGACAAGGCCAAACTCGAGTTGCTTTAAATATCGAAGACCTCCATGAATCAGTTTTGTTGAACGGCTGCTGGTGCCGTATGCAAAATCTTTCTTTTCAACCAACGCAGTTTTGAGTCCGCGAGATGCTGCATCCAGCGCTATACCCGCTCCGGTAATACCTCCGCCGATAATGATCAGGTCGAAATGTTCCGACTGTAGTCGGGATAAAAGCGCAGACCGGTTTAGTGCAGAAAAATTCAAGGTAAAGTTGATCGGGTTTTAACAAAGATGGCAGATATTCTACGTTGATTCCTAATCCTTCAAAATTCTATTTCTGATGACATGCTTGGCACAAAGGCGTCTGGCTTTTTCGTTCAGACTTTCTATATAATGATGGGGCGGATAGGGAAATCCCAGGTAAAGTTTACGATATGCAGCAACCCATTGGGGGTCAAGCCGCTCCAGGAATTTGTAATACAAGGTCTTGCTGTCAGCCTGACCATCCCCAAATAATGTCAGTCCTCCGATTAAAATATAGTCCGCGCCATATTCCTTTGCCGTCACAATCATCTCTTCAATTTTTTCTTCCGAATCGGAAAGGAACGGAAGTGTGGGAATGCAATTCACACCCACCAGAAATCCTTGTTCTTTGCATTGACGCATCGTCTCCAGCCTTACCTTTGGTGACGGTGCTCCAGGCTCCAGCTTTTTGGATATGGCTTCATCCAATGTTGAAAATGAAAACGATACGATCACTCCGTTTGAAAGCTTTGGCTTCAGGTCATCCGGCAAGATGGCTTCCCGATCGATTTCACGGAGAATATTCAAATCGCGAAGTATACCGGTCGATTTTGTAATGATGAGAACGGGAAATCGATGCTTAAGAATGATTTTCAAGCAATCTCGTGTTAATGCCACCGCGTCATCCACATGCATGTAAGGATCAACGGCCGACGCAAGGGCAATAATGCCATATTGTTTTTTCTTAACACGAAATGCCAATTGTTTGTCGAGTAAAGGAAGGGCATTCTTTTTGATCGTTACCTTTTCCTCCATGTTCTCGCCATACTTGCTGCCCCGGATGTAGCAATACAGACAATTGAAGCTGCATCCCTCGTAAGGATTCAGGGTGTATTCATCGAGAAACCAACTGTCGCGTTTCTTTTTTTTATTGAGGATCGATTTAACTTCAATCTCGCGTGCCATCTGAATAGGATCAGAATACTCCGTTCAGTTTCATTCCCAGGCCTCCGATAAAGGCAAACACCACCCCCATAAATCCAAAGACAATCACGAGCAGGTAACGTTCAGTCACCTGGTTGATCACCACAACGTATGGATTATCCACATTGACCAACATCTCGACTGTCTCTCCTACTTCGAATGCAGAGGGACTGGAAAAAACGTCACCTGAGTAAATTCTTTTTTCACCTTGCCACATGTATTCCACAACAGGTGCGGTGCCATTGCCCTGATAATTTAGTTTTGTCACAACCCCGGGAGTTGAAATGCTGTTTTTGGTATTTTTATAATCTTTCCAATAGATCCCTGTTGCTACGGCAAGAAAGATGACCCCGATAAAAGCAAAAATGGAAAAGATGAACACGGGCGAATTTCTTGTTGCTGTTGGTGGATGATAAAGTCCCGAAGCTTTCAATTCCTTTTCTGCCAGCTCCACGACATCTTTGGCTTCAAGCAAACTGATGCTCAGTGTTTCGCGCACAAACTTGATCGCTTCAATCTTTTTACCCTGATGAAGAAATCCGTTGACTTTGTTCCTGATCTCAAAATCATTCATAAAGGACAATGTATAACCTGGTTTCTGAATACTGAAAAATCGTAAATCGTAAATCGTAAATCGTAAATCGTATCATTCATTTTTTACTAATAATGAGCACGCCAATTAATATCAACGCAGTTCCTACAAGCTGCAGCGCGTGTATTGGCTCTTGCAATATGAAGTACGCCTGCACGATGGTAGAAACAGGTCCAATACTGCCCACGATAGCTGCATTATCTGAACCGATGCGTTTAATTCCTTCGGCGACCATATACGTAGGAATGATCGTGGCAAACACAGCCATCAGTAAGCTGTACATATACACCATCGTAGGTAAATGGAGCAATGATTTATCTGAGGAAACAAAAAAATGAATCAATACGGCTATACCTGCAAAGCTCATGGCATAGCTGTTGAATTTCGAAGATCCGATGCCGGGTATAAGTCGGCCACTTCCCACTATATATATGGCAAACGTGATGGCACAGACGAAGATCAGCGCCACGCCTTTATAAAAATCCGTTTTGTTTTCAATCATATTCATTTCGCCGCTAAACGCCACGCACAAGCCTCCGTAAGTGACCAGCAAGGCGAGCCATTGCCTTGTGCTGATCTTTACCTTAAAAATGATAGACGACATTAACAAAACCAGCGTGGGATAAATAAACAACACCAATCGCTCAATGCCAGCTGATACATATTGCAGTCCCAGGAAATCAAGAAGACTGCTTATATAATATCCCAGACATCCGATCAGCGCAATACTGAACCACTGCTTTGTGGTGAATTTTACATTATCTGTCTTACGCGATGAATAGACCGCTGACAGAACAAAAAACGGGAGAGAAAATAACATGCGAAGGGCCAACAAGGTTACGGCATCCACTGGAGTATCGCGATAAGCAACCTTTACAAAAATAGCTTTCGACGAAAAACATATGGACCCTAGCAAACAAATGAGAACACCAACAATAAAGTAGGATCGATTTCTAGTGACCGTCATTCTAATTTTAGATTTGCGATTTTAAATTTTAGACTATAACTACCATTTGAACACAAAATCGTAAATCGTTTTTGATCAATCCTTTGAAAACTCTAAAATTTGATTGCCTTGCTTGATGAAAACTTTCTTATCCAACAACTTAAACTCAAGAACAAATCCTATTTGATTATTACTGAACGAATGATTACCAATAGCTTGCAATGCAATTTCAGGCTGGCCAGTGGGTTGCACCGCTAGTATTTTATCCTTTTTGATAAAGGTTAATTTCATGGGCATGCTTGTGTTGGAGTAAACTCCTAAATAGACATCCAAATCAAGATTTGAAATTTCTTTAGCAACCTTCGTAATGCTTGAAATATTATCAAGTTCTGTTATTGATTCTGTACTGGTAAGTCTAGCTACAATACCCCATCCGTAAAAGTCATTGGCCACAGCCAGCATTAATTCATTATCGCCTTGTTTCAAATTCAAATCTATCCTGGCATTTTCAATCGACATACGTCCATTGGGATATTTCCGCATGTTTTGCGCATATAAATTTTTATCAACGTACACGGCCTGATTATTGAGAAATACCCACACCTCATCGCTAAAGCCGAGTTGAAGAGAAGTTCTGACCGCCTCTTTCGCTGTAATTTTCGTCTTCATCCAAATTACTTTTCGTTCAATATTTCCTCCAAGCTTTCGTGTAAGATTGATCATTCCTTCCCGTTCTGCTGAGATACTATCTGTATAGTCTTGCGGTTTTGCCTGATTCCCCAAATAGGCTTCACTACCTTTAGGAAGTGCCTCTGGTTTTGAAATCGCCCACTTGCGGAGATAGTTACCATCATGATTGGTAAGGTCTACGCCTTCACTTGGTGATAAGCCTTCCGTTTCGTTTGGTCGTATGGTCACATTGGCTATATAGCTAGTTCCTTCAAATGCAAAGAAACCATCCATAAAATTGCCTTCCAGTTTAGGAATTTCAAGCACCGGCTTCACCTGTTGGTTCATATACACCTTCATTTGTTTTCCTGCTATCACCAGTTTCATGTGATTCCAATCGTCTTTCTTGATAGGTGCAGGTCCCTGGTATTTTGGATACATGTCCCACATGTTAACACCATAAAAATACGGAGCGTATTGTATTGCATCGTAAGCCAGTTTATTGCCGATAGCACCCAGTCTGAGGTAAATTGTCTCCTGTTCATTGTCGTCTTTCCTATGAAAATAAATTGTTGCTCCCTGAATAGGTTCTAAATCAAACTCCATTGTGCCACTCGAGAATTTTAAATCCTTTATGGTCACATTATTACCACTTTTTAAAATCTTTAGTGCGGAAGTGTTTTTATAATTCAGAAACTCAACACTTCCGGCCGGAAAATTCCAGGCTGCAGAATTCATCGCGATCTTAATCTCCTGAGGAGGAGATGGTTTCTTTGATTTTTGTGCCATTAAAGGCAAGGAGATAATCATCAGACCTACTAACAAAACAGATTTATTCATGATCGTGTGATTATGAGTGATAAATAAAATCTATTGACTTCGAACTTGCAGCTATTTCTAATTTTGGATTTTGAATTCGAAATTAGAAATTATAAATCCTCCCTCGTCCACCCCATCGTTCTCTTCACCGCCTTTTGCCATCCTTTATATAGTTTTGAACGCTGACTTTCTTCCATCTTCGGAATAAACTGCTTTTCAATCTTTCGGTTTTTGATAATGCTCTCCTTTTTCCATAGCCCCACCTGAATGCCCGCAAGATACGCCGCACCCAAAGCTGTAGACTCAATAATTTCTGGTCGCTCTACTTCCGTATTCAATATATCGGCCTGGAATTGCATGAGTATATTGTTGGCACAAGCACCGCCATCTACTTTTAAGCTGGCAAGGGTAAGGCCCGCATCGTCCTGCATGGCGTTGAGGATATCTTTGGTCTGAAATGCAAGTGACTCCAACGTGGCTTTAATGATGTGATCCTTGCCTGTATCACGCGTCAATCCGAAAATGGCACCCCGGGCATACATGTCCCAATACGGTGCACCCAATCCCGCAAAGGCAGGAACCACATACACTTCATTGGACCCTAATGCCTTGGCTGCAAAGTATTCAGTATCCTTGCTCTGATCGATCATGTGCATGCTGTCACGAAGCCATTGCACTGCTGCTCCGGCAATGAACACGCTTCCTTCAAGCGCATACTCGACATGACCATCCAGGCCCCAGGCAATGGTAGTAATCAATCCATTTTTTGAGATTTGAATTTCTTTACCCGTGTTCATTAACATGAAACAACCCGTTCCATACGTATTTTTTGCCATACCCGGTTCGAAGCACGCCTGTCCGAACAACGCAGCTTGCTGATCGCCGGCCACACCAGCAATCGGCACGGCCTGACCTTCGAATTGCCATTCCCCAAACCGGTGAGCCGAAGGTTTTACTTCCGGCAACAAGGATTTCGGAATGCCGAGTTCCTTTAACATTTTTTCATCCCACGTCAACGTACGGATGTTAAACAACATCGTTCGCGATGCATTGGAATAATCGGTGACGTGCGACTTTCCATTGGTCAACCGCCAGATCAAAAATGTATCCACGGTGCCAAAAGCGAGTTCACCTGCTTCCGCCCTCCTGCGAGCATCGGGCACATGATCCAGGATCCATTTGATCTTTGTGCCTGAGAAATAAGAGTCAATCACCAGGCCTGTATTTTGCCTTACATAATCAGTTAATCCCTTTGCTTTTAAATCTTCACAGATCGAAGCGGTGCGTTTATCCTGCCAGACAATGGCGTTATAAATGGGCTGTCCTGTTTTGCGGTCCCAGAGGATTGTCGTTTCCCGTTGATTTGTAATGCCAATTCCCGCGATGTCTTTTGCGTCTACTTTATTGTCTTGTATTGCTTTCTGCAGTACGCCAAATTGTGATCCCCAGATTTCTTCAGGATCATGTTCCACCCATCCGGGTTGAGGAAAGATCTGACGAAATTCCTGCTGCGCAATACGCTGGATCTTACCCTGCTCATCAAACAGCACTGCACGTGAGCTTGTTGTTCCCTGGTCGATAGCGATGATGTATTTCATAAATTCAAGGTTCAAGATTTCCAAATTCAAAATTTAAGGTTTCAATTTTGAACCTGAAATTTTGAATTTGGAATAGATTAAAATAGTAATAGATAAATAAATGCACCCAAAATACCGCCTACGATCGGACCCACCACAGGGATCCACGCATACGACCAGTCTGAACTTCCCTTTCCGGGAATCGGTAAAATAAAATGTGCGAGCCGTGGACCAAGATCACGTGCCGGGTTGATCGCAAATCCTGTCGTCCCTCCCAGGCTAAGGCCAATAGATACAATGAGTAACCCCACCACAATCGGATTGAGTCCTTCCGTAAATTTGTTGGCACCGATAAAGAGAATGCCCAATACCAAAACGGCTGTAGCGAGCACCTCGCTGATTAAATTCGAAAATGTATTTCGGATGGCGGGTGCGGTACAAAATACAGCAAGCTTTAATCCCTGATCGTTGGTGATCTTCCAGTGAGGCAGGTAAAAAAGCCAGACCAGAATAGCACCGGAAAATGCCCCGGCAAACTGCGCTAAAACATAGCCAGCCACAAGATCGGATGCAAAATCTCCCTTCATCGCCAGAGCAATGGTAATAGCAGGATTCAGATGGGCGCCACTGACTGGGCCTACTGCATATATGCAGAGTGTAACAGTCAGACCCCATCCGATGACGATGGTTAACCATCCGGCATTCTCAGATTTTGATCCCTTCAGGAGTACACCGGCTACCACCCCATCGCCTAAAAAAACGAGAAGCATGGTGCCAAAAAACTCAGCGAAGTAAGGTGACATGGTCGTTGGGGTTCATGTAAAAAAAGAAAAATTGAATCAAAATTGTGTACTTTGACCCTCTGTTTGTATTGGTTAATCAATATTAATTTGAAATTTTTACTTTTTGATATATTTATAAATTAAACTCGCATCGTGAAGCGTGTGAGAACGCCCCATAATCCAGATCAACAATGAAATTCAATCAGGTAACCATAAAAGACATCGCCCGCGAACTGGGTATTTCGCCCTCTACGGTTTCAAGGGCACTTAAAGATCATCCGGACATCAGCACCGAAACAAAGAAGGCGGTCAACGAGCTCGCCATAAAGCTGAACTATCAGCCTAATATTGTTGCACTTAGCCTTCGTCAAAAGAAAACAAATACCATCGGGATCATCATTCCGGAAATTGTTCACTTTTTCTTTTCCACGGTAATCAGTGGTATTGATGATGTGGCAAAACAGGCTGGGTATAACGTGATCCTTGCCCAATCCAATGAATCCTATAATCGCGAAGTAGCGGACGTAAAAGTATTGTTCAACAGCCGTGTTGATGGTATGTTGATTTCCGTGTCACGCGAGACTTCCAATTTCGATCACATTGAGTCGATCATCTCCCGCGGCATGCCTGTGGTATTCTATGATCGTAATTATAACAGCCCTACCGTCAGCAAAGTGATCGTAGATGATTATAACGGCGCTAAAGAAGCTGTGAATCACCTGATTGACCAAGGATGTAAACGCATTGCGCACATTCAGGGTGCACCCGGACTCAGCATCAGTTCAGACCGTTTGAGTGGCTATATGGATGCGCTCAAGGACAACAAAATAAAAATAGAGGAAGCACTTATCCAGAAATGTCCTTCAGGCACCATGGAAGATGCTAAGGAAACAACAAAGAAACTTTTAGCGCTCTCTCCTCCGCCCGATGCCGTTTTTGCCAATACAGACATGATGGCCATGGGTGCTATGATGGCAATTAAGGAAAAGGGTCTGAAGATACCCCAGGACGTAGGCGTTGTTGGATTCAGTAACTGGTCGTTCAGCGCACTTACGGAACCTTCATTAAGTTCAGTGGATCAACCGGGATATGAAATGGGTCAGGAGGCTGCCCGATTGTTAATTCGTCAGATTGAAGTGAGGGATAAGGAGGCTGAATATACCCCCGAAACAAAAATCCTGAAAACAAAACTGATCATACGCAATTCCTCACAGCGTAAGAAAAAGTAATTCAAACGATTGTCATTGATTTGATATTTTATTATTAGGTAAATTGCGTTGATGCCCTTACTTTAAGGATCAATCTTGTTCAAAAAATGGCGTTATCTGTGAAAAGTACTACCAGTCAACGACTCGGTAATCTGATTCAATACCTAAAAACCGATGCTGGCATTACGGGCGAGACTTCTCAGGGAAGATTTCGTGTTCTGGTATACACCGACCTCATCATCCGAGTCAGCATTACGCAGGAAGATTTTTTTGATGACTTCTCCTATTCGGTAATCTCCACTCCTGCTTCTGTAAAATTTAAGATTGAGGAAACGAGAGACCAACTCACCATTTCTACTTCCGCGATAAAGTTGGTGGTGACTAAAAATCCCGTAGCATTTACACTGACAGATTTGCAGGGAAATATAATCAACGAGGATGAAACAGGACTAGGCACCGCCTGGATCGGTGAGCAGGTGACCACATACAAAAAAATGCAGGAAGGTGAACGGTTCATTGGCCTGGGAGAAAAAACCGGAGGACTTGACCGTAAAGGATCTGCTTATCAAAACTGGAACTCCGATGCTTTTGCGTACGGCTCTGGTCAGGATCCTTTGTATTGCTCAACACCTTTTTACATGGGCATTCACCATGAACAACTCTATGGTATTTTCTTCGACAATACCCATAAATCGTTTTTCAATTTCGGAGCATCCAACAATCGCTTCGCGAGTTTCTCGGCCGATGCCGGTGAGATGAACTATTACCTGATCTATGGAAAGTCGGTGGCTGAAATCATTCAGGGTTATACATACCTCACAGGAAGAATAGAAATGCCTCCGCTCTGGAGCATTGGGTATCAGCAGTGTCGTTATAGTTATTATCCCGACAAAGAAGTAGTGAATCTTGCACGCACATTCCGTGAAAAAGATATTCCTGCTGATGTGATCGTGCTGGACATTCACTACATGGATGCTTACAAGATCTTTACCTGGGATCCAAAAAAATTTCCCGATCCCAAAGAAATGATCAGCTCACTCAAGGCAATGGGGTTTGAAGTTGTCGTGATGTGTGATCCCGGCATCAAGATTGAAAAAGGATATGAGCCTTATGAAGATGGCGTGAAGAAAAATGTTTTTCTTCAGTATCCTGACAGTGAAAATTATGAAGGTCAGGTGTGGCCGGGCTGGTGTCATTTCCCCGACTTCAGCGATCAAAAAACAAGGGACTGGTGGGGTACAAAGTTTAAAGAATATGCCGATCTCGGTGTACTCGGCTATTGGAATGACATGAATGAAATCGCTACATGGGGACAGGCATTACCGGAAAATCTTGAATTCAGTTTTGAAGGAAATAAAAACACAACACGCCGCGGAAGAAATATCTATGGTTTCCAGATGGCACGAAGTACTTACGAGGGAGCGAAAAAACATTTGAAAGGAAAACGACCTTTCAATCTTACACGCGCCGGCTTTTCCGGAGTTCAACGTTATGCCGCGGTATGGACAGGCGACAACGTGTCGTATGATGAACACATGATGCTGGGTGTGCGCATGGTGAACAGCATGGGCCTTACCGGAATTGCTTTTGCCGGTTACGATATCGGCGGATTTGTAGGCGACGCGAATACAAAATTATTCGCGCGATGGATTTCGATCGGCGCACTTAGTCCGTTCTTTCGCGGTCACACGATGATCAACTCACGCGACTCCGAACCCTGGTCGTATGGAGAAGAGGTGGAAATGATCGCACGTAATTATATCAAACTGCGTTATCAGCTTCTTCCCTATATCTACTCCCTGTTTTATGAAGCGTCTCAAACGGGCATGCCAGTGCAACGATCGCTTGCCATTAACTATCCCTTCATTAGTGCGGTGTATAACTATGCCAATCAATATTTGTTTGGTCCGTCAATTCTTGTCGCTCCTGTAGAAAGTAACAAAGACATGACCAAAATCTATTTGCCTGAAGGCGAATGGTATTATTTATACGATGGAAAAAAATTTGAAGGAGATCAGGAAATCATCGTGGATTGTCCGGTGCACAAGCTCCCCGTTTTTATTAAAGCCGGTGCGCTTTTGCCCATGCAATCCGCACAGACCAACACAGCCGATAAAAAGGATACACTGCACCTTCATGTGTATAATAGCCAGGAAGCAAGTGAATTTTTACTTTATCAGGATGATGGCGTCACCTACGAATATCAGAAAGATCATTTTGCAAGCCGGCTGATTCAATTCAATCCTGTACGCCGAAGCATCACATTTGAAAAAACATCAGGAGCGTTCGCATCTCCTTTCAAAAAAGTTATTGTGTACTGGCACGGATTTGAAAAAATAGCGAACGTGCAAAATTCAGATTCATCATTATCGGTAACATCTGTCAAACACTCCCTTTTCTCGCCATTGGAAAAATTCGATCCTTTTTATGAACCTGATTCGATGGGTGAAGAAGTGATTCAAAAGGTTGAATTGGATTATACTTCAGCACTAATGACGATACGCTGGTAATCGAAAACAAGATTTTAGGACTTCCTATAAGGGTTTTTACTTCTGAGATAAGTTTAAATTTAATTTTCAAGTATCCTTTAATTAAATTGCTTTATGAGAATTCTGATCGTCCTGATGTTGATCACCAGTGCAGTACGGCTTTCGGCCCAGGACTATTCATTTTATCGCAATACCCTTCAGCGTTTTGATAAACTGGCTTCTGTTTCAGATACCACAGAACGGAAAAATCAGCTCAACACCTTGTGGACAAGTCTTCAGGCTGCCCATCAAATTCCACTTATTGCAGAAGACTCGGTTGCATTTCTATACCGGGGTAAGGCAAAATCCGTGGTATGGATGGGCGACTTCAATGCATGGGGGTACAGCAAAACTTTTAACAGCAAAGGTGTTTTGCTGCCCGGCACCGACGTATGGATGCTCAAATCTTCTTTCCCAAAAGATGCGCGACTCGATTATAAAATATTCATAGACGGCCAGTCCTGGATCCTCGATCCCGAAAATCTTTATCAGCAATGGTCTGGGGTTGGCGGCGGAAGTCCCAATTCTGAGCTGCGCATGCCCGCGTGGAAGGAAGATGCAACACAACACACACGCGATAATATTCCGAAAGGAAAAGTTGACCATGACATGTTGTTCAACAGTAAATCCATGGGGTATCAGATTACATACAGTGTGTACACTCCTGCAGGAACAAAAGCTGAGAAACTTCCTGTTGTGTATGTTATGGATGGCTATGAATACATGCATCCCAAGCTTGGCAACATGATCACGGTTGTGGATAACCTGATCGAGGATAAAAAAATACAACCTATTGTTGTTGTGTTTATCGATCATCGTGAGCCTGTGAACCGTGCAAACAACCGGAGAATGGATGAACTGACATTGAATGAAAAATATCTTCAGTTTCTCACAAATGAATTCATTCCAAAAATTGAAACCTCCTACCCGATTCAGAATAATCCCAAGCAACGTGCCATCATGGGTGCTTCGGTAGGTGGATTAAGTGCTGCTTATTTTGCATTTACCAAGCCGGATGTATTCGGGCTCGTAGGCATCCAGTCTCCAGCCTTCATGACACGACCCCAGATTTATACCATCTGCAATAATCCTGAAAATCCGCCCACAAAAATTTCCATGACTTCGGGAATGATCAATGATGCCAGTGAAGGAAGCCGTAAAATGAAAACGATTCTTGAAACAAATGCCTGTGTTTATCATTACCGCGAGGTAAATGAAGGTCCTTCCTGGGGTAATTGGCGCAACCTGATCGATGAAATTCTGATCGACTTCTTTGCCGTTAAGTAACCTTCTGAGCATTACTATTTTCCAGTTCCGTCAAATGATACTAAATTGGCGGCATTGATTTTGCAATTCATCAACAAATACGCATTATGAAGGTAATTTTACGGGTAGCTATTGTATGCATCATTGTTATTGCAGAGGGCTGTGTCTCCGGAAAATCAGCTTATAAACACGGTGATTATTATGATGCCGTGCTAAGTGCTGTACAGCGTCTCAGGCAAAATCCTGAAAACAAAAAATCGAAAGAGGTATTATCATTGAGCTATCTGGCTGCTGTTGAATACCTTGAAACCGATGCGCAGAACCAGATCAACTCAGGTGCAAATTTTAAATGGAAATCGGCTGCTCAGAATTATGACAGGATCAATAATTTATATGAGCAGATCAGAACCTCACCAGGCGCATTAAAAGTTATTCCTAATCCGGTAAGCAAGTACAAAGAACTTACTGAGGTAAAGGCAAAGGCAGCTGAAGAAAGTTATGAGGCCGGGATTCAGGCCATGTTAAAAAACACACGGCTCGATTCGAAACAAGCTTATTTTTATTTTTCTGATGCCAATACATTCTCACCAGGCTACCGCGAGGCCATTGAGATGATCACACAATCGAAGTTCAACGCCACCCTCAAAGTAATCGTGCAGCCCTCCATTCAAAATCAATATGACTGGAATTTTAGTCCGCAGATCTTCGGCTACAAAGGGAATCAGTTCGTTCAGTTTTATACGCCCATGCAGGCCCAGGAACAAAGTCTTGCTAAAATTGATCAGTTTTTAACCGTGGTCGTCAACGGATTTCAGGAAGCAAGGCCTGTAGTCACAAAGAACGTTCAGGAATTAAGAGACAGTGTAAAAACAGGTGAAAAAACCGTGAATGGCAAAAAGGTACCCATCAATAAACTAGTTGTAGCTCAGATGACTACCTATGAAAAGAAAATAACGTCTCGTGGTTCCTTACGCATGCTCGTCGTGGACGCCGAAAACAAAGCAGAATTGCGAAACTCTGAGATCGTAAGTGATTTAACGTGGTCCGATAAATGGGCTACCTATTCGGGCGATGCGCAGGCACTGTCACAATCCAATAAAGCGCTGTGCGATAAAAAAGAACCCTACATGTCTCGCGATTACCTGGTGAAACAGACAGAAACTGATCTTGGCAGAAAACTCGGGAATGCTCTGTCATCGTTTTATGCAAGTTATTAAAACCCGATAGCCTGCTGATTGCGTATATGGAACAAATTGCCTTAAATAACGGTTACGGTATCATGAGAAAAATAAAATTGACCTTAGTGCTTTTCATAGCACTGATTGTAACAACAAACGCGCAAAAAAAACCTATGAGCGATAAAACAAAAGATGGCCTTTCCGTTGCAACCTTTGGAGCCGGATGTTTCTGGTGCACGGAAGCTGTATTTCTAAGTGTTAAAGGAGTTGAAAAGGTAGAGTCCGGGTATATGGGAGGACAGATAGAAAATCCCACCTATACTCAGGTAAGTACTGGCACCACCGGTCACGCAGAAGTCACGCAGATATTTTTCGATCCCAAGGTCGTTTCTTACGAGAACTTGCTTGAATTCTTCTGGAATACACACGATCCGACCACGCTAAACAAGCAAGGAGCCGATGAGGGTCCGCAGTACCGCTCGGCTGTATTTTATCACAGTGAGGAGCAAAAACAGATTGCAGAGGCCTACAAAAAACAATTGACTGCTTCCCGCGTGTTTAGCGATCCGATCGTTACTGAAATTACACCGGCATCTGCATTTTATGTGGCCGAAAAATACCATCAGAATTACTATGCCCTGAATCCTAACCAGGGCTATTGCCAGTATGTAATTCGTCCGAAAGTGGAAAAATTTAAAAAACAGTTCGAAAGCAAGCTAAAAACGGCGAAGTAAAATTTTCGATAAAAAATGAAACCTAACTGCGGAAGGCACCGTTTAATTAATCAAGAGTTTAGTGCACATTTCATAGGTTTAGGTTTAGTAATACAAACCCCTTACAGGTTCAAGCCAGTAAGGGGTTTTTTTACGTATATACGTTACGATAGATATTTTTTTAACACCTTTCACATATGATGAAAATGAAATTAATTTTTATGCTTTTTGTTGTCGGTGTTGCCACCGGCTGTGCACAAACGAAAGAGGCAAAACTAAAACTTAAGAATACTCCGTATGCCGCCATCTCAGACGTAGAGTGGAAGAAAAAACTTACGCCTCTCCAATACGAAGTGTTACGTGAAAAAGGTACGGAGCGTGCTTTTACCGGGCAGTATTGGGATAACCACGAAGCAGGAACATACTACTGCGCTGCCTGCCACCAAATGCTATTTACTTCTGAAACGAAATTCGAATCGGGAACAGGATGGCCCAGTTTCTTCAAACCGGTTTCACAGGACGTGGTAATTACCGATACCGACGAAACCTACGGCATGCTGCGCGAAGAAGTCATCTGCAGCCAATGCGGCGGTCACCTTGGTCACGTATTCGATGACGGCCCAAAGCCAACCGGACTTCGGTACTGCATGAATTCGGTCTCCTTGAAATTTGAGAAGGGCGCTGCACCCAAGTCAACAAAAAAATAAGGAAGTCAGCTGATTTAATGATGATCGTGATTTGGGGGAGACTTGAAATCAGCGTAATCATTTAATCAGCGTAATCAGTGGTTCAGACGTTTTTTGTATCTTTTGGAAAACTAACCTTTACTCCCCATGTGCAGATTCCTGGCCTACAAGGGCACGCCCATTATTCTTGATAAGCTTTTATATCAACCCAAAAACTCACTGATCAATCAGAGTATTCATGCCAAGGAACTTGAAGAGCCCCTGAATGGCGATGGTTTTGGCGTGGGTTGGTATGCTTCTGAGATCAATCCCGAGCCTATCACGTTTGTATCGGTATATCCCGCATGGAATAACCGTAACCTCCGTAACCTTGCTCCCAAGATTCAAACCAACTGTCTGGTAGCACACGTACGTGCCGCCAGCGTGGGCGATATTTCAGAATCCAACTGTCATCCATTTCAGTACAAGAATATTTTAACAATGCACAATGGCGGCATTGAAGAGTTTGGAAAAATCAAGCGGCACCTGCGCGAGCCGCTGAGCGATGAAATGTATAATTGGATAAAAGGACAAACCGACTCCGAGCACATCTTTGCCTATTTGTTGAACTACATGTTCAGCAAACACAAAACAGTCACAGAAGAAAGTGTGATTGATGCCTTCGAACACACGTTCAGTTTCATAAAAAAATTATTGGTTCAATATGACATCAAAGAACCAGCCTACCTGAATATGGTTGTCACCAACGGGTTGTTTCTGATTGCAACGCGCTACGTCACAGATCCAACACTTGATGCGCTTACCCTATACCATTCTGAAGGAACACGTTATGTGGTGGAAGATGGCATCACCAAAATGGAAGCTCCCAAAGATGACGATGAAGCCGTGCTGATTGTTTCCGAAAAACTTTCTGATGACGACAACTGGACCATGATCCCGAAGAATCATTTTGTGATTGTGGAGTCATCGCTGAACGTGAAAGTGCGGCCGATTAAGGCGTAATTGTCTTAACCACAGATTACGCTGATTGATCTGATTACATTGATTTCGAGCGGTTATGATTGTTAAGGATCAATACAAATACTCTGATATCACAGGAAAAATTATTGGTGCTTCTATGGAGGTGCATAAGATATTGGGGAATGGCTTTCAGGAGGTTATCTATCAACGGGCTCTTGAAAAAGAGATGGCTCTGCAAAACCTATCCTTCAGCAGAGAACATGAAATGCCAATTTTTTATAAAGAAGACCAAATCGGAATTCGGAGAGTTGATTTCCTGGTGGAAGGTGTCGTGTCTGTAGAAATAAAAGCATTAACAAAACTCGAGGATGTGCATTTGGCTCAAGCAATCAATTACCTCGAAGCATACAATCTTGAAATCGGACTACTAATAAACTTTGGAACCAAAAGTCTTGAGTACAGAAGACTCATCAATCCAAAATACAAATAGTCTTAACCTTTGATTACACTGATTGCTGATTAAATTGATTTGAATTCGTTAACAATCATAGTTCATCAGTTTAATCAGCGTAATCAAAGGTTAAGACAGTTTACTCCACCTTCTTCCCCGTAAGCTCCTGCCCGTTCTGCTTGAGTGTTACACTCTCCACTTTACCCTCTTTGCTACTGTTGAATGTAAGCTGAGCTTCTACAACCTTGTAATAAAATACATTCTTGGATTTTGGGAAGACTGGAAATTCCTGCTGCCCGGTGGCCTGTACTTTTAATTGACCGTCGTATCGGGCAACGGTCAGAATAAATCCGGGAACAAGTTCATATTTACCCACATAGCTCTGCAAAACGGCTGGTTCAACCGACACATCCTGGGTCGTACTCGGTTCCGTCTTGGCGACCGGTGTTTGTGAATAGCTCACAGAAGATAATCCCACTACGAACAACAACGTAATAATACTTTTTAACATATGGTTTTGGTTTTTGGTGATTACTAACTCGTATTCTGACATTTACTTTGAAGCGATCATACATTATTTTTTTCCATCAAGGCAATGAGTTCATAAATTTTTGTTAACCTGGGTATATATTGTTTTTTGACTGCCTGTTTATTCAAAAAGTAAATACCTGTTCCTGCTACAACACCAAATATTCCGGTTTTAATAATGTACGGGAGTTTTCCCGGCACACCTATAAATCCTGCAAGGAATAAAAATACAAAAGCCGTACATGGAAGAATGTACCAATACAGGATATTATCAATCAATTCTTTTTGAATATTCAGATAATCACGTGTTTTATACAGATACTCCATATATGTCACCGAAAATTCGCTCGGCTTGTGTTTTTTTGCTTTGCTCAATCGCACTAAAACATAAATACCCCAACCAATCAGCAATACGGAAGCAATCTTTGAAAGTGTGTATGGGATACGGTAAGTATAAAAAATTAGTACAGGGATCACTAACCCAGCACCAATTTTCTCGGTCATATCCCTATACTTTATCTTTCTATGAAGCTGATCCATACTCGACTTCACCTCAATCATCAACCGTGCTTTCTCAAACTTCACCCGCTCCTGGTTGGGGGACGACTGCCAGATTTTTATTAATTCTTCCTCCATCATAACCCATCATTTATACACGCCAACAATTTCATTTTGATTCGCTTGATCTTCACCGCCACATTATTTTCCGTGAGGCCGGTGATATCCGAAATCTCTTTGTACGACAACTCCTCCAAATAAAGTGTTGTCACGGCCTTATCTGCATCGTTCAGTTTTTTGATGCAGCTTCTGAGTTTTACCAATCGCTCCTGTTCTTCGTGATTGATTTCTTCCTCACGAATATTTTCGATGGTGATGCTGTCCAGCTTCCGGAATCGGCTCCTGTTTTTCTCCTGCTTCGACTGAAGGCGAAGACAAACGTTCAGGGTGATCCGGAACATCCATGTACTCAGGGAAGATTTTTCTTCGAACGAGGGCATGGACTGCCAGATATTGATCAGCGCCTCCTGAAAAAGGTCTTTCTTGTCATCGGCATCTTCGGCATACACCGAGCAAACACGCAGCAGCTTTTGTTGATTCTCTTCTAACGCCTTTAAAAAGGTGTTTTCAAGCTGTTGATTCATCCGTATTGTTTGTCTCTACCTTGTTAGTACAAGAGAACTTGAAAATATTACATTAATTTCAGTTTTTTTTGTCCAAGCAGGGTCTGCGCAGCGACCCTGCGTTCTGACAACCTGCACGGGGCAGTGCAGGGTCCCGAGACGGAGATCCTGCTTGGACATTAAAACACAAATACGCGTCATGGCGAGGGAGGTAACACAAATTGCGCTTATTGGATGCATGTCCGACCGAAGCAATCCCCCTAGTCAGCGCTAAAGGGGATTGCTTCGTCGTGCCTCCGCTTTCGTCGCCCTGTGCTCCACGCAAAGAGTAATAAAAAATTCTCCCTCCAACGTCATTCCCAATAAGTATTGAGAAGTGGAAAATTGAGGTTATTTTAGCAAGCACATTATGACGGCAACCCCACGATACGTTATAGTACTGCTCTTGCTTTCTTGCAACCTGCTATTGGCTCAGTCAAAAAAAGAAGTAGCAGCAAGGAGAAAAGCCGCAGAAGCTGTTGAGCTTACAGACCATGGACAATATGATGCTTCCATAAAATTACTTGAAGAAGCCATCGCGCTTGATCCTGATAATAACGGTTATCCTTACGAAATGGGTTATGCGTATTACCTTGCGCAGAATTATCAAAAATCAATTGAAATCCTCGCTCAACTTGTACATGGAAAAACAGTCCCAGATTACGTCTATCAGCTACTGGGAAACAGTTATAATCTTAACGAACAACCTGACAAAGCCATTACTACGTACCATGCCGGCTTAATAAAAAATCCAAAGTCGGGCAGACTGTATTCTGAATTGGGGAATATATATGAACAGAAAGAAGATTATAGCAAAGCCATTTCGTTCTATGAACAAGGCATTTATGTTGATCCCCGTTATCCTTACAGCTACTACCATTTAAGTCGATTATTTCTCTCTTCCGAAGAGAAGGTGTGGGGAATGATCTATGGTGAGTTGTTTATGAACCTCGAAAAACACACCCACAGGACTAACCAAATGAGCAAACTACTTTATGATGCCTATAAGTCTCAAATTCATTTTACCTCCGACACATCCGTGACGGTAAGTTTTAGCAGGGATCCCGTCAATCCGGGTCAGGAAAAAACTGTGGTCCCGTTTGGTCAGATTTACGAGAAGACACTGATGATGTCTATGGGTAATGAAAAAGTGATTGACCTTAATTCACTGGACAGAATACGAACGGCGTTTGTAAAAAACTACTTCGCAAATAAAAGCGACAAAAAATATCCTAATATTTTATTCAGTTATCAAAACAGACTTTTGAAAGAAGGTTCTCTGGAAGCCTATAATCATTGGCTCTTCATGCAAGGTGATCCGGAAGCTTTCACGCGCTGGAAGACAGACAATGAGGAAAAGTGGAAGGAGTTTATGACGTATTCCTTTTTCGGCTGGATTGGTATTGACGAAAATAATAAATTCCAGAGAAATTAGGGTCCATTGTCTTGACCACAGATTTACGCTGATTTTTATGATTGAACTGATTTCGTAGATTCCTTCTCAGTCATAGCAGGGTCTGCGAAGCGACCCTGCGTCTCTGACGTCCTACCATCGAAGGCAACGCAGGGTCCCGAGGCGGAGACCCTGCTTGGACATATAAAATTGCGCGTCATTGCGAGGGAGCCACACTGACTAACATGAACTATTTGCGACCGAAGCAATCCCCGAAACATGGAACGATAACACATAAGAATGAGTCCAGAGGAAAGTTTGAGCGAAGCGGTTAAAATGTTACCTGCCAATTCCGTTTATCGCCGTTCCAAATTTGATGTTAAGGGGATTGCTTCGTCGCGCCGCCGCTTTCGCCGCCTGCTCCTCGCTATGACGTGCCGAGTAAATTGCCTCTACCTCTGATTACACAAATGCACCAGAAGCCCTCGAAGGGTGACATCACGACTCCGAAACACCCACCCAACGTGCACAGTGGTCATGCTTCGAGGGCCTCAGCATGACAATCAAAGCGGTCCTCAACACGGCAAACACGTATAATCTCATACTCAGGAGCACTAATCATAGTTAATCAGGTTAATCAATGGTGATAACCTTACATGAAAATGTGTGGAGCATAAAATAAACATACTTTAGTAAAGTATTTTAGTTCAATTCGACACATAATACTCATCAATCCTCTCCACGTCCACCTTCACATCCAGCTCCTGTTTGCCTGAGCTGAATACGATGCCTTTGATGGGTGCTACGTCCTGGTAGTCGCGGCCGTAGGCGACGATGATATGTTTGTCGGAAGGGATGATGTTGTTGGTGGGATCGAACTCTACCCAGCCTATTTCGGGGAAGTAGATGGACACCCATGCATGGGAGGCATCGGCACCTACCAGTTTCTTTTTGCCGGGAGGTGGTACGGTCTCGAGATAACCACTTACATATCTTGCGGGCAGACCGTGGCTTCTCAAACATGCGATCATCAAGTGAGCAAAGTCCTGGCACACACCTTTCTTTGCCTTGATCACGGTTTCTACAGGTGTATTCACCGTGGTGAAGCCGGGTTTGAATTCAATGGTTGTAAAAATTTTCTTCATCAGCTTGTCACACGCGGTGAACAACGTCTCCCCTTCTATAAAACAATCTGAAGAAAAACCCTTGATCTCTTCACTTACGGGAATGTAATACGAAGGTAGCGCATATTCCACAATGCTATCTGTGCCGTTGGAGATCAATGCACGCACGTCAGTCCACAGCACCGGTGAGGTGGTGATCGCTTCCAGGCCGCGGTTTTCAATGTTCACTTCGCTGGTCGCGGTGATCTCCAGATGAACGTGCTCTTTGTACGAAGAGAAAAACAAAATCGTGTTCCCAAAATAATCCGTCCTGTACGTAAACTCATCCGGCTCCGGCGAAATCTTGATCTCCGAAAAAACACACTCATGATGCGGCTGTGTAACCGGCGTCAAGCATAGTCTATTATGACAAGTATTCACCGCCTCTTGATACTTGTACTCTGTTACATGCTTTACTCTATACCGCATACAATTTACTTTTATCTAAAGTCTAATGTCTTGTGTCTAACGTCTATTCTAAACCTCAAGATCAAAATTCGTCTTCGAGCCCTGCTTCTGGTACACGGAATGACTAAAGTAATTCGCGTTCAGTTTTACAGATATGGCACCGATCTTATCACTCATTTCTTCACAGAACTTATCCAGTACGGGGCGGAATTTTGATTCTTCATCCAGCACAATCAATTTATCGATGCTGATCAGTCGCGCCTGGCTATAGCATTCAAACACCAGGTTGGAGATTTCGTTTTCTTTCGTTCCATTATCGTGATGCGGAAGCTGATCCACATAGCGTGTCAGTGTTTCCAGCTGTGATAAAATTGAACTCGGGTTTTGTTTGTTTAAGAACAACAAATCCAATGCGGGTACAATATCAAAGTAGGTACGGTACACTGAACGATAACTTGATAAATTCATATTGCTCAACAGTAAGGCTTCCAGCACCTGGAACTCATCGCTTTCATCATATTGAAACGTGAGTAGTGTACGATGTTGAATTAACTCGAGTGAAATGTCTTCCACGAGCTGACCGATACGATACATGGTCCAGCCTTCTTCACGATACATGCTCTGCCGATTCATTTCCAAAAACGAAAGCAACCCTCCGATCATGCGGTCGAGCAAACCAAACACGTGACGGATCCCTTGCGGATCGAGCAGTGCAAGCCGGCGTTTTATACTTTCAATATCATCAATGATCTTCCAGTTGTCCACCGGCCAGCGATCGCGCACGGCATACATGGCCCGTAATAAATTGTTCAGTGTAAACAGTATGCCACCCGGCTGATCGGGATTGCAGATAAGCTGATGCATTTCAGCCAGGTGGTTTTCAACCAGTGCCTTGCTTCCTTCCTTTTTTTCTAAAAATCCGGGATACGATCCTGTCAAATGTGTTACCGCATGCAACAATGCTTCCTGCGCTTTTGTTTCCTGACCATCCACAAGGTAGCCTGTCTGACTTAAATTGCGTAAGACAATTCGAACAAAGCGTGATGTGCGCAGCACACGTTGTGAGTAACGGCCCACCCAGAAAAGATTTTCAGCAGAACGGCTCGGCAACACCGACTTGCGTTTCATATCGGTGGGATGAAGCAATGCCGGTGCCGTGTTGACGATCGGAGTTTCCACCCACGTGTCTTTGGCAATACCACCGTCCTGGTTGGACACGCGCAAACTTTCCTTTCGGGCTGAGCAACGTGTCAATCCTCCCGGTAAAATTTCATACTTGCCTTTGGAGGCAACAAGAAATGTTCGCAGTACGGTATTGCGTGGTTCAAGTTTCCCCTTTGTTAACACAGGCGAAGTTGAGAAACTCACTTCCTCCTGCCCTACGTACAAATACGGTTGATATTTTATTCTTCGTATCAGATCTTCCTTCTCTCCTTTCGATAGCATGCTTCCCATCACCGTTCGTGAAGAAAGTGTGCGGTCAATTTTTTTGATCACGAGTGTATCGATGTGCTGGATCACATAGTCCATTTCCTTTTTCTGTCCGCACCACCACGTGGCCACCATTTTAAAGACAGGATCTTCACTCAGAAAATAACGGAAGATGTTGTGCATGAACGCCATCAGCCCTGTATTCTCCAGGATGCTGCTTCCCAACGGATTGGCAACCGCTACATTTCCTTTGCGTATGGCTTCGAGTAGACCGGGAATACCGAGTTGAGAATCTTCACGCAATTCAAGAGGATCGCAGAAGCTATCATCTACTCTTCGTAGAATGATATCTACTTTTTCAAGTCCTTCTACCGTTTTAATCCACACATATCCATTGCGCATCACCAGATCTTCGCCCTGCACCAGTGTGAACCCGAGGTATGATGAAAGCAATGCATGTTCAAAATACGTTTCATTGCGCGGACCCGGTGTTAACAACACAATGCGCGGCTGTTCCTTTCCCTGCGGTGCGATTTCAAGGAACGCCTGCATCATGTGGTTGAAGAAACCACCGAGTTTCGTTGTATTATAATCTTTAAATAATTCGGGCAGCACACGACCCATCGCTTTCCTGTTCTCGACCGCATACCCCACACCCGAAGGCGCCTGTGTTCGATCACGCAACACCCACACTTTTTGATCGGGACCGCGTGAAAGATCGGCTGCGTAAAGGATCAATTGATTAGCCCCCGGTAATTTGATCTGATCACATGGTCTTAAAAAACCTGAATGCGAGTAAATTAATTCGGGAGGGATAATTCCTTCTTTTAATAATCGGCGTTCACCGTACAAATCTTCAAGCAGTTTGTTCAGCACAAACGCACGTTGCTTCATGCCTTTCTCTACTACACGCCACTCTGCGGGAGCAATAACCATGGGCATGGTATCCAACAACCAGGGACGATTTAGTCCGCCAGCATCGCCATACACGTTGTAAGTAACGCCGTTCTCTTGCAGCAGTTTTAATAATTCCTGTTGCCTGTTTTTTAATTCAGCAGGACCGAGATTCTCGGCATTTCGAAGAACACGTTTCCACTGTTCCTTCACTTCGCCCTGAAGCCCAAAGCATTCATCGGGTAATGGATTACTGCCGAAGTAACCATTCGTTAACGTATCAAACTGGGGATTGATATTTCTACTCTCCATCGTAACTCAAATCAGAACTGTCGTAAATCTAGTGTATTGGGGTATTCCGGACTTATTTTAACAGGTGCTACATCAAATTTTTTCGGTACAACGCTCGGTTCAACGAAACGCTGCACACCTACATAGGCAGGCGAAGGCGTAACAGGTCCTTGCGTATGCCCTTCCGTCCAGAACCTGCTGATCCTGCGGCCTTCGGCTTCAAATGCATTCACAGGGAATGTGTCATAATTTCTTCCTCCCGGATGGGTAACATGATACGTGCAACCTCCTATTGAGCGGCTATTCCATTTATCCATCACATCAAATACCAACGGCACGTCTGTCCCTAACGTAGGATGCAATGCAGAAGCAGGACTCCACGCCCTGTAGCGCACGCCTGCAACATATTCGCCTCTGTTATGTGTCTCTTTCAATGGAATCGGTACGCCCAAACAAGTTACAATATATCGTTCTGCATTGAAATTTTTCACTTTCACTTCTATTCTTTCAATGGAAGAATCAACAAACCTTGCCGTGCCCCCGCTGGAACTCTCCTCGCCCAGCACATGCCAGGGTTCAATACCCATGCGCAATTCAAGATCGATATCGGCCACTTTTATTTTTCCGCACAGTGGGAATCGAAATTCAAAGAATGGCTCGAGCCACGCCAGTTGAAACGGGTACCCCGACTCCTGAAGATCGCGCATCACCTCTTCGAGATCCTGCTGCACATAATAGGGCAACATGAATTTATCGTACAACGTTGTACCCCAACGCACCAACTTGTGTTTGTATGGTTTTTTCCAGAATGCCGAAACAATACAACGCAACAACAACAACTGCACAATGCACATTTGTTTGTTCGGTGGCATATCGAAGGCACGGAATTCAAGAATACCTAAGCGGCCTGTAGAACTATCGGGAGAATAAAGTTTATCAATACAAAATTCTGCCCGGTGCGTATTGCCGGTAATGTCGATCAATAAATTTCTGAAAATACGATCGACCATCCAGAACGGTACTTCTTTGTCTTCGGGCAACTGACTGAATGCGATCTCCAGTTCATACAGCATTTCCTGGCGTCCCTCATCCACACGGGGCGCCTGACTGGTGGGTCCGATGAATTGTGAAGAAAAAAGATATGACAACCCCGGATGATGTTGCCAGTATGTAATAAGACTGCGAAGCAAAACCGGTCTGCGAAGCAAAGGACTATCGGATGGTGTTATTCCTCCAATCGTGATGTGATTCCCTCCTCCTGTGCCTGTGTGTTTGCCATCGAGCATAAATTTTTCTGTGCTCAACCTACTCAGTCTCGCCTGTTCAAAAAGAATATCATAGTTGTTCACCAGTTCTTTCCAGCTCCTGGCAGGATGAACATTTACTTCCAATACTCCCGGGTCTGGAACAACAGATATTTTTGTCGTGCGGTTATCGCGAGGTGGTTCATAGCCTTCGATGACGACTTTGAGTCTCAATTTTTCTGTTGCGGCTTCAATACTCGCCAGCAGATCCATGTAGTGTTCAACATATTGCAATGGCGGCATGAAGAAATGAATTTTTCCTTCGCGCACTTCGATGCACAATGCTGTTTTTACGATGAACGTCTCGAAAGCAGGTGTAATTTCTTCTTCCTTCTTCTCTTTTTTCTCTTTCTTCTTGTGTATCGATGGTTCTTTACTTTCCTCTTCTTCCAATTCAGGATAAGCAGGTTGCAAAAATTCTTTAGGCACTTCGGAGTACGGCGCTTTAGAATCGTAACGCACCTTTACATTCTGATGAAAGGCATCTAAAAACGGAAGCTCTTCGAATGTGCTGCGCTCAACGGGCTTCTGCATTTTTGACGCGCTGAGGTAATTCAATGATTTCAACGGAAGGCGAAGTCCGATAGGAGAATTTCCCGGGATGAGAATCAACCGGTCATTTCTGAATTCCCATCTGCTGGAAATCCATCGCTTGCTCCAATAGTTCCATTCGAGGGGAATTACATAGCCCGCAGGTTTATCCAATCCTTTATTCAATAACTCGGCAAGTTTTTTACGCTCAAGAGAATCGCCAAGGTTTGCTTTGTAGGGATCGAGGTTGGTAGGCACCTTTCCTTCCTCCCAAAGAAAAAAGAAGGCATCTTCCAATGCCGGATGAACATGCTCGGCAGGGATGTTTAAATATTTAGTTAACTCGAGTGCAAGTTTGTGAGCATCTTCAGTAGTGTATGATGAAGCCGTCTCACCAATATCCAACAAGTGATCGCTTTTCCAGATCGGGTAGCCGTCATTGCGCCAGATGGCAGAGTATTGCCAACGCGGTAAAGGTTCGCCCGGATACCATTTGCCCTGACCGATGTGAAGAAGTCCGCCGGGACCAAATGAATTTCGCAGTCGTTTAATCAATTGCGCACCCAACCCTCTTTTCTGCGGACCATCGGCAGCGGTGTTCCATTCCTTCGCTTCCATATCATCAACAGAAACAAAGGTGGGCTCACCTCCCATCGTAAGTCGTGCATCACCGGCAACAAGATCTTCATCGACCTGTTCGCCAAGTGCCATGATGGTTGTCCATTGTTCTTCAGTGTATGGTTTTGTTACACGTGGATCTTCCTGCACACGAAAAACTTCATTCTTGAAACTGAAAGTCACCTCTGCTTTATCGGTAAGTCCGGTAACGGGTGCAGCACTTCCGGGATCGGGTGTGCAACATAACGGAATATGTCCTTCACCGGCAAACAATCCTGATGTGGGATCAAGCCCAATCCAGCCTGCACCGGGAATATATACTTCGGCCCACGCATGCAAGTCAGTAAAATCCTGTTCTGTTCCTGACGGACCATCGAGTGCTTTCTGATCGGCCTTCAATTGAATAAGATAACCCGAAACAAAGCGCGCAGCGAGACCAAGATGACGAAATAATTGAACGAGCAACCACGCCGAATCGCGGCATGAACCGTTTTGAGAACTCAACGTGAATTCGCAGGGTTGAACACCGGGTTCCATGCGAATGGAATAATTGACACTGCGTTGAACACGCTGGTTCATGTCAACAAGAAAATCGATGGTACTTATTTTTCGGTTGAGGTCGATTTGCTTCAGCCAGGTTTGTAACAGGGGACCATCTTCTACGACTTCGAAGTAAGGAGCGAGTTCTTTCTTCAGCTGATTGTCGTACGCAAACGGAAAATGTTCGGCATAGCTTTCAATAAAAAAATCGAATGGGTTGATCACGATCATATCGGCGATCACCTCCACTTCGAATTTAAATGCTTGTGTTTTCTGTGGGAATACAACGCGGGCCAGGAAGTTTCCGAACGGATCCTGTTGCCAGTTGATGAAATGATTATAGGGTTTGATCTTTAACGAATACGACAAAATCGGCGTGCGGCAATGAGCAGCGGGCCGAAGGCGAAAAATGTGGGGAGAAAGACTTACACTTCGATCGTACTCATACGAAGTGCTGTGCCGGATAGCAACCTTTATAGACATAACAGAAAAGCCAATTTATCTTAATAATAGCTTATTTTAGGCTGACAAACAGGGAACTGATGGTATTTTAAATTTCAGAGGCAATGTCCTTTGCTTCAAACGATTGCTTTCTCCAAAACCTTGGAAATAACTTAAGAAAGTGAATCATTGATTGAATCTTTTGATTTATTTTCGGACAAATTTCGACCCCGTGCAGCACGATGTAATAATCATTGGTGGTGGTATCGTAGGCCTGGCCACTGCCCTTCAGTTAAAGAATACCAATCCTCAGTTAAAACTCCTTCTCATTGAAAAAGAAGATGAGTTGGCCAAACATCAAACCGGCAACAACAGCGGCGTGATTCACTCGGGGTTGTACTACAAACCGGGAAGTTTAAAGGCCACGAATTGTATACGTGGTTATCATTTGATGATCGATTTTTGTCGCGCGAATGCCATTCCTTTCGACCTGTGTGGAAAAATTGTGGTGGCCACGGAAGAGAAAGAACTTCCGCTGATGGAAAATCTTTACAAACGCGGAGAACAAAACGGATTGAAAAACCTGAAACGACTTCGTAAAGAAGAATTAAAAGAATATGAGCCTCATGTAATGGGATTGGCAGGAATCTTTGTTCCACAGACAGGTATCGTAGATTACAAACTTGTAGCCTTGAAATATGGTGAACTCATTCAGCGTATGAATGGAGAAATCAAGTTCGGCGAAAAAGTGCTTGACATACAAACTGCATCCGATCATAGCCTTGTTGTTACTCAGAAAACAAGTTACAAAGCAAAACTCGTCATCAACTGTGCAGGGCTTTATTCCGATAAGGTAGCACGCATGACGGTACCGAAGCTGAACGTGAAGATCATTCCGTTTCGAGGTGAATATTTCAAATTGAAAAAAGAGAAAGAATATCTCGTTAAGAATTTAATTTATCCTGTTCCTGATCCCAACTTTCCTTTTCTGGGCGTGCATTATACGCGCATGGCCAAGGGTGGCGTTGAGGCTGGACCGAATGCTGTACTGGCGTTTCAGCGTGAAGGATATAAAAAATCACAAATCAATTTATCAGAATTGGGAGAAACATTAGCCTGGCCAGGGTTTCAAAAAGTTGCAGCTAAGTACTGGCGTACAGGTTTTGGCGAAATGTACCGATCATTTTCAAAATCAGCATTTACAAAAGCACTTCAAAAACTCATCCCCGAAATTCAGGAAAGTGATCTTGTCGAGGGCGGAGCAGGCGTGCGTGCACAGGCCTGCGATCGCGAAGGTGGACTGGTCGATGATTTTTTAATCCTCGAAGAAAAGCAGGTAATCAATGTATGCAATGCACCCTCTCCTGCAGCGACTTCTTCACTGGCGATTGGGGAAACGGTGGCTGCGTTGGCGATGAAGAGAAGTCTTTAGTCCTTAGTATTGAGTATTGAGAAAGCCCTGACGCCGTTAGCTCAATACTAAAGACTATGTACTCAAGACTTTATAGCAGTCACCTCAATCTCCACCAAATATTCCGGATCGATCAATGCACTGATCTCAATCATGCTTGTGGCTGGTTTGATGTCTTTGAAAAATTCTCCATGGGCTTTACCAATTTCTTCCCAGTGAGATATATCGGTGACGAACATGCGGGTGCGTACCACATCCTTCAATGAAAATCCTGCACGGGTGAGTACGATCTCTATTTTTTGAATAATAAATTTGGTCTGAAGGTAAAAATCTCCTTTTCCCACCGTACCGTTTTCATCAGTAGCCACAGTGCCCGATATTTCAAGATGGTTTTCCTCCTGAACGGCGCGTGAATAGCCAACGATATCTTCCCATTTTGCTCCTGAGGAGAAATTTATTCTGGACATATTTTCAGGTTTCAAGTTTCAGCATTCGTCAGCAAGTTAATCTGAAATTTGAAACTTGAAATCTTTAAATTTGTTGGAATTCAGCTTTCAGGGTAGTGTTTAATCTGAAACCTGAAATCTGAAACTACTGCTGTCCGGTAAAAGTAAAGAAAAGGCGATTAGGTTTTAATCGTGGTCTAAAAAATCCGATTTTAAGAGGTTAATGAAAAGAGGCCTCTAGTCGGAGAGATTAATTTTGAGTTGGAATT
>Ga0164241_10000185_pt1 | contig 148377 bp, 119 predicted proteins | sample OricomyardsoilBY_FD_108780 | JGI IMG/M metagenome (GOLD analysis project Ga0164241, IMG submission 108780) | Backyard soil microbial communities from Emeryville, California, USA - Original compost - Back yard soil (BY) | ecosystem: Environmental > Terrestrial > Soil > Unclassified | place... | reverse complement strand
GAAACTGCTGCTGCGGAAACTGCTGCTGCGGAAACTGCTGCTGCGGAAACTGCTGCTGCGGAAACTGCTGCTGCGGAAACTGCTGCTGCGGAAACTGCTGCTGCGCGCTTGCTTGCCCCGCCCAACAAATGGCCGCGCACGCCAACGATCTCACCCATTTGACCGACCGCTCGTCGAGCTTCATTCCCGCTCCTTCTTCAACGGCCGCGCCAACAGATCGCGAACGGCTTGCGCCACGGGCTTGCCCGAATACAGAACGGCGTAGACCTCGCTGGTGATGGGCAGGTCCACGCCCAAGCGCTCGGCCAAGTGATACGCGCTGTCAGCCGTCGTCACCCCTTCGGCGACGTGACCGAGCCCCGACAGCACCTCGGACAACTCACGCCCCCGCCCGAGCTCGAAGCCTACGGTGCGGTTGCGCGAAAGCTCGGCCGAGCACGTGAGCACCAAATCTCCGAGCCCCGCGAGGCCCGAGAGGGTGAGCACGCTGCCCCCCTTGGCCACGGCCAAGCGCGCCATTTCGGCCAAGCCGCGCGTGATCAGCGCGGCCCGCGTGTTGTGGCCGAAACCCAGGCCATCGGAGGCCCCCGCCGCGATGGCGATCACATTCTTGAGCGCTCCGCCTACCTGCACGCCGGCCGGATCGTCGCTGGAGTAAACTCGCAGGCGATCGCTAGCAAAGCGCTGCTGCACCAGCAGCGAGCGCTCGGCGCTTTGGCCCGCGGCCACCAAGTTGGTCGGTAAGCCACGGGCGACCTCGATGGCGAAGCTCGGCCCCGACAAGAACACCGCGCGCTCGGCGGCGGCCACGCCCAGCACGTCGCTCGTCACCTCGGACAGCAACATCAGCGTCCCAGGCTCGATGCCCTTGGCCACCACCACCAAGGTCGCATCGGACCCCAAAGCGGGGGCGGCGGCGAGCAGCGTGGCGCGCACGGCCTCGCTCGGCACCGCCACGACGACCATGGACGCGCTCGTCACCGCGTCGTGCAGGTTCGCGGTGGGGGACACGTGCTCGTTCAGCGAGTAGCCGGGCAGGAAGGCGCGGTTTTCACGCTCGAGCGTGAGCGCTTCGGCGTGGTGGGCCTGCCATGTCCAAAGCGCCACGCGGCTCCGCTCGGCCAAAAGCCTCGCCAGGGCGGTACCCCAGGCGCCTGCGCCGAGAACTGCGATCTTGTCCATGCCGAGCGGCGACACTTTTTCGCGGGGTCGCAAGCGCTGTCAAGCTATGCTGCCGCCAATGCGACGCGTCCGCTCAAAGCAGCTCTTGCTCCCGCTGTGCCTGGGCCTCGCCTTGCCCGCTTGCGGCTCGCGCGAGAGCATGGGCGACGGCTCGCTGCGCGTGCTGGGCGCCGGCGTCGTCAATGACCCGGCCAACAAATCGCTGCGCTTCGACATGCTGAAGTTCGGTCTCGACCGCTTCTGCGAAGAAATGCTGAAAGCGGGCGCCGCGCTCAAGCTGAGCGATCAAGAGCCAGTGCTCGGCCGTTTCTTCGCCGAGAGCTGCCAGTCGCAGGTCCTCGACGACGAGGCCCGCAAGTCGTTCGTGGTGCAATACACCGGCAAGGGCTACGCCTGGACCAACGTCACCGGCAAGATTGGCTTCACCTCGCGCGGCCTCGTGGAGTATGCGCCCGATTTTCAGCTGAGCGACGGCGCGCTGTACGTGTACTTCCGTCCCCGCGCGGTCGACGCGGCCGCGTTCCAGCTCGTGTCGCTCGACTCTGCCGTAGCCCAGGCCGGCATCGCCGCCGCCGCCGGCAGCTTGAGCCCGGACGAAATCGGGCGGCACGTGCTCGATTCGCAGCTGAAGCGCGGCTTCACCGTGATTCGCTACGGCAGCGACGGTCGCACCGACTTCGGGCTGGGCTTCGTGCCCAAGGGCCAGAAGCCGTACAAGCCGTTCGAGATCTCCACCGCCAAGCGCGTCCTTGCCAACGAGCGCACCGAGGTGCACGTCCAAGGCCAAGATTTCATCGGCCCGCTCAGCGTGACGGACGACGCCTCGGCCCTGTTCGTCACGGCCGAGGTCGACGGCGCCGACAACGTCGATTACCAGATCGTCACGAAAGCGGTCGGCGACGCCATGCTCGATCGCTACGTGCGTAGCACGGGCCCCTGCCCCACGCTCGGTCAGCCGGCTTTCGACGCCACCGCCAGCCGCAACGCCCGGACCCAGCAGCCGGTCCCTCTGCCCGCCGGCCAATACTTCGTCATCTTGGACAACTCTTCCGCGCTGGGGCGCTCGGCGCCACCGGCCGGCGCCGCTGGCGATAACGCGGCGCGCGTCGACTACGCCCTGATGCTCGGGCCTCGGGACTAAAAACGCAGCCCGCGGTTGCCGCCGCCGGCAGGCCCTGCGCGCGCCGCGCCCAGGAAGACAATTTGGAATGGTTCGGGGGTCTCTAGTGCTAATGAGGGTCAGGCGTTCGTGAACCCCAAGACCTATCGCTACCTGCTCTGGCCGCTCTGGTTCGTGATTGTGCCGGCGTGCCTGTCGGCGCTGACCTACAATTTGGTGGCGCCGGGGGACCAGGTCATGCAGGGCGGCTCGCTCTGGGAGACCATCCAATACTGGGTCAAGGACCAGCCCGTACCCACGCTGATCGTGCTGTTTACGATCTTCGAGATGGTGCTGTACGGCTACCGGCACGCGCTGCCGGGCGCGCAGTACCTGGGCGCCACCGAGCGCAGCGACATCCCCAAGAAAGTGCGGCGCGAGTTCGAGCAGGCGGGGCACTTGCTCGACGAAGCCGAGCGCATCCAACGCAAGAACCGCGCCGCGGTGGAGCGCGCGCTCACCTCCGACTCGCGCAGCGAGCTGAACGAGGCGCTGGAAGACCTGCGCGACGCCATGCACGGCGCGGCCTTCGACGAGCGTTTGTTCTTGGAGCGCTACGACCGCGCTTCACGGCTGGTCAACAAGCACTTGGGCGCCTGGCAGAAAGGTGAGCTGCGCGAATACCTGGAGTCCATCGGCGTGGCGGTGGGCGTCGCCTTCTTGCTGCGCGCCGGCGTCGTGGAAGCCTTCAAGATTCCCAGCGGCTCGATGCTGCCGACCTTGCAGATCCAGGACCACATCTTCGTGAACAAGCTGGCCTATGGCCCGCCGATTCCGTTCACGAACATGCGCTTGTTCTCGCGCCTGCCGCCCAAGCGCGGCGACGTGATGGTGTTCGAGTACCCGGAGCCAGATCCGAAGGCCGAGCACCCCGACTACATCAAGCGCGTCATCGCCCTGCCGGGCGACAAGCTCGAGGTAGAGCACGGGCGCCCGCGCATCAACGGCTGGTTGGTACCCAACTGCCTCGTGGGCAAGTACCAGTTCGAGGACAACCCCGATGGCTCGGGTCAGCTGTTCGTCGAATACTTGGGCGAGTATTCGTACCTCACGGTTTACGCCGAGGGCCGCGACGACGGACGCCAAGGCCCCTACTACGTGAAGCCAGGCGAGACCTGGGTGCTGGGCGACAATCGCAACAACAGCGCCGACTCGCGCGCGTGGGACCGCGGGCGCGGCGCGGGCGTGCCCGACGGCAACATCAAAGGTCGAGCCATGTTCGTCTGGCTCAACTTCAAGAAGAACGGCATGCCGCTCGACTTCAATCGTTTGTTCACCCACGTGCTGGGCACGCCCAAGCTGCCGCAAGGGGCACCGCCAGACATCGTCGCGGGCATCGAAAAGTGTTTGAAGCAGCGCCCGGCCGCGGACCGGCTACTGCCCCCCGATCCCGCTCGCTGAGCTCGATACGCACGCTGAAGCGCTGCTCGGCGCGTCAGGCCTTGGTTTTGCCGTCGGAGCGCAGGGGCAGCACGATGCGCTGGACGCCGCTCGGCCGCAGCTCGAGGCGCAGCCGCGACTCGGGCGCGCATTCCGGGCGGGTCTGCCCAAAAACCCCTGACAGCAAAATGCCGAGCAATTTGGCTTCGACGTCAGGATTGGGCGGGGTCGGGCGTCTCATCGCCCCTGTTAGTACGCCGTAGGTGGGGGCGGCCTTCCTCTCGGACCGGGTGCCGAGCCAGCGGCGCCCGAATCCGTGCTAGACCGCCCGCCGTGGACCACCTCGATTTCCTCGACATCTGCGCGATTTTGCTGGGTATCTCCTACACTATCGCCAAGCTCGACGCGCAGGGTCGGAACGCGAGCAACTTCCCCCACGTCGCCCCGGCCGATTTCGAGCGCTGGCGCGTCTGGACGGTGTCGATTTACCGACTAGGCAGCAGCATTTGCTTCGCGCGCTTCCTGTTCCACCAGGGCTGGTCCTTCTACGTGGCCCGGCACCCCGTCGCGGGGCCCGTCGCACCCGTGTCGCTGCGGCTCGCCGCCATGGCCATGGATGCGCTTTGGTTCGGCGTGGTGGTAGCGACGTTCATCCGCGGCGGGCGGGCACGTGCGCTCAGGCGCGAGCTCGGCATCGTGCTCGCGCCCCTCACACCGGCGCAAGCCGCCGCGCTCGCCCCCGATAACGAGGGCGAGAACGAGGGCCGCGCCAAAGACGACTGAGCCTTTACGGCTCAGACGTAGCGGTTCACAAGATTCTCGAGCGCCTCTTGGCGGCCCGAGCGCGGCTTGGGCTCGAGGCCCTTCTCGAGCACCAGATCGCTGAGGTCGGCCAAGCTGAGCTTGCCGCCCACGATGCGCTCGCCCAGGTCCGTACGCCAGCCGGCGTAGCGCTCTTGCACGGCTTGCTCGAGCTTGCCGTCGCTCACGATCTTCTCGGCCACGTAGAGGGAGCGAGCCAGCACGTCCATGCCGCCAATGTGCGCGTGGAACAGATCGGCCGGGTCGATGCTCTGGCGACGCAGCTTGGCGTCGAAGTTCATGCCGCCGGTCGTGAAGCCACCGTTCTTCAAGAACGTGGCCATCACCAGCGAAAGCTGCGGCACGTCGTTCGGGAATTGATCGGTGTCCCAGCCGAGCAGATCGTCGCCGCGGTTGATGTCGAGGCTACCGAACACGCCGTTGGCGTAGGCGTAAGCGACCTCGTGCTGGAAGGAGTGGCCGGACAAGATGGCGTGGTTCGCCTCGATGTTGACGCGGTACTCTTTCTCGAGCCCGTAGCGCTGCAAGAACGCGTACACCGTCGCGGTGTCGTAGTCGTACTGGTGCTTGGTCGGCTCCTTCGGCTTCGGCTCGATGAGCAGCGTGCCCTTGAAGCCGATCTTGTGCTTGTGCTCGGCGACCAAGGCCAAGAAGCGGCCGAACTGATCGACCTCTCGCTTCATGTCGGTGTTGAGCAGGGTCTCGTAGCCTTCTCGGCCGCCCCAGAGCACGTAGTTCTCGCCCTTCAGCGAGTGCGTGATGTCGAGCACCTTGCGCACCTGAGCCGCCGCGAACGCGAACACTTCGGGATCGGGGTTGGTGGCAGCGCCGCTCATGTAGCGCGGGTGGCTGAACAGGTTGGCCGTACCCCAGAGCAGCTTCACGCCCGTGCGCGACATCTCTTTTTCGGCCGAGGCGATGATGCGATCGAGGTTGGCGTGGCTCTCTTTGAGCGTGGCACCTTCGGGCGCGATGTCGCGATCGTGGAAGGTGAAGTAGGGCGCGCCGAGCTTCTCGAAGAACTCGAACGCGACCTTCAGCTTCAGCTCCGCGGCCTCGAGCGGGTTCTGCACCTTGAACCAGGGGCGGTCGAACGTGCCGCCACCGAAGACGTCCGAGCCCGGCCAGGCAAACGTGTGCCAGTAGCAAACCGCGCAACGAAGGTGCTCGGCGACGCTCTTGCCGAGGACCAAGCGGTCCTTGTCGTAATAGCGGAAGGCCAGCGGATTTTCGCTGTCCGGTCCCTCGTAACGGATCGATTCGATGCCCTGGAAGAACGCCTGACTCATGGCTGAAGTCCTCTCCTCAACTCTTTGGTTGCTCGGTAGATTCACGGCGGCTGGTGCGCCGAGCTGGTAAAGCACCGTACCTCAGCGGATGGCGTCGCGCAACGGAGAAGCTGGAACCGGTTCCAGATGCGAGACGTTGCCAATTTTTGTCGCGATATCCTATAGTTACGAAGAAGATGCCCATCCGGCCCAGACTCGAAATTTCTCACCGCAGCGGCTGACAACCGCGGCTCCAGCGTGCCCAACACCGCATCTAACTATTGGAATTTTGAAGACTTTTCGAACAACCCCACGAGCCTCGCTCCGGCCTGCTTTTTCTTAAGTTTATTAACTATAACGCAGGGCGGCGAGTAGTCAGCGTCGTGCGCGCGTGGCAGAAACCTGCGCGTATGGCTGAAACCGCCGCCCGCTCCGACCTCGCCCCTTCGATCCGCGGGCTCGCGTTCGCTCCCGTCGCGCGCGGCGTCACGGTGGCCACGGTGCTGGTCGTGCTCATGGGCGCCGTCGTGCGCATCACCGGCTCCGGCGCCGGCTGCGGGCAGCACTGGCCTACCTGCAACGGCGAGGTCGCGCACCTACCGCAGCGGCTCGAGACTTGGATCGAGCTCACGCACCGCACGACCTCGGGGCTCGACTTCTTGGGCGTGCTGGCGCTGGTCGTGTTGGCCGTGCAGCTCCGCCCGGCCCGCCCCGCGCGGCTCGCAGCCTACGCCGCCCTGGGGCTGATGGTGGTCGAGGTCGCGATCGGCGCGCGGCTGGTGCTCCTCAACCTGGTCGGCTCGAACATGTCGTTCGACAGGGTCGTGGTGATGCCCGCGCACCTCGTGACCACGTCGCTGCTCATCGGCGCGCTCGCGGCGGCCAGCTACTTCGGCTCCGAACGGCGCCTCTCGCGCGATCGGCAGCTGAGCGCGCGCGCGGTCCTGCAGCTGCGCCGGGCTTTCTATTGGGCCGTCGCGACCGGCGCCTTCCTGCTGTTGGTCTCGATGACCGGCGCCATCACGGCCCTTGGCGACACCGTCTACCCGGTACAGGGCCAAGGCGCCCTCGAGCACCTGCAGAACGATCAGGCGGTAGGCGCACACCTGCTGGGCAAGCTGCGCGTCTTACATCCGCTGCTCGCTCTGCTCGGCGTCGGCGGATTGTGGGTGGCGGCCGGGCGCGCGCGCGAGGCTACCGCGTCCCCGCCCGTTCAGTGGCTCGGCCGAGCCATTTCCATCGGCGGAGGCCTGGCGCTGGCCATCGGCGTATCCAACATCTGGCTGGGCGCTCCGGGTTACTTGCAGGTCGTGCACCTGTTCATAGCGTGTCTACTCTGGCTCAGCGTGGTCGTGCTCGCGGCCATGTTGTGGGACCTCCAGGCGAGCAAGAGCGAGGCCGAGTGATGGACGTCGTGAACCCGGGGACCCACGAGGTCGTGGAACGCGTCGCCGAGACAGCGGTGGACGAGCTACCGGCGTTACTAGCGGCGGCGCGGCTCGCGCAGCGCGCATGGGCCGCGCAGTCACCCAGCCAGCGCAAGGCGGTGCTGGCGCGCTTCCGCCAGCTCGTGAGCGAGCAGAAAGAGGAGCTGGCCCGCACCTTGACCTTGGAAGTGGGCAAGCCGCTGGCCCAAGCTAGAAATGAGCTGAACGGGCTGCTGCCCCGCCTCGATTTCTTCCTCGAGCACTTCGAGGCCGAGCTCGCGCCCAAGACCGTGCTCGGCGCGGCCGCCGAAGCGCTCGAGGAGCGCATCGCGCTCGAGCCGCTGGGCGTGATCGCGAACGTGTCCGCGTGGAACTACCCCTACTTCGTCGGCTCGAACGTGTTCGTGCCCGCGTTGCTGACGGGCAACGCGGTCTTGTACAAGCCGAGCGAGCTGTGCTGCCTGACGGGGCTCGCCATCGGTCGCTTGCTGCGCGAAGCGGGCGTCCCCGAAGGAGTCTTCCAGACGTTGATCGGCGGGCGTGAGCTGGGGGCCGCGCTCGTCGCGTCGCGCGTCGACGGCGTGTTCTTCACTGGCTCGTACGCCACCGGCCGCAAAATCGCCGAGGTCGTAGCGCCGCGCATGATTCGGCTTCAGCTCGAGCTGGGCGGGAAGGATCCGGCGTACGTCGCCGACGACGTCGATGTCGCGGCCGCAGCCGCGGCCCTGGCCGACGGCGCGTTCTACAATACGGGGCAGAGCTGCTGCGCCGTGGAGCGCATCTACGTGAACGAGCGCATCTACCCGGCCTTTCTGGACGCGTTCGTGAGCGAGGTGAACAAATTTCAGCTCGGCGAGCCAACGGCCGAAGGCACCTACATTGGCCCGCTGTGTCGCGGAGAGGCTGCGATTCGAGAGCTTTCGGAGCAGGTGGCAGACGCCCGAGCTCGCGGCGGTCGCGTTTTGGCCGGCGGCAAGCGCGCCGAACGCAGCGGGTCGTACTTCGAGCCGACGGTGATCGCCGACGCTACCCCCGCCATGCGCGTGATGAAGGACGAGAGCTTCGGCCCCATCATCGGCATCGCCAGCGTGGCGAGCGACGAAGCCGCGCTCGCGGCCATGGCCGACACCGAGTATGGGCTTACCGCGGCCGTGTACACCCGCGACGAAGCGCGCGCGGCCCGGCTGCTCGGCGAGCTGCCCGTGGGGAGCGCCTACGTCAACTGCTGCGACCGCGTGAGCCCGCGCCTACCCTGGACCGGCCGCAAGCATTCGGGCATCGGCTCCACGCTCTCGACGCTGGGTATTCAGGCGTTCGTGCAGCCCAAGGCCTGGCACATCCGTCGTGGGTAGCGCTCCGCGGCGATCGGGCTGCTACGGCCGCGCTTCGGGCTGATCCATGCGTGGGCGGCCGATCTCGACCGAGCGTAAGCGGAATACGTCGCCGCGCTTTTCGAATAGCGCAACGCTGTGGCGCGGCCGCCGAAGCTCCGGCACCTCCGCCTGAAGCGTGGTCAGCAGGTCGGCATTCAGCCGGGCGCGCTTGCCCTCGAGCGAGACCTCGACGGCCTCGAGACGAAAGCTGGGGCGCTGGCCCAAGCTGGTCACGTCGGCGACCTTGGCCACGATGGCCTCCCGCCCCACGAGCGGCTCGGACAACTCGGCGATGCTGACGCTGACCTCCGGCTCAGCGTAGCGCTCGAGCGCGCCCTGGAGCTCGACTCCGCCGCGGTTGGCGGCAGTCACCAGGGCTTGGGCCGCCTCCTTCACCCGCTTCTCGTCGGTCGGATAGAACAGCGCCGCCAGCGCGAGTAGCAGCGCGGCGCCCAGCGCGACCAACCGTACGGAATTCTTGCCGAGCATCGCTGATTGCTTACCGTAACGTGGTCGTCGCACGAGCGCGAGCGCGTTGGCCCTGGGAGCGAGCTGTGACAACGCGGGCACACCCCATGCTATGAGCGCGCCGCCATGCCCGACCTGCTCCTGCCCTATCTCACGGTGGTGGGATGGGTGCTGGGCCCAGTCGCATTTGGCGCCATTTGGCGCCGCTTCGGGGCCCCCGCCTCGGCCTCCCGTCGCCTCTTCAATTTTTCGTTCTACGGCGCCCAGACGTTCATCACCCTGTGCTCGCTGTGGATCGCACGCATCGATCGCACGTCGGTCGTGATGCCGGCGCTGGCCACCTCGGGCTGGCTGCTCACGGCCGGCTTTGCTTGGCTGGTCAGCGGTTGGCTACGGCATTCGCGGCCGCGCCGCGGCGCGTTCATCGCCGCCATGAGCCAGAGCAACAACGGCTTTACGCTGCTCGGCTTCGTGGCGCTCGTGCTGTTCGGAGAAGCTGGCTTGGCGCAGGCCACCTACTCACAAGCTTTCAGCGCGCCGTTCCTGCTGCTGTTCAGCTTTCCGGTAGCGCGCGCGAGCTCGCCCTTGGGCGGCGCCGCCGGCAAGAGCTTCGGCCGCGTCGCGCTGGACAACGTGCTCGACCCGCGCGTGTTCTTGCCGCTCGCCACCATCAGCTGCGGGCTGCTGTTGAACTTGCTAGGCGTGCCGCGCCCTCCGCTGGTGAGCGGCGTGGTGCGGTGGCTCATCTACGTGGGCACGGCCACTTCGGGTTGCGCGGTGGGCCTGCTTTACCGCGGCGCGCTGCTCAGCCGCTACTGGCGCGAAAACGCGCTGTCTTTCGCGTACCGCTCCAGCTTGTACCCTCTATTTTACGCCACGCTGGCGCTAGCGGTCGGCCTCGGCCCTTTGGATGCGCGGATCTTGATCCTCTACGGGTTGGTGCCGAGCGCGCTCTTGGCCAATTACCTGGCGGTGGTGTTCGAGCTCGACACCGACCTCACCAGCTCCGTCTTCGTCGTCAGTACCGTGGCGTTCCTGGCCGCCGTGCTGCCTACGTTCGCCTGGCTTTCGCGCCTACCGTAGCGCTCGCAGCGCCAGATTCTTCCCGCCCGGCCTCTCGACGTCGCAAAAGTCAGTTCGACACCGAACTGACTTTTCGACGCACGAGCCCTGCTCGCTTCGCAAAAGTCAGTTCGACACCGAGCTGACTTTTCAACGCACGAGCCCTGCTCGCTTGGCTCTAGGAGAGTCGTTGAGCCGACTGCGCCGCTAGCGCCGGGGCATCAGTAGCTTGGCGACGAGGCCGGTCCAACCCGTCTGATGCGACGCGCCGATGCCGCGGCCGTTGTCGCCGTGGAAGTATTCGTAGAAGGGCACGTAGTCGCGAAAATGCGGATCGTTCTGCAAGAGTGCGCTGGTGCCTAGCACCGGGCGACGCCCCTGCTCGTCGCGCAGGAACAGTCGACAGAGGCGCCGTGACAGCTCATCGGCAATCTCGCGGATGGTCAGAAATTGGCCCGAGCCGGTCGGGCACTCCACCTTGAAGTCGTCGCCGTAGTAGTGGTGGAATTTCTGCAGGCTCTCGATCAGCAAGTAGTTGACGGGCATCCAGACGGGGCCGCGCCAGTTGGAATTGCCGCCGAAGAGCCCGGATTCCGACTCGCCAGGCAGGTACGTGACGCTGAACGACTCGCCGCGCACGTCGAGCCGGAAGGGCTCCGCCAAGTGCTGGCGCGACAACGCGCGCACGCCATAGTCGGACAAGAACTCCGTCTCGTCGAGCATCCGGTGCAAGAGCTTTTTCATGCGATGGCCGCGCAAGAGCGAGAGCAGGTGCCGCTCTTCGGTGGCCGTCTCTTGCCAGCGCGAGACCAAGGCGGCCAGGTCGGGCCGGTGCTCCAAGAACCAGCGCAGTCGCGCTTCGAAGCCGGGAAGCTTGGTCAAGAGCTCGGGCTCCAGCACCTCGACCGCGAACAGCGGAATCAGCCCCACCATGGAGCGAATACGCAAGGGCTCGGGCGGCGCGAACGGCAAGCACAACACGTCGTAATAGAATTTGTCGGTGTCGTCCCACAAGCCCTGCTGTTCGCCGCCGATCTTGGTCATGGCCTCGGCAATGTGCAGAAAGTGCTCGAAAAATTTGCTGGCGATGTCTTCGTAGACGTCGTTGTGCTGAGCCAGCTCGAGCGCGATGCGCATCAGGTTCAGCGAGTACATGGCGACCCAAGCGGTGCCGTCGGCCTGGTTGATGAAACCGCCGGTGGGCAGCGGCTTGCTGCGGTCGAACACGCCGATGTTGTCGAGCCCCAAAAAGCCACCTTGAAAGACGTTGCGCCCCTCGGCGTCCTTGCGGTTCACCCACCAGGTGAAATTGAGCATCAGCTTGTGGAAGATGCGCTCCAAAAACTTCACATCACCTTGGCCGGTTTGTTTGCGATCGATCTGATAGACGCGCCAAGCGGCCCAGGCGTGTACGGGCGGGTTCACGTCGCCGAATGCCCATTCGTAGGCGGGGAGCTGGCCGTTCGGGTGCATGTACCACTCGCGCGTGAGCAGCACGAGCTGCTGCTTGGCAAACTCCGCGTCGATCAACGCCAGCGGGATGCAGTGAAACGCCAGGTCCCACGCTGCGTACCAGGGGTACTCCCATTTGTCGGGCATCGAGATGACCTCGTCGTTCACGAGGTGATCCCAGTCGGCGTTACGCCCGTGCTTGCGTTCCTCGGGCGGCGGCGGCTGCTGCGGATCTCCCAAGAGCCAGCGGCGCACGTCGTAGCCGAAATACTGCTTGGACCAGATCATGCCCGCGAACGCTTGGCGCTGCACGAGGCGCGCATCGGGCGAGCTCACCTCGCTCTGCAGCTCGGCGTAGAACTCGTCGGCTTCTCGCCGGCAAGTCGCGAGCACGCCCTCGAAGTCGGCAAAGGGCCGCTCGAGCGCGCTTTGGCTGAGCCGAAAGCGCACGACCTTGCGCCCCCCCGGCGGCAGCTCGAACCGGTAGTGGCCCGCCACCTTCGTGCCGCGGCGAGAGGGGGCGAGCGCGTCCGCGCGGCCGCCCACCACGTGCTCGTGAAAGGCGTCTTTGAAGGGGCCGTGAGCGTCGAGCCCCCACAGCCGCCGCGCGTTCGTTTCGTTCTCCGTGAAGAGCAGCGCGGGCGCGTCGTCGAAGTACAGCTGAAAGACGGAGAGCTGAGGATGAGTCAGCTTCACCTGGCCGGGGGCTAGCTCCTCCAGCACGGGGCGACCGAGCTCGGGCTCGAAGGACCAAGTGTTGCGGAACCACGCTTGCGGCAGCACGTGCAGGCGCGCGGCCTCCGGACCGCGATTTTCCAGTGTAATTTGGCACAAAATGTCATTTGGCCCTGCCTTTGCGTACTCGACGAACACGTCGAAATAGCGTCCCTCGTCGAACACGCCCAGCTCGTGCAGCTCGAGCTCTGGCTGCTGAGCGCCGCGCCTCCGGTTCTCTTCGACCAGCTGCGTGTACGGAAACTCACGCTGCGGGTACTTGTAGAGCATCTTCAAGTACGAGTGCGTAGGGGTGGCGTCGAGGTAGAAGTACTGCTCCTTGACGTCTTCTCCGTGATTGCCCTCGCTGTTGGTCAGCCCGAACAGCCGCTCTTTGAGGATGGGGTCGCGCTCGTTCCACAAGGCCAGAGCGACGCACAAGCGTTGGCGGTGATCGCTGAAGCCCGCGAGGCCGTCCTCGCCCCAGCGGTAGGCGCGGCTCCGCGCGTGATCGTGCGGGAAATACTCCCAGGCGTTGCCGCCCTGGCTGTAGTCCTCGCGCACCGTGCCCCACTGGCGCTCCGACAGGTAGGGCCCGAACCGGCGCCAGGGTGAGTTGTAGGCCCCGGCCTCGCTCAGTCGCAACGCCTCGAGGCTCCGCGCCTTCGGCGCGACCGAAAACTTCATGGCAATGACCGTCGACCTTAGCCGACTGCCACGCCCAGCGCGGCGCGAATCTGGCCCAGCTCGGGGCTCACGGTGAAGCGCAGCAAATCGGCGCGGCGCTCGGCGGCTTGGGTGACCTGGCCGCGCGGAAAACGCGCGGAAAGCGCCAAGCCCAGCTCGAGGTGGCCGGAGGCCACGAGCGCGACCCGCCCGGCCACGAGCTCGGCCGCGCGCATGAAGGCGCGTGCGCGCTCGTCCACTTCGTGCGGATCGAGCCGGGCCGCCGCGGCCGAGAGCGCGTCCAGCGCCGCGCCACGCACCTCGCGCTTCAAGGCGCTGGCGATGCGCTTGGCGTCGCTGTCGATGGAACGCATGCTGGTGCGGCCCCCGACCGCGAGCGCGGCCAGCAGGAGCTGCGACATTTCTTCCACGCTCGAGAAGTAGCAGAGCGCGGCTTCTTCGGGCCGCGCGCTCGATAGCTCGCGGGCCCAAAGAAAGACCAGCTCCGGCAAGCTGAAGCCACTACCCAGGGCTCGCGAGCAAGTGACGAGTGGGCGGTCGGGGCCCGGCGTGAGCCCGAGGGAGCCAGCGAAGTCCGGCAGCACGTAGAGCTCGCTTAGCGGCACGCACAAGAGACGGGACGCCCAGTGCAGCGTCTTGGCCAAGGTGGTGGTGCTCTTCTCGAGCTCTTGGCGCGCGTCGTCGGGCAAGCCGAGATCGCGGCGTTGGCGGCGGACGTGTTGGAAGCCGACGCGCGGCAAAACCGGGGCAATGGTGCGCAGCAGCGCCGTCACTTGGGGCTCGGCAATACCGGCGCAGAGACGCTCGTTCCAGTCGGCGTACGACAGGGTGCCGCGCACGCTCTGAAGCCCCTCCGAGCGATGCGTCGTGACGAGCAGCGACTCGTTGATGTCGGCTTCGCCCAGCGCGTCGAGGCACAAGGCCGCGCGGTAGGCGGCGTCTGCCTCGCCCTTCTTCTCGAAATGGCGGAGCAAGAAGCGATAGCCCGCGGGATCGTCGGGGGCGTGCCCGCGAGGAGCCGTGCTCGACGACACGGCGTCGGGCGGCGGTGGCGCAGACGCCGGGACGCGGGGCAGCGCGGGCGCTGGCAGCGAAGCCTTGCGCATCGGCGCGGGCGGAGGAGTGACGCTGCGCGGAGCCGCCAACAGAGGCGGAGGTGTGACGCTGCGTGGAGCTGCCAACGGAGGCGGAGGTGTGACGCTGCGTGGAGCTGCCAACGGAGGCGGAGGCGGAGGCGGAGGCGGAGGCGCCGCGCCGCTCGGAGCGGGCAACGGAGGCGGCGGAGGGGGCACGCTGCGCGGAGCTTCCAGCGGAGGGGGCGGAGGCGGAACGCTGCGCGGAGCTTCCAGCGGAGGGGGCGGAGGCGGAACGCTGCGCGGAGCTTCCAGCGGAGGCGGAGGGGGCGGAGGCGCGCTGCGCGGAGCTTCCAACGGCGGAGGCGGAGGCGGAACGCTGCGCGGAGCTTCCAGCGGCGGGGGCGGAGGCGGAGCGCTGCGCGGAGCTTCCAGCGGAGGGGGCGGAGGCGGAGCGCTGCGCGGAGCTTCCAGCGGAGGGGGCGGAGGCGGAACGCTGCGCGGAGCTTCCAACGGCGGAGGCGGAGGCGGAGGCGGAGGCACGCTGCGCGGAGCTTCCAGCGGCGGGGGCGGAGGCGCGCTGCGCGGAGCTTGCAACGGCGGCGGAGGCGGGGGCAGCACGCTACGCAGCGCTTCCACCGGGGGCGGAGGCGGTGGAGGCACGCTGCGCGGCGCCGCCAACGGGGGCGGCGGCGGCGGCGGCGGCGCCGAGAGCACGCGAGGAGCGGTGACTTCTTCGGCTTCTGCGTAGCGCAGCTCGGCCGGAGCGTGCAGAGGCGGCGGCACGGACAGCCCGGTGGCGCCCGGCACGACCACGAAATCGTCCTGGGCCAAGTAGCAGCCAGCGGCGGGGATGTCGGCGAACATCACCTCTTCGGCTTGCATGGCACGAAACAGGCTCTCGGGCGTGAGGGCGCTCGGGCTGCCGCTCTGCGCGTCGAGGATCATTTGGACGAGGCTGGTGAACGGTGGCGGACCTTGCTCCACGCGGTGCTGCTGGGGCCTGACCGCGACCAAGCTGGACACGTTCGAGCCGCCGCTACTGAGCGCCGCGCCCATGGCCCGCACCACGTCCAACGGCGCGCCCTCGGAGCCCTCGGCCAGCGTCGCATCGACCACCACCAGCGCCTCGTCCGACACCTCGCTGAGCAAGCGCCGCAGGCGCGCCAAGGTGAAGGGCGCAAGCTTGGCGCCGTCGAGCAAGAGCGCGGGTCCTCGCTCTTTGGACAGCAGCGCATAGCCCCAAAAATAGAAGATGAGCGAGCGGGCCCGTCCGCCCAGGCTCTGCGTCAATTGCTCGATGCCCTCGGGCAAGCCACGCTCGGCGTCGAACGCGTGCACCGTAAAGCCTGCGTCCGGCTCGGCAAGCCGACGCCCGAATAGCTCGACGTCGACCTCCGCGTTCGGGATCGGAGGAACTTGGCCGTTTGCTTCGTAAGAAGACGCGGCGACGATGGCGAGGCGCATGTTCGGGAGCAATTACCGAAGTAACCCACCTGGCCCGGCCGAGCCATCGCTCCCGCCACCAAGTGGGCAAAAAGAGGAAGATAGCCGCGGATTTTTCCGCCTGGAGTCCACTCGCGGCTCCGACTAAGAAAGTAAAGGAGCATGTCCATCGAGCGCTTGACTGAGCTCGTGTCGCGCTTCCGCCGGCAGGTTTCGGGCCTAGCCCGCGGCCGCGACGCGGAACCCCAGACGCCGCGCCTGACCGAAGCGCTCGGGCGCGAGCTGCTCGAATCCATGCTGCTGGCGCGGCACCTGGACGTCGCCGCGCTGGAGCTGCGGGTGCGCGGCGTCGGGCATTACACGATCGGCAGCTCGGGGCACGAGTCGAACGTCGTGCTCGGGCGTCTCACCCGCGTGACCGATCCCACGCTCGTGCACTACCGCAGCGCAGCGCTGCAGCTCGAGCGCGCGCGCCAAGCGCCGGGGGTCGACAGCGTACGCGACATCGCGCTTTCACTGGTCGCGTCGAGCGACGAGCCCGTCAGCGCCGGCCGGCACAAGTTGTTCGGGGGCAAGGCGCTCGGCATCATCCCCCAAACCAGCACCATCGCCTCGCACCTACCCCGCGCGGTCGGCCTCGCGTATGCGCTCGGCTGGAAGCAAGCGCAAGGGTTGGGCCAAGAGCCCACCGACGCGCTGGTTTTGTGCAGTTTTGGCGACGCTAGCGTCAACCACAGCACCGCGCTCGGCGCCCTGAACGCGGCGGGCTGGGTGACGCATCAGAGCCAGCCCTTGCCGCTGTTGTTCGTGTGCGAAGACAACGGGCTCGGGGTGAGCGTGCGCTCGCCGCCGGGCTGGGTCGAGACGCGTCTCCGCGCCTTGCCTCACGTGCGCTACTTTGCCGCCGACGGGGCAGACCTCGGCGCGAGCTACGAGCAGGCGCGAGCCGCCGTCGAGTATTGCCGCAAGGGGCGCCGCCCGGCCGTGCTGCACCTGTCGTGCGTGCGGCTGCTCGGGCACGCCGGGAGCGACGTAGACTCCACCTACCGTTCGCGCCAAGAGCTGGAGCAGGCCGCCGAGCGCGATCCGGTGTGGTGCGCCGCGCGCGCTCTGATCGAGGCGGGCGTGCTCGACGCAGCGGCGGTGCTGGCGCTCGATGCCAACGCCGAAGCGCGGGTGCGACGCGCGGCCGAGCACGCCGTCACCCGGCCGCGCCTCACGACGCGCGCGCAGGTGACGGCCAGCCTGAGCCGCCCCATACCGCCCGGATTTGCCGCGAAAGGGCGACCTTCCGCCGCCTCCAGTGAGCCCATGACGCTCGCCCAGGGCGTCAGCTTCGCCCTCGGCGAGCTACTCACGGCCGACCCCGGCTCGCTGCTGTTCGGTGAGGACGTGGCCAAGAAGGGCGGTGTGTACGGAGCGACGAAAGGTTTGTTCGAGCGGCTCGGACACGCGCGTGTCTTCAACACCTTGCTGGACGAGCAGACCATTTTGGGGCTCGCCCTGGGCGCGGCCACGCTGGGGCTCTATCCGGTGCCCGAGATCCAATACCTGGCGTACCTTCACAACGCCGAAGACCAGCTGCGAGGAGAAGCGGCGACGTTCGGCTTCTTCTCGAACGGCCTGCTCGAGAACCCGATGCTGCTCCGCATCGCCGGCTTGGCGTACCAGAAAGGTTTCGGCGGACACTTCCACAACGACAACTCGCTGGCTGTGCTTCGAGACATTCCCGGCATCTCGGTGTGCTGCCCGGCCCGCGCCGACGACGCTGTCGCCCTGTACCGCACCGCCCACGCGCTCGGGCGCTTGCACGGCCACGTCGTCGTTTCGGTAGAGCCGATCGCGCTCTACCACCGGCGCGATCTACTCGAAGAGGGCGACGGCCAATGGCTGGCGGCCCTGCCCAAAGGCGGCGCCGAATACGGGCGCGCTCGCCTGTACCCGGGCCGCGACGAGCAGCTGCTGCTCGTCACCTATGGCAACGGCGTCGCGCTGTGCCTGCGCGCCCGTGAAGCGCTCGTCCAAGCCGGCGTGCGCGCGCGCGTGCTCGATTTGCGCTGGCTCGTGCCTCTGCCGTGGGAAGATATCGTGGCGGCGGCCAAGAACGCGGGCCGCGCCTTGATCGTCGACGAAGCGCGGCACAGCGGCAACGTGAGCGAAGCGCTCTTGGCCGGCTTGATTGAGCGCGCGCCCGCCGTGAAGACCGCGCGCGTCACCGCCGCGGATTGTTTCATTCCGCTGGGTGACGCCGCCGAGCTGGTGCTCGTCTCGGAGGCGGAGATCGTGGCGGCCGCGCTGGCGCTCAGTCGCAGCTAACGCCTAGCAGCTTGGCCGATTGTCGATACGTTTGCAGCGGCTGCTCGCACGTGGCCTCGGTGAGCTGCTTCATCGCCAAACAACCAGCCTCGGCCTGGGCACCCGCGTTGCTCTTTACGATGATCTTGCGGCAACAATCGGCCGCCTTCGCGCAGCTGCCGTTGGCCGGAGCCCCCGACGAATCGGTCGCGCCGTCCGCGCTCGGCGGGGAGCCTTGCGCGGCGGCGGCGCTCACCGCAGCGAAGGCGTCGTCGGTCGCCTTCTTGGCCATGTAGAAGGCGACGCCGGCGCCGATGGACGACAGCAAAAAGAGCCCCCCGCAACCGAGGCCCACGAACAGCAACGTGTTCGACTTCTTGGCGGGCCCAGGCGACGCGCCGGGCGGGCCCGGATAGGCGCCTGGCGGATAACCCGGGCCTCCACCCGGCGGGGGGTACGCGGGCGCACCACCTTGCGGAGGGTAGCCGCCGCCAGGCGGACCACCTTGCGGCGGAGGATAACCACCACCCGGAGGACCACCCGGATAACCACCGCCGGGAGGACCACCCGGATAACCGCCGCCGGGAGGACCACCCGGATAACCGCCGCCGGGAGGACCACCACCGGGATAGCCGCCGCCGGAAGGACCACCGGGAGGAGGGTAACCGCCGCCGGGAGGATTGCCGCCGCCGGGAGGACCACCGGGATAACCGCCGCCGGGCGGATTGCCGCCGCCGCCAGGCGGGTAGCCAGGAGGAGCCCCGCCCGGCGGTGGACCGCCACCAGGAGGACCACCGTACCCACCAAATCCGGAGCCGTTCTGCGACATGTTCGTTACCCGTACCACCCCCGCGGGCGCGGCGGAACTGCTCGCCCCCAGCCCTGAACTCACGTACGAACGAGGCCGCATGCGACGAGCCCTGCTGTTGGCCGCCATCGGCCTGTTCGCGCTGCCGCCCGACGCGCGCGCGCAAAAGGCCCCTTCACCCAGCCCCCCTACCGCGGCCACGACGCTGGTCAAAAATCCCGCGGCCTCCGCCGCCCCGCTCGAGACCACCGCGCCCACGGCGCCCAGCGCGAAACGCCCGCAGATCGCCTTCGAGAAGCTCACGCTGCCCAACGGCCTGGGCGTGATCCTCCAGCGTGATGCGTCGCTGCCGCTCGTGGCCGTCAACATCTGGTACCACGTGGGGCCGCGCAACGAAGCGCCCGGCCGCTCTGGCTTCGCGCACTTGTTCGAGCACCTGATGTTCTCGGGCTCGCGCCACGTCGGCCGCGATTTCGACGTCTTGCTCGAGAGCGTCGGCGCCACCAACGTGAACGGCACGACTAGCTACGATCGCACCAACTATTTCGAGACCGTCCCGCGCGATCAGCTCGACATGGTGCTCTGGATCGAGAGCGATCGGATGGGCTACCTGCTCGACGTGCTCGACCAGGGCCTGCTCGACGTACAGCGCGACGTGGTCAAGAACGAGCGCCGGCAGAGCTACGACAACGCCCCGTATGGCCCCAGCTATTTGGCGCTGCTGGACGCGCTCTTTCCCGCCGGCCACCCCTACAACGGCGCGGTGATAGGCTCGATGGCGGACCTTTCGGCGGCCACGCTGGACGACGTGAAAGGCTTCTTTCGCGACTACTACACGCCCAGCAACGCCACCCTCGCCATCGTGGGCGATTTCGACGACGCGGCGGTCAAGGCGTCGTTGCAGAAGTACTTCGGTGGCCTGCCCAATCGGCCCAAGAAGCCCACGCCCGAGCGCGTGCCGCCCGCGCCCCGCTACGGCCGCTACGTGGTGGAAGAGCCGGTCGAGCTGGCCGAGGTCACCTTCGGCTATCGGACCCCGCCCGCCTACACGGCCGAAGACGTGATCGTCGATGTAGCCATGGCGACGCTTGCCGGCGGCAAGGCCACACGCCTGTACCAAAAGCTCGTGGTCGAAAAGAAGCTCGCGTCCGACGTCAGCGCCAGCCAAGACTCCAATCAGCTGTCGGGTATCGTGACCATCAGCGCCACCGCGGCCAGCGGTAAGAGCGTCAGCGAGCTCGAGAGCGCGCTCGGCGAAGCGCTCGGCGCGCTGGAGAAGGACGGCCCCACCGCGGCCGAGTTGGAACGAGCCAAGCGCGGCATTCTGCTGTCGACCTTGAAGAGCCTGGAGCTGCTCAACGGACCGAGCGGTGAAAGCGGCCGCGCCGGCCTGCTCCAGCGCTTCCAACACTACACGGGTGATCCAGGCTATCTGCCCAAATGGGTCGAGCAGATCGAGAAAGTGAGCGCCGCCGACGTCCAGCGCGTGCTGCGCGAGCATCTCACGCCCAGCAAACGCGTCACCGTCGTCACGCAGCCGCGTCCCAAGCCGGCCGTCGCCGCTCCTGCCGCCGCGGAAAAGCAGCCATGAAGCGCTCCCTGAGCACCGGAGTCTTGCTGTCGTTCCTGCTCGGCTGCAGTGGCGCGCCCGCGCCCAAGGCCGAGGCGCTGCCGGGCCCGCGGCCCAGCGCCGACGCGGCCAAGCTTCCGCCCGATCCCGAACCGTGGCGCAACCAGCGGCCCCCCGCCGGTCCGGGCGCGGAGCTGCACTTCCCCACCCCCGAGCAAGCCAAGCTCTCGAACGGCCTATCGTTGATGGTCGTGCGCCGCGCCGTGCCGGTGGCTTCGCTGTCGCTGGTGTTCCGCCACGGCGCGGCGGCGTGCCCTCCCGGCAAGAGCGGCCTGGCGGCGTTGACCGCGCGCCTGCTCACCGAAGGCACGCGCAAGCACCCGAGCTTGCAGTTGGCCGAGCAGATCGAGCAGCTGGGCACGACGCTCGACGAAGACGTCGGCCGCGACTCGTCGTCTTTATCGCTCTCGGCGCTGACTGCCGATCTGGACCGCGCGCTCGAGCTCTTGGGCGAGGTCGTGACCGAGCCCGCGTTTTTGCCGGCCGATTTCGAGCGGGTGCAAAAAGAGTGGCTCGACGGGCTGCGCGCGGAGCGACAAGCACCCGAGCGGCTCGCTTCGCTGACCGCGCTCGGCACGCTGCTCGGGCGACCGCACGGCAGCCCCGCCAGCGGCACGTTGGCCGACGTGCAAAAACTGACCGTCAAGGACCTGATCGACTTCCACCGCAGAGCCTACGTGGCCGGTGATGCCACGCTCATCATCGTGGGCGACGTCGATCTCGCCGCTGTCCAGAGCTCCGCCGAGCGCGCGCTCAAGCGGCTGCCGAACAAGCAGAGCCGCCTCGAGCAAGCCTTCACGGCACCGCCCGCACCAGCGGCCAAGCAAATTCTGCTCGTGGATCGTCCCGGCGCCGTGCAGTCCGCGCTCGCCATCGCGCAGGCCTTGCCCAAGCGTAGCGAGCCCGGCTACGAGCGGCGCGAGCTGCTCACGACGCTGTTCGGGGGGCTGTTCACGTCGCGCCTGAACTTGAACCTGCGCGAAGAGCACGCCTACACCTACGGCGCGCACGCACAGAACATCGCGACCGAGCATTGGGGCGCGCTCTACCTGGCCAGTAACGTGCGCAGCGACGTCACGGCGGAAGCCCTGAAAGAAGCCATCGCGGAGCTCAGCGCATTGAAGGACGCCAAGCTCGGCAAGCCCATCCGGGCCGAAGAGGTCGCTCGTGCGCGGGCCGATTTGGTGCAGTCGGTGGGCGCGCGCCTGGAATACGGCGCGCGCATCGGCAGCAGCCTGGCTGATCTGTGGCTCCACGGTCTGGCGCTCGACTACTATCGGCGCTACCCCGCGCTGCTCGCCGCCGAGACGCCCGAGACGCTCAGCCGCGCCGCCGCCAACCTCGACCTCGAGCACTTGGTCGTGGTCGTGGTCGGCGATCGGGCCACGATTGAAGCGCCGCTCCAGGCGCTCGGTTACCGCGTCGTAGTGGCGCCCGCCGCGCTCATCGAGTAGGGCGAGCCCTACTTATTCTTACCGCCCTCGATGGGCAGCTCGTCGATGCTCACGGAGGGAGGCTCGGTGGGAGCGGCTGGAGCTGCGGAGGGTGGCGGCGCGGTCGAGACCACCGGCGGGGGCGCGGCGGCGGCGCTGCTGTCGTCACGGGTCGCCAGCAGCGCCACGAGGCCGCCGGCGAGAAAAGCGGCTGCACCCACAATCACCCACAGCAGGAGCCCCTTGCTCGGAGCCGGCTCGGGCGGAGGCCGGCGCTTGGCCATCTCACGGCGCAGCTCCTCGAGCTGGCGTCGATCGCGGATGACCACCGTCTTCTCGGTGCGCTCGGAGCGCTTCTTCCCGCGAGAATCGCTTGGTATTTTTGGGGCCCCCGGAGAGTCTAGGCCGAGGTTGGGGCCAGGAGCGGGGTGCTCGGAGATCACGATGGAGCGCGCTTCTTCGGTGACCTGCGCGCGTGGCTTGGGCGCGTGTGCCCCGAGCTGCTGAGCAACGATGGCGTCGTCGCCCAGCTCCTCCAGCTGCTCGATCTCATCAGCCCGGGGCAGGTCTGGACGACCCGAGGCGTGCGGTGTGACCCGGCTCACGCGGCCGTATATACCGAGAAGCCCCCCGGAAGGCAAAGCAGCGACCACGCCCGCGGGCCTGGCGTGGTACCCTCGCCCCTTGGTGGCCTTCGAGGAGACTATCCTAGTCGTCGACGACGACGCAGTTAGTCGGCATGTGCTGTGCCGAACCCTAACGGATGCCGGTCTCAGCAACGTGGCCTGCGAGTCGGGTGCGGAAGCGCTGGCCTACTTGGCGGAGCATGTGCCGCAGGTAGTGTTGCTGGATTTGGTGATGCCGGAGCCGGACGGCTACGCCATCCTTCATCACGTGCGCCAGACCGCCGGCTTAGCCGAGGTGCCGGTCGTAGTTTTAACCGCGCTCGAATCTGACGACGAAATCGAGCGAGTTTTTGCCTCTGGCGCCGACGACTACGTCCACAAGCCCTTCCGCCCCGCCGAGCTGATCGCGCGGCTGCGCGGCCAGATGCGCGTCCGTGAGTACGTCGAGCGCATCAGCCAGCGCGAGCGGCACCAACAAACCGTGCTGGAGCTAACCCAGAAGCTGGCTTCCACTCTGGACATAAGAGACATCCTGTTTACGGTGGTGCAGCGCGTGGCGCAGGTCGCGCACGTCGATCGCTGCAGCATCGTGCTCTTCGCCGAGTCCGGCGACTTGGGCTACGTGCTCGCCACCAGCGACGACGAACAGCTGCGCGACCTGCCCATCGACCTGGGCAAGTACCCCGAAATCCGCGAAGTGTTCCGCACCGGCAAAGCGCTGGTGATCCGCGACGCCGCGCGCCATCCACTGTTCGAGGTCGTGCGCCACCGCGAGGCCGCTCCCGGCTTCAACTCGCTGGCGCTGCTGCCCATTTTGCACGACCACGGCCCCATGGGCGTGCTGTTCCTGCGCTCCAAGGGGCGGGCTGCTTTCCACGCCTACGACCTCTCGCTCATCACCACCGTGGCCAACGCCATGGCCATCGCGCTGCGCAACGCCCGCATTTTGCAGTCTTTGCGCGCCGAAACCGAGAAAATTACCAGCGCGCGCCAAGAGGCCGAGCGCCGCGTGCAGCTGTTCCGCCGCTACGCCGACTTCTTCGAGAGCGCCGCCGACGGCATGATCGTGATCGATCGCAGCGGGCAGATCTTGTTCGCCAACCCGCGCGCGCGCGAAATCATCGGCTACACCGAGACGGAGCTGACCGCGCTTCGCATCACCAACCTGGTGACGAGCGCCGATCGTGACCGCGGAGATCGCATGCTGCGGGGCTTCTCGGACGGCATCTACCCGCGGGGCGTGGACCTCACGGTCAGCGCGAAGGGAGGCGAGCCCATCATCATCAACGTCAGCTTGAGCTCCGTGCTGCACGAAGACGACGCCGTGCTGTGTACGTTCCGCGACGTCACCCAGGAGCGCCAGACGGCCATCGAGCTGAAGCAGACCAAAGAATTTTTGGAGCGCGTGATCGACAGCTCCGTGGACGGCATCGTCTCGGCCAACTTGAAGGGCACGGTGCTGCTCTTCAATCGCGCGGCGGCCCGCATCTTCGGCTATTCGCCCAGCGACGTGGTGGGCAAGATGCGCGTGGAGCGCCTCTACCCGCAGGGCGTGGCGCGCGACATCATGCGCCGCATCCGCGATCCCGAGATCAGCGGCTACGGCCGGCTCGAAGACTACCGAGTCGACATGCTCGGCTCCGACGGCGGGCAGATCCCCGTCACTTTGTCGGCGTCCCTGGTGCTCGACAACGGTCGTCCCATCGGCAGCGTCGGCATCTTCACCGACATCCGCGAGCGCTTGCGCATGCAAGAGCGCCTCGAGCGGGCCCAAGAAGAGCTGCGAGGTCGAGAGCGCATGGCCATCGTGGCCGAGCTGGCAGGCGCCGCCGCCCACGAGCTGAATCAGCCGCTGACGAGCGTGATCGGCTACGCCGAGCTGCTCCGTCGCAAGCTGGAGCACGAGCCCACGCTGTCCAGCGCGGCTGCGGTGATCATCCGCGAGTCCGAGCGCATGGCAGAGATCGTGCGCAAGGTGGGCAAGATCACCAAGTACGAGACGAAGACGTACGTGGGCACGGCAAAGATTCTGGACCTGGAGAAGGCCAGCGGCACCGAACCGGGGGCAAAACCCGAATGAGCCGCAACCCCGACCCGGTGACTCCCCCGCCCGGCAGCGTGGACCTGCCCGACGGGCGCGAGACGCGTCCTGCGCCGTCCGGCACGCGCCGCGCGTCGGAAGCGCCCATCGCGGAGCCGTGGCGCGACGTGCTACTGCGCCTGTCCACCACGCTGCCCATCGACATCGCCCCCGAAGATCTGGGGCGCATGTTCCTGGACGGGGTGGCGCTACTGTTCCCGGGCGCGGCGCTCGGCATCTGCACGGTGCAGGCGGGTCGCGCCGAGCCGGTGGTGCTGTACCGGCTCGCCCGCGGCATGCGGCGCGGCCCCGAGCGCGATCCCACGCGCCTCTTCCCGACCTACGCGGAGGAGCGCATCTACGACCTCGACGACGGCAGCGGCACGTCTGGCTCGACCTTCCACGTCGCGCGCGAGAGCGCTCAAGAGCCGCTCAGCCCGCTGCGCCGCGAGATGGCCGAGCAGGCCGCGAGCGTGCTGGGGGCCGCGCTGAGCCGGCTGCACACCTACGCGCGCGCCGAAGAATCGGTGCGCAATTTCCATCGCCTGCAGGCGCAGGTCATCCAAACGGAAAAGCTCGCGTCGCTCGGGCAAATCGTGGCCGGGGTGGTGCACGAGCTGAACAACCCGCTCACGTCCATCATCGCTTACTCGGACTACCTGACGAAAAAGCTCGGCAAAGACGGCAGCGCCGACATGAGCGAAGACGCCGAGCGCGTCCGCCGCATCGGTGAGGCCGCCGAGCGCATCCTCAAATTCACGCGCGATTTGGTAGCCTACGCGCGCCCCACCGGCGATTCGCGCGGCCCCGTGCAAATCCAAGAGGTGATCGAGCGGGCGCTCGTGTTCTGCGAGCACGAGTTCGCCGATGGCCGCGTCACCATCGAGCACGAATTCAGCGAGCCGCTACCGAGGCTGGCCGGCATTCCGGGCCAGCTCACGCAAGTGTTCGTGAACTTGTTCACCAACGCCGCCCACGCCATGGGCGAGCGCGGCGGGGTCTTGCGCATCGCCGTGCGCACGGCAGACTCGGGCGAAACCTTGCGCATCGACGTCAGCGACACCGGCAGTGGCATCCCGGCCGAAGCCATGCCCCAAATCTTCGAGCCGTTCTTCACGACCAAGACCGACGGCCGCGGCACCGGCCTCGGCTTGTCGATCGTGCGCGGCATCTTGGACGCCCACGGCGGCACCATCCAAGTCTCCAGCGCCGATGGCGAGGGCACCAGCTTCACGTTGACGCTACCGGTCGGCTAGCTTCCGCCTGGGGCTGCCACCTCGCAGCTCGAATCGCAGCTCGCTACCGAACTGACTTTTCAGAACCGGAAGGCCTCTTCACGCCGGAAGAGTCAGTTCGCTACCGAACTGACTTTTCAGAACCGGAAGGCCTCTTCACGCCGGAGAGCTCAGAGGAGGATGTGATGAACCCAGGCCTACCGGCCCAGACCGCCGACAGTAACTTACGGACCGCTAGCGCAGCACTTTGAAGACCAGCACGAGGATGCCGCGGCGGTAGCTTTGGCCGGCGACGATGAACGCCTGACCGGGGCGGGCCTTCACTTCGAGCAAGGGCAAAAAATCGGTAGCGTCGGGCCGGTTGATGCTGGCCACGAGGCGTGAGCTGCCGTCGGGCAAGATGTCCTCCAAGCGCGCTTGCAGCAGGCGCCCATTGGGCAGCTTCAGCTGACGTTTGCCACCCCGGCTGAGCTTCAGCTGAGAACGGGACAACAGCTGGTAGCTCGCATACTTGGCGAACGGCCCCTGGCTCAGCTCCGGCATGTTGCCGATGCGCGGATCGGCGTCTCTGCGCTCGTGGGTGCCGTGCAAGACGCTGACCTCGACGACCGTCTCCAGCTTCTCGGGCGTGCTTTCCGCCGGTTTGTCCGCCAGCGCTCGCGGCACCGGAACCCCTCGAGGCTTGGCCGCGGCGCTGTCTATCGAGACCAGCGGTCCCAAAGCGCCGAGCGCCAACCCCAGCAGCAAGCCTCGCATGCTCAACCCGGCCCCTGCTCTTCCGAAGAATCGTCGTCGGGCGCGTCGTCGGCCAGCCAGACCACGGGCGTGCTGGAGCCGCCAACCAGGAACACTCGAGCTCGCGTGTCGGCCGCCTCTAGCCGCTCGATGGCCGCGCCGGGCGCGGCCAAGACCGCGCTAGGCCGAAGCGGAGCGGAGAGCCCGGGCGCGTGCCGCGACCACGGGAGCGCCAGCAACAACGCCGCGACCAGCGCGTAACCCACCGCCGCCTGGCGCCCGCGCTCGGCGCCTTTGACGCGCGCCAGCGTGGGCTCGACCAGCTCGGCGCCGCACGCTTCCGCCGCAGCCGCCCAGCTGCGCACCAAGGCGCCGACGCGGCGCATTTCGGCCAGCTCCCGGCGAAGCTCGGGGCGCTCATCGAGCCATTTTTCGCATTCCGCCGCCTCCGCGACGGTCATCTCGCGATCGAGGTAGCGAAGCAGGCGCTTCGTCTCGGGGCTCACGCGCTCTTCGCTCCCGCGCACTCTTCGTCATGGCAGTCGGAGAGCGCACGCTGCAACTTCTTCCGTGCGTGAAACAAGCGGCTCATGATCGTGCCCTTCGAGACTTGCATGGCCTCGGCCATCTCTTCGTAGCTCATACCCTCTACCTCGCGCATCAAGATGACCCCGCGGTGGTAGGGTGGAAGTTGCGCGAGCGCGTCCTGAATGCGCATCGAGAGCTGCCCGCGGCGTACCACGTCGTACGGGTCAGCGTCGGAAGCGGGCAAGACCGGCGAATCGGCGTCGTCGCCCTCCAGCGCAAAATGCAGCTCGGCCTCGCGCCGGGACGGCTTGCGCATGAGGTCGATGGAGAGGTTGGTGACGATGCGGTACAGCCAAGTGAAGAAGCTCGAGCCGCCGTGAAACTGCGCCAGACCTTTGTGGACGCGCAGAAACGCTTCCTGAGCAATCTCACGGGCGTCCTGCTCATCGCGCACCAGGCCGAGCGCGATCGCAAACACTCGCCGCTGGTGGCGCTCGACCAAGAGCCGGAAAGCTCCCGTGTCGCCGGCCTGGGCGCGGACGATGAGGCGTCGATCCTGTTCGGATTCGTTTTCACGTTCCAGCCGGTTGGACGCGGGCTGGTCCCCCCTATTCACCCCTCTGACATTTCGATCACGGGGGCTCTGGGTGGGGCCCTCGGCCGGCTCTGCATCCCCAAAAAAGCGATGCGGAACAAGAATACTTTGAGACATCTCCCGTCGTCATACGGAGACCCCCCTGGCGATCTCCCCGGCCCGCGCTCGCGCGCGTCAACACCCAGCCATCCTCGGGGCTTCTGTCCGTCCAGAGAGCTCGAAGCCGAGACCGGCGCCGCGGGCTCGGCTTACGGGACGTCGTCGTCGGGAGCTTCGAGCGGAGCGGTGCTGGGGCGCTCGGGCAGGGCTTCTAGCTTCAACTGAAGATCGAACAGGCGCCCGGCCCGCGCGACGCGCAGCGTCACGGTCTTGCCGACCCCGGCCAGGCTCGCCACCCAGCGCAGGCGATCGGGGCTCGGCAGCGCCTCACCCTGGAACGACAAGATCACGTCGTCGACGACCAAGCCCGCTTTCTCGGCCGGGCCGCCCGGCACGACGACGGTGACCAAAACACCGGACTCTTCTGGCAGCTTCAGCCGCTCGCGATCTTCCGGCATCAGCGGAGCGACCACCACGCCGATAGCGCTGCGCTTGACTCCGCCATCGGCGAGCAAGCGCGGCAGAAGCTCCTTGATCATGTTGACGGGGATCGCGAAGCCGATGTTGTTGGCGGCGCGGCGAATGGCCGTGTTCATGCCCACCACGCGCCCCGCGGTGTCGAGCAGAGGCCCCCCGGAGTTGCCGGGGTTGATGCTCGCGTCCGTCTGCAAGAAATCGTAGTAGCCCGCTTCGTCGAGCCCCTTCACGTCCTGGATGGTGCGGCCGCGCGCCGAAATGATGCCGGCGGAAACGGTGTGGGACAGCGCGAACGGGTTGCCGATGGCCACCACCCAATCCCCCACCCGGACGGCCTCGGAGTCACCGAGGGGCAAAAACGGAAGGCCTTTCTCTTCGACGCGGATGACGGCTACGTCCGTGCGTGGGTCCCGACCGACGATGGTCGCCCTGACTTGCCGCTTGCGGCCGAAGACCACGTAAATCTCGCTCGCGCCCTCGATCACGTGGTTGTTCGTAATGATGAGCCCGTTCGGATCGTAGACGAACGCGCTGCCCACGCCCTCGCCGACCACTTGGCGGCGCCCGGTGATGCCTCGACGCTCTTGCAGAGTCTTCACGAACACCACGGCGGGATCGGCCTTGGCCGCCAAGTCGGCGAAGCTGGCCGGTGCCTGGATGCCCGGGGGAGCCACTACCTGCACCGAGTTGTTCACGATCGGCGCGCCTTGAACCAGCACCGCGCCCGACGGGGCCGGCGCGGGCCCGGTGCCGACGGCGGCTGGCCGCTTGCAGCCGCCCAGAGCCAGCGGCAAGAGGGCCGCCGCTACAAACGCCCGATGGAGCGGCTTCACTTGCCCTGCGCGACCTCGACGAAGCGCATGCGCAGATCATAGATGGCCTGCGTGAGCACGCGTTCTTCGTCGCCGGTCAGGTTGCCGCGTGTCTTTTCCTGCAGCATGGCCAGGAGATCGATGGTCTGGCGAGCCAACGGCAGGTTCTTCTCGAGACCTCCCGTCGCGGGATCGGGCGCGTCACCCAAATGCAGTAGAGCCGAGTGGCTCATCGACACCACGAGATTGAGGAAGTCGACAGCGGGGAGCTCTTTGGCCTGAGGGTGCTCGGAATACGCACGCTCCGCCGCATCATGCTCCCCGTGGTCGCTCACGCCTTGTCTCCCTCGGGCTTCACTTCCTCTTCCTCGTCATCATCATCGTCGTCTTCGTCCTCGTCATCGTCATCATCTTCGTCTTCGTCTTCGTCGTCTTCATCTTCAGCGGCGGCGGCGGCAACGGCGGCAACCTTCGGCTTGGCCTTGGGATCGAGCACCTCTTCGTCGTCGTCCTCTTCTTCGAACGGACGGATGGGGGCAGGGCGAGCGGCGGGCGCGGGACGCGAGATGCGCGGACCGTCGATCGCGCGCTCCGACTCTTTCTGGAGAGCGGGTTGCTTGAGCTCCAGCACCACGGCCTTGTCTTCCACGTCGAGCAAGGCGGCGTCTTGACGCTCGACCTCGTTCTCGGTGAGCTGGTTCTTGCGCAGGAGTCGGTCGCGGACTCGAATGTCGTTCTTCAAGGTGTCGGAGATGGGCATCGTTTTACCGTCGTCAGCCCGGCCTAGGCGCCGGAAGGGTCCTTCTCGTAGCGCCGGGTACCCCCTCGAAGCAAGCTCGCTGCGGGAATTAGCGAAGGTTCGGGCGCCCCTTCGGCAAAAATAGCAGCTTCTGCCGCGGAAATTTCGGCTTCGTCGGCAGGCCTGACCTCGAGGACTTCGACGTCGAAACGCACCTTCTGACCCGCCAGGGGGTGGTTGCGGTCCAGAATGACGCACTCCGGGGTCACCTCCAGCACCCGCAAGAGGACCATGCCCCCGGGCGCGTCGGGGCTGTCGTCTTCTTCGGCATCGAACACGTCCCCCTCGGAGACGTCGTCCGGAAACTCGTCGCGCAGCACCTCGAGGACCGCTTTGGGATCACGTACACCGAACGCGTCTTCGGGTTTGAGGGTGAGCGTCCTCTTGGCGCCCTGCGGCATGCCCTCGATGCCGGCTTCGAGCGCGGGCAACACCAACCCGAAACCGAACACGAAGCTCGTCTCGGTCGGCTCCTCTTGCACGGCTTCGCCTTCGGCATCGCGAATCACGACGCTGATGCGCACCCACATCTCGGGACCAACCTGAAAGCCGTCCGACTTGCCGCGCGCGCTCACGACCCGCTCCGCTCGCTCTCGTCGACGGAAGGAGCTCGCAGCTCGCCCCACAAGGCGCTCTCGGCCACGACCCACGGGCTGGCAAGATACACGCGCCCCGGTCCGCTGCGCCCAGGCAGGTTGCGGTTGACCGCGCTCACCGTAACCTCGCTCTCGCTCGTGGAGATGCCAGGACCCGAGCCGATGCACGCGCCACACGCGGGCTCCAGCACCGTGGCGCCCGCATCTTGGAACAGCTGCAAGTAGCCACGCTCCTCGGCGTAGCGGCGGATGGCCAGCGAGCCCAGCTGGATGAACAGGCGCACGCCCGGTGCGACGCGGCGCCCCTGGCGCAGCCCAGCCGACAACACCGCCGCGTACGCGTCGATGTCGGTCGCTTTGGAGCCCGTGCACGAACCGCCGTAGGCGATATCGATGCGCACGCTGCCCTCGCTCAGGACCTCGCGCAGCGCGCGTCCATTTCGCGGGTCCCCCGGCAGCGCCACCATCGGCTCGACGCTGGCCAGGTCGAGCGTCAACGTGGCGGCAAACTGCGCGTCGCTGTCAGAAGCTTGCCCCACCAGCGGCAGGTCCAAGTCGCTGCCGCGCCGCGCCGCGAGCTCGGCCCGCGTGCGCCGGTCGAAGGGGACGATACCGGTAAACGCCGACGCTTCGACCGACATGTTGGCCAACGTGGCGCGCTCGTCCAAGCCCAACGTGGCCACGCCGGGCCCCACGAACTCCAGCACGCGGCCCGAGAATAGCCCGGCGCGCTGCTCGGGCCGCGCCAGCAGCGCCAGCATCGCGTCTTTGGCGCACGTGCCCGGGCGCAGCTCGCCCACGAGCTCAATCTTCACCGTTTCGGGCACGCGCACCCGAACGTCGCGGGTGAAAAATGCGTTGGCCATGTCGGTGCTGCCAACACCGAACGCGAACGCGCCCAGCGCCCCGGCCGTACAGGTGTGCGAATCGGTGCCGATGATCACCGTACCGGGTATGCCCAGCTCGTCGACGACCACGTTGTGGCAGATGCCGTAGCTCTGCGCGCCGTGCTCGCTCTCGACCTCGTCGTAGAGCTTGACCCCGTGCCTTTGCGCGAAGCGCTCTTGGGCGTGCTTCAGCTCGAGCGCGTGATCGTACAGCTTGAGCTCGCGGTGGCGCGGGGTGAGCGCTTGCTCGAGCAGGGTGAGATGATCGCGAAACAGCACCAAGCTTTCCGGATCGGCCACCCGCGCGTCTTGGCCGAAGCCAGCCCGAAAAAGCGCGTCGGCCATGGCCGTCACGTAGTCGTGCGAAAATCTCAAATCGGCCCGCACGAAATACGATTGGCCCGGCGTCACGCTCGGTACGCCCAGGTGGCCGTTGGCGCGCACGACCCGGCTGGCGAGCACCTTTTCCGCGAGCGTCATCGGCCGGCGGCTGCTGCTCACGGTCATGCCCGGCACCTGGCCCCGCAGACGGAGCCCGTTGTAGGCAAACAACCCGCCCGCCTCGACCACGTCGCGCGCCAACCCATCGAGGCCGCGCAGCAGCGCGTGCTGCTCGACGCGCCCGGTCTGCAAGAGCCGCGTGAGCACGCCGAACTCGGTGGACACGTAGATGCCCAGGTTCTGACAATTCTGCTGGAAGATCTTCTCGACGCTGCGGCAGATGATGAGCCGAATCCCGGCCTCGCGCAGCGCGAACGGAGCTGTCTCGCGCGACGAGCCGTAGCCGAAGCTCTCGCCCGCGACGAGCACTTGAAACCCGCCCGCCGCCACCTCTCCTGGTTCGACCACGCCGCCCGCGAGCCCCACCAAGCAGTAACGAGCGAGGGTGGCGTCGAAGTAATAGCAAGCCCAAGCCGGAGTGATTTCGTCGGTCGAGACTCGGTCTCGCAGCGGCCCCGCCGCCGATAGGTCGACGGCGCGCCCATCACCCGTAAGCTGCGCCTTCAAGACCTCGGGGCTCTGGCACAGCACGAGCACACGCCCCGTCAGTGAAAAACCGCCGCTCAACGCCGAGCCTCGACAACCGACATACCCGGAGAGTATGCCGGAAGCCGTGTCCCTGCCGCCTCGGAATTGCAGCACGCTCGCTCCTGCTCGGAGGGCAGCGAGTTGCCTGCTTTTTCTGACGCTGGCTAGCTGCCCGGCCAAACGCGACGGGAAAGCTGCCAGCGAGGGGTCGGGTCCGGCTCCCTCGAGCAGCGTCATTTCGCACCACCCCACCAGCCAGCCGCTGGCCCGGCAAACCGCGCCCATTCCGGGGGGCACCTTGCGCGCCGGGAGCACCCCCGGCGATCCGGGCCGGGTCCCCGAGCTCGAGGCAAAGAATCAAGAAGTGGAGCTGGGGCCGTTCAGCATCGACCGCCTCCCGTATCCCAACGATCCAGCGCAGCCCCCACTCCTGGGCAAGACACGCGACGAAGCGCGCCGGCTTTGCGCCGAGCGCAGCGCGCGCCTGTGCACCGAGGTCGAATGGGAGCGAGCCTGCAAAGGTCCTCGGCAGGACGACTATCCGTCGGGCTTGATCTGGGACCCGGGCTGCACCGCGAGCCCCCAGGCGTGCGCGACCGGCTTCGACGTGCTCGGCCTGGGCACGACGTCGGGCGAATGGGTCGCGGGGGAAGTGTTCGTTGGCGACAAGCGGCGCGCCATCGTGCGCGGGGCCGGCAAGGCCGCGCCCGCCACCGACCACCGCTGCGCGGCTCGTCACCCGAGCGAGGCAAGCAGTGGAGACATCGGCTTCCGCTGCTGTCAGGGCGCTCCCAACGCGGCCGTCGTGGGCGAGCCCAAGCAAGGTCCCATCTTCACGAAAGCCAAGCTCACGGCAGAGCAGCTCGAGCAAGCGCTCGCCGCCGATCCGACCAGCAAGGCGCTCGCTCACGACATCAAGTTCTTCCGCGAGCCCGAGGGGGCGAACACGGTGGTCTCGCGCGGTCCCGGTGACAAGAAAGGCTTCGACTTCACGGTCGCGCCCCTGCTCTGGAACCCCACCGCCGGCGCAGAGATCTTGCTCGTGGCCGCCCGCTCGGGCGACACCACGTCCTTCATCGCCGCCTTCCACGTCCTACCCGACGGCAAGTACCGCGTCGCGTCGACGTTCGTGCTGCAGAACGAGCCCGGCCCCGTCGCGCTCGCCTACAGCCCCGACATCAAGCCGCGCGTGCACTTCTCGACCTGCTGGGGCTGCCCCGGCGAGACGGGCAAGGCTCTGTTCAGAAAACCGGAGACGGTCGTGATCGTGCAGCCGTAGAGCCCGTTGGGCCCTGGCTCACCCTCACTCTTCCAGCTGCTGCGCGAGGTAATTCTCGCGGCCGATGTCCGCCAACTGATGTAGCTGAGCTTCCAGCCAATCGATGGAGTCTTCTTCGTCGGTCAAAATGTGCTCGACGAGCTCACGGGTGCCGCCGTCGCCTTTGGTCAAGCAAAGTTGAATGGCGCGGTTGAGGCGCGCGGCCGCTTCGAGCTCGAGCGTGAGATCGAGCTTGTGCATCTCGATGGGCTCCTCGCCGACCCGCACCGGCGCGAGGCGCTGCATGTTGGGTACGCCGCCCAGATACAAGATGCGCTCGATCACGCGGTCGGCGTGCTTCATCTCTTCGATCGACTCTTCGCGCTTCTTCTTGGCGAGCCGCTCGTAGCCCCAGTTTTGGCACATCTTGTAGTGGATGAAATACTGGTTGATGGCAGTGAGCTCGGACGTGAGGATCTCGTTCAGCGCATCTAAGACTTCGGCATCGCCTCGCATGGTGGGCCCACGCTAACACGCCGGGGCGCCCCTGCGCACCCCGCCCTACCCCGCTAAATGCGAAGAAGATCCACGACTTACAATGCGACTTTGACAATCACTTTCAATAAGCTACGGTCCTGATCGTCCCGCCATGATCGTCTGCCACTGCCACGGCGTTACCGACCGCGAAATTCGAGCAAGCATCCAAGACGGCGCGCGTACCTGCGCAGACGTCGCCGACGCGTGCGGAGCAGGCACCGGCTGCGGAGGCTGCGCCTCACTGGTCGCCGAAATCGTGCAGGGTGAGCGTCGGCGCCTGACCGTGCTCAAGAGCGAGGTCGCGGCATCGCCGATGGCGTGTCTCGGCGCCCTGGGTGACGGGGCGGCGGCCTTGGCCGGCTGAGCCCTTTACGTGCGCCCCCACCCGCCCCAGAAAGCGTGAGCGCATGCGCGTCACCGGCCAGCGTTTCTTCGACGGAGCCTTCGGGCGTTACGCCGCCACCAGCGCGCTTGCCACCGCGACTGACTTCGCGCTCGCCAGCAGCTTGCACGCGCTGCGCTTCGCGCCGGCCAGCGCCACGTTCCTCGGCTGCGTGGCGGGGGGAGCCGTGGCCTTTGCCTTGAGCCGCCGCTGGACCTTCCGAGCCGGAGGCGCTCGCGCCTTGCCGCAGCTGCTGCGTTTCCTGTTCGTTTGGGCGACCAGCGCCCTGCTCAACGCTGGCGGTGTGCCGGCTGTCCTGCCCTGGCTCGGGTCGTTTTCTCTAGCTTGGGCTTGTGTGCGGGCGGCCGTTTACTTGGGCTGGAACTACCCGTTGGCCCGTTGGTTCGTATTTTCGTCCGCAAAAGCGCGGGCTCAGCTCAGCGCGCCGTGACGCACAGGTCGAAGCGCGCTTCGCTCGCCGGAGCGGTGCCGCCGCGCACGCTGGCCCCGGCAATGTTGCCGGCGATGCGCGCCGCGTACAGCCCGAGGCCTCGGCTGTAGCGTCCGCCGGAGACGTTCTTCGTCGACAGCTGCCCTTCGGCCGAGAAGGCTTGCTCGCCCATGTCCGCCGAAAGCGGTTGGCCGCTGTCCGTGACGCTGATCCGCACTTCCGGGCCTTGCCTGGCGGCGCGCACCACGACCTTGCCCGTCTCGCCCGCGTGCTGAATCGCGTTCCGAATCAAATTCGACAGTGAACGCAGCAGCATGTCGCGGTTGGCGAACGCGCGCAGGCTGGCCGCCGACTCCACGTCCACCTCGAGCGTGACGCGGTAGCTCTCGGCGAAGCGCCGCGATTTTTGGCTGGCTTCTCGCAGCAGCTCGCGCACCGGAAATTCGTGGCCCTCCCGGGGCTTGGCGCCGTCGAGCGCCATCGCGAACAGCTCGAGGTTGTCGGTGATGTGGCCGAGCGCGTCGCTCGACGCCGCTACGTCTTCCAGCGCTTCGTGCGCCTCGCTGTCGCTGGCCCCGAGGACGGAGCCCAGGAAGCTGACGTTGCTGTGCAGCGCGGACAGGGGATTTCGCAGATCGTGGGCGAAGAGCCCCAACAGGGCACTGACTAGCTCCGAGCTCAGCTCTTCCTTCATCGGCGAATCGCGAAGGGAGAAACCGCCCTCGCGAGGGGCCACTATCTCACAAGGCGCCCAGAAAATCGCGCAGCACTTGCCTCAGCTGGTCGCGCTCCTCGAGGGGCAAAATGTGAGAGCCACCGGGAATCAGCAGCAGTTTGGCGCCCGGAATGCTCTCGGCCATGGCCACCGAAATCTCGGGCGGCGTGAAAGTATCCTTCGAGCCCGCAACCACCAGCGTGGGCACGCCGACGTGGGGCAACAGATCCTCCGCCGAGTGCTCACCCGCTTGGCGCAACATGCTGACGAAGAGCTGAAAATCGACGTGGAGCGCGTGGCGGAAGTACGGCTCCACGTCCTCCACCCGCACCTTGGCAGGATCGATATCGCCCATCAGCACGCCGAGCTTGATGGCGGCTCGAACTGGGACGCGCGCCCACAGCGCACGCAACAAGCGTGGATGCCGCGCGCTGAAGTCTTGGATGTTGGGCAGCACCGAAGACAGCACGTCGGAGCCCTTGAACGTGTGCGTGATGCGGCCAAAGCTGCCGCACAGCAGCACCAGCGCACTGATGCGCTCGGGGCGCGCCCGGTAAGCTTCCAGACACACCTGCGTGCCGAGCGAATGCCCGACCAGCACCACCTCGGGGTCTCCCAGGTGCTGGCGCACGGCGTTCAGATCGGCGGCGTGAGCAGGCACGTCGACCTGCTCGCGATCCACGGGCAGACCGCTGCGCCCGTGGCCGCGGTAATGGAAGTGCGCGACCGGCAGCAGCTCGGCCAAGTCATCCCACAGGTACCGATAGATGTACCCGTCGCAGACCAAGCCGTCGCAGAAGAGCAACGTGGGCGCGCCTCCGGCGCCAGCTACGGCTGGGTGCTGCCGGACGTAAAGACGAGTGCCGTCGCGCCCTAGCGCAAACGACTCGAGCGCCGCCTCAGGTGGCGGCCTCGTCCTCGTCGTCACTGATGTCGTTCACGCTCGGGATCTTTTTGATCTCGAGCCGAGCCATCTTCCAAGCGCGCTGCACGACCCAAGACAGGGAGCGGTCGAGCCGCGCTGCCTCGTCCTTGATTTCCTGAAGCATGGCTTCGGGAAAATACAGGCTTTGTTTGCGCTTATCGCTACCGGCGGTCTTGTTGGATTCGTTGTCAGCCACGCATACCCTCGGTATGTAGTGAGGTGTCGACGAGACACCGTCAAAAACGCGAACCTCATCACTACCACCCACAGACCCTCGGAATCAATAGCCGATCGAGGCCCGCGCCTTCATCACTCGGTTCAGGTGGTTATTGGCCAGATTGGCCGCATTGGCATTGCCCGCGGGCACGCGCTAGATGGTTTTTTGGTCTGTTTTCTCGCCCTCGTTGGCGGCGGTGCCCGCGGCCTTTGGCCCGGTGGTCACCGGCGCGGCGCTTCGTTAAGCTCGTGGAGCTTCGCGGGTTTTGTGCCGCGAATAGCTTGATTCGGGCCGAGAGAGAGCCGAACACTTGGCGCATGCACAACGCTGTCTCGGGCCAGCGGCGCCGGTGGCTGGAGCTCGGCCTCGCGGCATTTTTTGGTGGGGCGGTCGCCGTGTTCGGCCTCCACGCCCGCGAGGCCCAGGCGAAGACCGAGTGGGACAACCCCTACTTCCCGTTCGAGCAACTGGGCCGCGTCCTGGCGTGGGTCGAGAACGAGTACGTCGACCCCGTGGAGCGCCGGCGGCTGGTGGAAGGCGCCATCAAGGGCATGGTGGCCGAGCTCGACCCGCACTCGTCGTATCTGCCCGCAGAAGACTACGGCATCTTTCAAGCCGACACGGAGGGCCACTTCGGCGGCATCGGCGTGGAGGTGGATTTCGGCGATGAGTACATCACCATCATCGCCCCGATCGAAGGCTCCCCCGCCGCGCTGAGCGGCGTCTTGCCGGGCGATCGCATCTTGGCCATCGACAACCAAGCGGTGCGCGGCAAGAGCGCGGCGGACCTCGTGCGCATGATGCGCGGCGAGCCAGACACGAAGGTGCTGCTCACCGTTCGGCGCAAAGGGCAGGAGAAGTTTCTGTACTTCCGGCTGACCCGCAAGATCATCAACGTTGCCAGCGTCGCCAGCAAGGCTCTCAAAGGTGGCGTCGGCTACCTGCGCATCAAAACGTTCCAGACCGGAACGCACAGCGAGCTGCTCGAGCAACTGAAGCAGCTGCGCGAAGCGGCCCACGGCGAGCTCAACGGCGTCGTGCTCGACATGCGCAACAATCCCGGCGGCTTGGTCAATGAAGCCACGGCGGTCGCCGACGAGTTCTTGTCCAGCGGCGTCATCTTCACGACGCGCCGCCGCGGGCGAATCGTCGACGACTTGCGCGCCGATGGCCTGGGCGCGTTGCGGCGCGGCCCGGTGGTGGTCCTGGTCAACGAGTACAGCGCGAGCGCGGCCGAGCTGGTGGCGGGGGCGCTGCAAGACAACAAACGCGCGCCCGTGATCGGCGCGCCCACGTTCGGCAAAGGCTCCGTCCAGACCATCGTCGACCTGCCTGGCGGCGCCGGCCTCCGCTTGACGACGCTCCGCTACTACACGCCCAGCGGGCGGCCCATCCAGGCCCAGGGGGTGAAGCCGGACATCTTGGTCGGCGGAGCCAGCGTGGCGCTGGGCTACGGCGTGCTCAAGGAGCAAAACCTCGAAGGCTATTTGCCCCCGTTCGAGGACGCGCGGGCACCGCTGGTGAAGCCGCCCGAGGAGCGCAGACCGCCAGCCGAGGTGCCCCCCGGTGAAGAGACCGATCTGGGCATGTCGCGCGACGTGCCCATCGACCCGGAGACCGGCGTCGATGAAGCGCTCAAGATTGGCTACCGCGTGGTGCTGGGCCGCTACACCAAAGCGGCGCCCAAAGCTCCCGAGCCCAGCAAGACCCCGTGAGCCAGCGCGGCGTCCGGCGCGGCCAAGCGCCGCCTGCCTTACTTGGCGGGCGGCACTTCGTTCGGCGCGGTGGCCATGGCGGTCAATAGCTCACGGTTCATCTTGGCGATGAAACCGATGCTGATGCCCTTCGGGCAGGCCGCTTCGCACTCGCCGTGGCTCGTGCAATGGCCGAAGCCTTCGTGGTCCATCTGCGCGACCATTCGCCGCACGCGATCTTGGCGCTCGGGCCCGCCCTGAGGAAGCAACGCCAGGTGCGAGATCTTGGCCGCCGTGAACAGCGCGGCCGAGGCGTTGGGGCAAGCGGCTACGCAGGCGCCGCAGCCGATGCAAGTCGCGGCGTCGAACGCCGAGTCCGAGTCCACTTTGGCGATCGGCAAAGAATTGGCTTCGGGCGCGCTGCCGGTGCGCAGCGACACGTACCCGCCGGCCTGGATGATGCGATCGAACGCGCTGCGGTTGACGATCAGGTCGCGCACGACGGGAAAAGCCCCCGCGCGCCACGGCTCGATGGTCAGCTCGTCGCCATCTTTGAACGTGCGCATGTGCAGCTGGCAGGTGGTAGTGCCGCCGACCGGGCCGTGCGGCACTCCGTCGACCACGACCCCGCAAGCCCCGCAGATGCCTTCGCGGCAGTCGTGATCGAACGCGATGGGCTCGTCGCCCTTCGCCGACAGCTCTTCGTTCACCACGTCGAGCATTTCCAGGAACGACATGTGCTCGTTCACGTTCTTCGCCTCGTAGCGAACGAACTTGCCGGGAGCGCTGGCGCTCTTTTGGCGCCAGACGTTGAGCACCAAGCTCATCGTGCGAGACATTATTTGTAGCTCCTCTGGCTGGGGTGCACGTATTCGAAGGTGAGCGGCTCTTTGTTCAGCTTGGGCTGGGAAACATCGCCCGTGTATTCCCAGGCGGCCACGTACGAGAACTCGTCGTCGTTGCGCTTGGCTTCGCCGTCGTCGGTCTGGAACTCTTCGCGAAAGTGACCGCCCGCCGACTCGTTGCGGTGCAGGGCGTCGCGGCACATCAGCTCGGAAAATTCGAGAAAATCTGCGACCCGGCCCGCCCGCTCGAGCGACTGATTCAGCTCGGCGCCCGTGCCAGGTACGGCCAAATTGCTCCAGAACTCTTGGCGCAACGCCGGGATCTTCTCCAGCGCGAGCTGGAGCCCGGCGGCGGTGCGGGCCATGCCGCATTGATCCCAAACCAGCGCGCCCAGCTCGCGGTGAAACGAGTCTGGAGTGCGGGTGCCCTTGATCGACAGTAGGCGGTTGAGGCGATCCTCCACCTCGCTCACGGTCTGCCGCACTACCGGGTGATTGTCGTCGACCGCGCCCGGCTTCTGCGAAGCCAGGAAGTTCGAGACCGTGACCGGCAAGATGAAGTAGCCGTCGGCGAGCCCCTGCATCAGCGCGCTCGCGCCCAGCCGATTGGCGCCGTGGTCGGAGAAGTTCGCTTCGCCGCCGACGAACAAGCCCGGCACGGTGCTTTGCAGGTCGTAGTCGACCCACAAACCACCCATGGTGTAGTGGATGGCCGGGTACATGCGCATCGGCACCTCGTACGGATTTTCTCCGGTGATGCGCTCGTACATCTGGAACAAATTATCGTAGCGCTCGACGACCACGCTCCGACCCAGGCGCTTGATGGCGTCGCCGAAATCCAGGTACACGCCGCGTCGCACGCCGGCTACGTCGGGCCCGACGCCGCGGCCTTGGTCGCACATGTCTTTGGCGCGACGCGAAGCGATATCGCGCGGTACCAGGTTTCCAAAGCTGGGGTACAGGCGCTCCAGGTAGTAGTCGCGCTCGGACTCGGGGATGGACGCCGGATCCTTGTTGCAGTCGGCGACGTTCTTGGGCACCCAAACGCGCCCGTCGTTGCGAAGCGACTCGCTCATCAGCGTGAGCTTGGACTGGTAGTCGCCCGACTGCGGAATGCAGGTGGGATGGATTTGCGTATAGCAAGGGTTGGCGAACAGCGCCCCGCGGCGATGGGAGCGCCACGTCGCGGTGGTGTTGCAGCCCTTGGCGTTCGTCGACAAGTAGAAGACGTTGCCGTAACCGCCCGAGCACAACACCACCACGTCACCCACGTGGGACGAGACCTTACCGGTGACCAGGTCGCGCACGACGATGCCGCGCGCGCGGCCGTCGATCACGATCAGGTCCAGCATCTCGGTCCGGGGGTGCATCTTCACCGTGCCGGCGTCGATCTGCCGCTCCAGCGCCTGGTAGGCACCGAGCAACAGCTGTTGCCCGGTCTGGCCCCGCGCGTAGAAGGTGCGGGCGACCTGGGCCCCGCCGAACGAGCGGTTGGCGAGCAAACCGCTGTATTCGCGGGCGAACGGCACGCCCTGGGCCACGCATTGGTCGATGATGTTCACGCTCAGCTCGGCGAGCCGGTAAACGTTCGATTCGCGCGCGCGGAAGTCGCCGCCCTTGACGGTGTCGTAGAAGAGCCGGTGCGTGCTGTCGCCGTCGTTTTGGTAGTTCTTCGCGGCGTTGATGCCGCCTTGGGCGGCGATGGAGTGCGCGCGGCGCGGGCTGTCTTGGTAGCAAAAACAGGAGACGTTGTAGCCCATCTCGCCGAAGGTCGCGGCCGCGGCCCCGCCCGCCAAACCCGAGCCGACCACGATGACGCGGTACTTGCGGCGGTTGGCCGGGTTGACCAGTTTGCTGTGGAAGCGGTGATCGCTCCAGCGATTCTCGATCGGTCCCGCGGGAGCGCGAGCGTTCAATTCCATGATTTCGTCCGAGCCTTTAGCGAATTATTCCGAAGAGCACGCTGAGCGGCATGATGACGTTGCCCGCCGTGATCAGGATGGCGAAGCCGCGGGCGCCCAAACGAGCGCGCCCGTTGTAGCGGGGGTGGTTCAAGCCCAGCGACTGCAGCAAGCTGTAGGCCCCGTGGTAGAGGTGCATGCCCAGCAGCAAGTTGGCCGCGACGTACAGCAGCGTGACCCACGGCAGCTGGAAGCTCGCCACGAAGTTGCCGTACACGTCCAGCGGGTTGAACTGGTGGTCGCCGAGCGACAGGCCAGGCGCCGTGAAGTGCGCGAGGTGGAAGATGATGTACAGCAGCAGCGCAGGCCCGCTGTACTTCATGGTGGCGGCGGCATAGCTGGTGGCGATGTTCTTTTTGACTCGATAGGCCACCGGCCGGGCCGCGAGGGAGCGCGTGTACAGCTGCACCACCAGCACCACGTGGGTGATGAGCGCCGCCAGCAAGATGGCGCGCACCGACCAAACCAGCGCGCCGTTGCTCTTGATGCTCTCGGCGTAGTGGTTGTAGGCCTCGGGCCCCAGAAAAACCTGAAGGTTTCCGAGCATATGCTGCAGCACGAAGCCGAAAAGCACGGCCCCGCTCACGGCGAGCAGGGCTTTCTTTCCAACCGTGGTGTCGCCGAACGAGAGGTTCTTCGAAGTCGTAGCGGTAGCCATCAATCTTCCTGAGAAACGTAAAGCTCGAATCAACTCTTGAGAAGCTGGCGCAGCACGAACTGCAAGATACCGCCGTGCTGGTAATAGAGCAGCTCCACGGCCGTATCGATGCGGGCGCGCGCCTTGAGCTTCTTGACGGAGCCGTCGGCCGCGGTAGCCTCGATCTCGAGCTCTTTGCCGGGAACTAGGCCGCTGGCGATGCCGCGCACGGCGTAGGTCTCTTCACCGGTGAGGCCGAGCGACTCTTTCGACTCGCCGGGCAGGAATTGCAGCGGCAGCACGCCCATGCCGATCAGGTTCGAGCGGTGGATGCGCTCGTAGCTCTCGGCGATGACGGCCCGGATACCGAGCATGAACGTACCCTTGGCGGCCCAGTCGCGCGACGAGCCCGAGCCATACTCTTTGCCGGCCAGCACCAGGAGGGGTGTCTTGGTCGCTTGGTACTTCTCGGACGCCTCGTAGATGCTGGTCTGCTCGTTGGTCGGTAGGTAGCGGGTCACGCTCCCTTCCACGCCCGGCACCAGCCCGTTGCGCAAGCGCACGTTGGCAAACGTGCCGCGCATCATCACCTCGTGGTTGCCGCGGCGGGCGCCGTACTGGTTGAAGTCCCTCGGCAAAACGCCGTGGTCGGTTAGGTACTTGGCGGCCGGCGAGGTCTTGGAGATGTTGCCGGCGGGCGAGATGTGATCGGTCGTGACCGAGTCGCCCAGCGTGGCCAGCACGCGCGCGCCCTGAATGTCGGCGAGCGGCGCCGGCTCGACCGGCAAGTTCTCGAAGAAGGTGGGCTTGCGAACGTAGGTGCTCTTGTCGTCCCACGCGAACCGGTCACCCTCGGGCACCGGCAGCGCGCGCCAGCGCTCATCACCCTGGAACACGGCCGAGTACTCCTTGCGGAACATCTCGGACGTGACGTTCTGTTTCACCGAGGCCGCCACGTCCTTCGGTGAAGGCCAGATGTCCTTCAAGAACACGTCTTTGCCGGCTTTGTCTTTGCCCAGCGACTCGGTCGCAAAGTCGATGTCGATGCGCCCGGCCAGCGCGTAGGCGACCACGAGCGGAGGGCTGGCCAGGTAATTGGCGCGCACGTCGGGCGACACGCGCCCTTCGAAGTTACGGTTACCGCTGAGCACGCTGACCGCCACCAGCTCGCCGTCGGCGATCGACTTGCTGATGGTCTCGGGAAGCGGGCCGCTGTTACCGATGCACGTGGTGCAGCCGTAGCCGACTACGTTGAAGTGCAGCTGCTCCAGGCTCGGCAAGACGCCGGCCTGCGTGAGGTATTGTGTCACCACCTTGGAGCCGGGCGCGAGGCTGGTCTTGACCCAAGGCTTGACCTGCAGCCCCTTCTCGACGGCGTTCTTCGCCAACAGGCCGGCGCCCAGCATGACGTAGGGGTTGGAGGTATTGGTGCAGCTGGTGATGGCCGCAATGACGACCGAGCCGTTCGTCAGCTCGAACGATTCGCCGCGGTGGCTGGAGGGGACGCGCGTCGCGAGCTCTTCGGCGGAGACAGCCTCGCCCTTGGCCTTCTTTTTCGCCTGCGCGACCAGCTCCGGCAGCACCTTCTTGAAGCCAGCGCCGACGTCGGTCAGCGCCACTTTGTCGTGCGGGCGGCGCGGGCCAGCCAGCGTGGGGACCACCGTGCCCAGGTCGAGCGATAGCGTGTCGGTGTAGACCGGATCGGCCTGGCCCTTGGTGCGGAACAAGCCTTGCGCCTTGGCGTACGCCTCGACCAACGCCACTCGCTCGGGGCTGCGACCGGACAGCCGCAGGTAGTTGAGCGTCTCCTCGTCGACCGGGAAGATGCCGCAGGTCGAGCCGAACTCGGGCGCCATGTTGCCGATGGTGGCGCGATCGGCCAGCGGCAGCTGGTCCAGGCCGTCACCGTAGAACTCGACGAACTTTCCGACCACGCCCTTGTCGCGCAGGAGGCGCGTGATGGTCAGCACGAGATCGGTCGCGGTCGCGCCTTCGGGCAGGGCGCCGTACAACTTCACCCCGATCACCTGAGGGATCAGCAGGTTGATGGGCTGCCCCAGCATGGCTGCCTCGGCCTCGATGCCGCCCACGCCCCAGCCGAGCACGCCGGCGCCGTTGATCATGGTCGTGTGGCTGTCGGTGCCAACCAGCGTATCGGGGTACGCCAGGCCGTCTTTGTCGAACACGACGCGGGCCAGGTATTCGAGGTTCACCTGATGAACGATGCCCGTGGAGGGGGGCACGACGGCAAAGTTGTGGAACGCGCCCTGCGCCCAGCGCAGGAAGGCGTAGCGCTCTTGGTTGCGCTCGTACTCTTGCTCGGTGTTGCGGACGAGCGAATCGGCGCTGCCGTAGTTGTCGACCTGCACCGAGTGGTCGATGACGAGCTCGGCCGGGAAGAGCGGGTTGATTTTGGACGGGTCACCGCCCATGGCGGCCATGGCGTCACGCATTGCGGCCAGGTCCACAACGCAGGGCACGCCCGTGAAGTCTTGCAGCACCACGCGAGCGGGGTGGAAGGCGATCTCGGTGTCGGGCTCGGCTTTGGCGTTCCAGGCGGCCAGGGCCGTCACGTCTTTGGCTTCGACCGCTATGCCGTCTTCGCAGCGCAGCAAGTTTTCCAGCAAAATACGCAGCGAATACGGGAGCTTCGACAGATCCTGACCGGTCTTCGCCGCGAATTTGGGTAGGCTGAAGTACGTGAATTTGCTGCTACCTACGGAGAGCTCGGAGCGCGTCTGAAACGAATCGCGGGAGCGGTCGGCCATGGCTTTGAAATCCTTCGGAGTTCGGGCAGGCGCCCAACAAGGAACGTGACGTCGGCCTACTCCAACGCGCCCAGCCGCGCAATGGCAGTGCGAGGCGTTTCGGTAGCGAACAGAGCTGACCGCGCCGCTCCGCCCGAAGATGCTCGTATCAGCTGCTGAAATTAGCCGCACCCGCGCCTGCGACGAGGCCGCTCAGCAGCGCGTGGCCCACGCTCGGCGGCTGCGGCGCGAGCAGATCGCCGGCCGCGAATACGCGGGGCGCCCCTAGGACCTCTCCCGCTGCCGACGCCGCGAGGCCCACGCCCTCGAGCAGCTTTAGCCCGCGCGCGGCCAGATCAACGCCGAACAGCGACGAAACGGGCCGAATCGGCTCGCCATGCGTCTGAACCGGGGGCAGCCCCGCCAACGAAAGCTCGAAGCCGGCAGCCTCGGCGCCGGACAGCGCGCCCGAGAGCCGAAGCGCTCCCGAAACAAACCCGCCAGCCGCCAGCACCAGCGCGTCAGCCGAAAGCTCACGAGCGTCTTCCAGCAGGAGCGACGCGCTCGAGGACGCCAGGCGGACCGCGCGTGCGCGCGCCGCCACGACTTCCACCGCGAGCGAGCGCAGCAGCGCGTCGCGGCGCGCTTCGAAGCGCGCGCCCGCGACCCCGCCGAGCGGTGAGGTGACCTCTCCGACCGGAACGCCCGCGGCCACGGTCAGCTCCCGAGCCAAGTCTCGCTTCACCCCCAGCCAGGGGCCGAACAGCCACGCGTCGGGGCCCGCGCGATCCTTCAACACGGCGCTCAGCCAGGCCGGGCGCTCCGCGCGCTCGAAGCTGCTAGCGAAGTCGAAGGGCGAGACGCGCCGCTGCGAGCTCTTCTCGAGCAAGTCGAGCGGCACGAGCTCGAAGCGCGTGCCCGTCGCGCGGGCCCAAACGCTGTCCGCGAACGAGCCGAGCAAGAGCGGAGCGTCCCAATCGTCGCGCGGGACGTCGACCAGCGCGATGCGTTTACCGGCCAGCGGCGCCAGGTCGAGCAGCGCCGTGTCGGCGCCGGCCGCCGTGCGAACGACGCCTTCGCGAGTCGCTAGTACGGTGCCGGCGCTCAAGCGCAGGCCCAGCGCGAGGGCGAGCTCGCCGAGCGCGCTCTTGCGCGGATCTTGCTCGGGGAGCGCCGGGCCATCGACGCTGCCGGCGTACAGCCCGCTGGCCCCCGCGGTGCCATGAACGAGCGTTACCGTGGCGCCAGCGCGACGCGCCGCGAACGCGGCCGCCACTCCCGCAAACCCCGCGCCCAGCACCAGCACCTTCACGAATCGGCTCCGGACACGGGCGGCGCCCCCTCGGGCTCGTCCGCAGCGGCGCCTAGCTCGGCGCGCAAAGAAGCGAGCGCCAGCGCCTCCGAACGCGCCTGGGCCGCTCCGATGGCCGCACTGCGACGGCGCGCGGCCGCGCGCAAAAAGCGGATGGCCATGGCCAGACCTTGCGCCGGGCTCTGGCCGGTCGCCGCCGCCACGATGCGGCCGCAGCGCGCGGCGCAGCGCATGCCGCCGCACGCGCCCAGCCCCAAGCGGGTGCGGCGCGAAACGTCTTCGACGCTGGTCGCCAGCTCTTGATCGATCACGTAGCGGATCTCGGCCACCGTGACGGGCTCGCACGCGCACGCTACCGCGGCCTCACGCGGATCGCGCCGCATGCGCTCGAGGATGCGCAGGCTTCGGCTGCCGTGACGGTACTCGAGGCGCGTGGCCGTGACGGCTTCCATGCCGCCTTCCAGCACCAGCTGCATCGGATCGACGGTCTCGTCTCCGCCCGGCAGGGCCAGCGTGTGGGACTGACACGCCGAGCCGCGCCCGAGCCGCTGCGCGATCACGTCGGTCATTTCTTCCGAGAAGAGCCGATAACTGGCCAGCTTTCCGCCCACCATCGAGTACAGGCCCGCCGCGCCGTCTTTGGCGTGATCCAAGATGTCGTGCTCGCGCGAGAGACGATCTTCGTTCATGCCCCAACCCCACAGGGTGGGCCGGACCCCGCCCCAGGTGCCGATGGCGCGCGCCTCACGGATGCTGGGAAACACGCGCTCGACGGCTTGAAATAGGTAACGGACCTCGTCGCCCGTGGCCAGCACGTCGTCCAAGTCGCCGTAGTAGTCGTCGTCGGTGGTGCCCAGCACGCTCAGGTTTTGCCAGGGCATCAGGAACACCTGACGACCGTCGATGGCCTTGGTGGCGATGGCGTAGTTGGTGACGCGCCGATCGAGGAAGACGTGAATGCCCTTTCCGGGGCGCAGGCGCGCCGCGCCGGGCGCGAGGCCGCCGAGCGACGCCGTCAGGGGTGCCCAGGCGCCGGTAGCGTTGACGACGAGTCGCGCCGTGCGCACGCCGACCTCTCCCGATCGCCTATCGCGGTAGCGCACGCCATAGGCGCTGCCGTCTTCGCGCCGCAGCACCTCCAGCACGGTGGTGTGCACGCGCACCTCGGCGCCGCGCTCCAGGGCGTCCCGCGCGTTGGCAACGCACAGCCGGGCGCCGTCGATCCCCCATTCGTCGAAGGAAACGCCGCCTTGCGAAGGAACCAGCCCCGGCTCGAGCAGCTGCACGTCGCTCTTCGACAGGCGCGCGTGCGGCTTACCGGCTTTGAGCGGCTGGTACTTGTCGTACAAGGTGAAGAAGCCGTCGTAAGCGGCCAGCGTCGCCTTGGCCTGAACGCCCGCGTGCTCGAACACCGGCATCAAGAACGGGATGCGAAACAGCAGGTGGGGCGCCACGCGCTGGATGTGCCCCGAGTCGAGGCACGACGAGTAGGTAACGTCGGGGTCGTACGACAGGTAGCGAGGCCCGCCGTGGATCATTCCGCTCGAGTTGCCGCTGGCGCCGAACGCCAAGTCGTTGCGCTCGAACAGCGAAACCGAGAAGCCGCGCAGCGTGGCGTCGCGCAGCACGCCCACGCCGTTCACGCCCCCGCCGATCACGATCACGTCCCGTTCCAGCTCGAAGCCTCGAGCGTCGCGCTCGGGCGGGGGTGACGCAGACGCGGGCATTCGTCCGTCATTCGGTACCACGCCCCTCCGCCGAAGACCGCCACAAATTTGGCCGGGGCCAAGCTTGCGGGCTAGCTGATCCTGCCTTGCGTCCGCTCGTCCTCTTGATCGCCAGCCTGAGCCTCGGGCCCGCGTTGTCGCGGGTGGCCGAAGCGACCGAGCCGGCGCTGATCGGCCCGGACGACGGACCCGTAGGGCGACCCCAAATCGTGCTCGATCGGCTGGTCGTGCCCGCCACGATGCCAGAGCAAAAGCGCGTGACCAAGGTGCTGGAAAAGGCGCTCAAGCGCGAGGCGCACCGCTTCGAATGGGGCGCCGGGCGCGGTAGTCGCATCGAGTATCGCTTCACGCTCGAGCAGCTCGACCTCAGCGTGGAGCGCGGCGTGATCAAGGTTCGCTGCACGGCCCTGGGTCGCCTGCCCAAGGGCAAGACCGCGCGCAGCAGGCTCGAGTTCGGTGGCGACGCCAATAAGGCGCATCAGGTCATCGACCACGTGCTCTTGATCGTCGCGCGCGGCGTTTTGTCGCGCCTGGCCGATCTCGAGCGGAACCGCCGCAGCCGGCACTGAAGCGCGACGGCGGGCCCTAACAGGGTGTTGAGAAAGTAGGCCTTCGAGTCACCGGGGTCGCGTCGAGGTTTGCTCGAGGTGGTCCTATCCGTGCTCGATCCGGATGTCGCTCCGGTGGCTACCCCTCCCAAGTCAGTCGATGATCGCGGTCGAGGCGCCGAGCCGCCCGAAACGCAGCGCCACGCCCAGCCAGGCGCGAGCCGCGTACAGCGCGTTCACGGCCACGTACGGGTACAAGAACAGCTCGAGACGCCCCGTAAACGCCACGTACAAAAGGTAAGACGGGTAGTGGATCAGAAATTTTGCCACGCTTTCGACGAGCCGCACGGCGCGAGCCAAGAAGCTCTGCGACGGCTGAGCCGTGCTTTGGGGCGCGGCAATGGCGGGGTGGCGTTGAAACGACGTGAGCGCAATGCCAGACGCCAGCGCGACCAGGCCCAAGATGCCGAGCAGGGCGAACGGCTGCTCTGGCTGCTCGCGTTGGAGCCGCACCGCGGCCGCGCCCAAAATGGCGAAGGCCTTCAGCTCGTCCATCAAGAAATCGAGCAGGTGCCCAGCGGGTGAAGCAACGCCGCGCCAACGGGCCAACATTCCGTCCGCGCAGTCCAAGACGTAAGAAGCCTGGTACACCAGCACCGCGACGAGCAGCCCAGCGCGGCCCGGCAGCGCGAGCAGCAACGCCGCCGCCGCGACCCCGACCACGAAGGACGCGAGCGTGATCTGATTCGGGGTCACGCGCGTGCCTTTGACCGCATCGACCAGGACCGCCGCAACCGGCCGGCACACGAAGCGGTTCCAGAACAAGTCCGGAACCTTCTTGGTCCTTTGGTAGACTTCGCGGGCGCTCATGGATTGGACCCAGCCTACACGCCTTTCGGTACTTGTTTTGGCCGGTATTTCGGGCTGGGCGGGCTGCCAGCGCGCGGACCCCACCCCTCCTGCCCTAGCCGCTGGCAAGCCAGCCGCCGCGCAGCCGAGCGGGCTCGATGCCCCCGCCAGCGCGCCCAGCGCGTCGCTCGCTTTCACCGAACCGTCGGTCGCCGCCTCTACCGGGCCCTCGCCCTCGCCTTCGCCTTCGCCTTCGCCCTCGCCCGCACCCCCGCCCGTGCCGGCACGCCCCATCAGCAGCGTCCTGGTCTTGGGTGATTCGCTCACTGACGAAAAGGTCGGCGGCGGTGGCTTCGTGCGCATCCTGCGGGAGCGCTGCGCCAAGGTCACGTTCGACAACCGTGCCAAGGGCGGCTTCATGGTCAACCAAATCCGCAAGCGGCTAGAGACCGAAGTCTTGCCTCAGGGTAGTACGTACTCGCATGCCATCGTGTTCGGCGGCGTCAACGATCTGTACAGCGATCAGACGGCGGGGCGCACGCTCGCGCGCATCGAGGGCGATCTGAGCCGCATCTACGCCGAGCTCAAAGCGCGCGGCACGGAGGTGATCGCCATCACCGTTACCCCGTGGGGTGACTTCAAACGTTGGTTCACCCCTGCCCGCGGCCAGAGCACGCGCGCGCTCAACGGCTGGCTGTTGGCGCAACCCGCGGCCGGCGCCGTGAGCGCCACGCTCGACGCCTACCCGCTCTTGTCGTGTGGCGACCCAGAGCGGCTGTGCCCCGAGCTAGCGGCGCCGCACAAAGACGGACTACATTTCGGCAAGCTGGGCCACCAGAAGCTGGCTCGGGCCCTGCTGGACGGCCCCTTTCGCGCCTGCGCGCCTTGACGAGGACGGCTGGCCCATTCGCGGCCCCCTAGTTTCTGGCTCTTCGTTCGCTGGCGGCCGCGGAGTGGGCTTGCTCGCTCACGTCGTTGGCTTCTTGGAGTGCTTCGGTGAAAGTGGCGAGCGCTTGGGCTTGTTGGCCAGCCGCGAACGTGACGAGCGCGCATTTTCGGCCGCCCTGCTCGAACAGGCTCACGCGCATGTGCTCGGGTAGCAAGCTCTGGAGCGCCGACCGCCACACGGCGCCGGGGATGACGTCGAGCTCGATCGGCAAGGTCGCCGTGCCGTCTTCGCGCTCTTCACTCGGCAGCACTGCCTTCACCTGCGCTCGGGTCTCCATCGCGGCCCGACTATGCATTCGTGCCCGCCGTAGGTCGAGCGGTTCGCGGAAAAAGACGCAGCGCGTCGCTCAAGTTCCTGGGATTTTGCGCTGCCACTTGAGCGTCAGCAAGAAGGCGGCCAGAGCGCCCAGCACCAGCAGCGGGCTCCCGTGCAAGGAAATGAACAGCGCGTCCACGAGCGACACGCCGGCGATCAAGCTGACCACGGCGCGCGGAATTTGCGCTCTGCCGCCGCGGAGCGCAAAGCTCATGGAGCGCAGGCTCCAGCCGAGCAGCAGGGCGAAGCACAACGCCGGCAGCGGGCTCTTCTGCGCGATCACCGCGGGCGTGGCGGCGAGCAAGGGCGAGAGCACGAAGGCCGCCACCCAGGCGCGGTCGACGACCTTGCCGGTCTCGAAGCGCGCGATGTGGGTGAGCCCGACGATGTACAGCCAGAGGGCGCCTGCGCCGATCAGCACCACGGGTCCGAGCTTGCCCGACACCGCCAGGCCGGCCGTCGCGTACAGGCCCGCTCGGCACGCGCCCATCACCAGCGGTGACCAAGCGTGCCCTTTGTGCCAGCGATTGTAGACGAGCACCGCCGCGCACGTGCCGAGGCCGGCCAGCCACGCACCGAGACCGGGGCGCGCGAGGTGCACCAGCGGAGCCACGCCGAGCAGCGCGAGCCCAAGGCCGAGCAGGGCAAAACCCAGGACAAAAACGGTACTTTTGCCCACCTGGCCCGCCGGAATGGGGCGCCCCGGGCGCTCGCGCGCGTCCAACTCGGCGTCGAAGGCGTCGTTCAGGAACATGCCCCCTTCGTAGAAGCACGAGCCAACGACCAGCAGGAGGCCGAGCGCGGGCCCCTCGAGCGCGGCGCCGCTCAGCACCGCACCACTCAACATGTTGGACCACACGGTCGGCAGGTTCGAGGTCCGACCGAGCGTGAGCAGCGTGCGCAGGTTCACGAAGGTCTCACCGCCGCTAGCGCGCTCGCGAGCGTGTCGCGCACGAAGCCGAGCTCCCGCGCGATGGCAACTTCGACCGGCTCGTTGCGAAATTGCGGGGGCAAGACGTCCCAGGTGTACGTCTCGACCTCCAGATGAGGACAATCCGCGACCGTGGCCAGCTCCTGCAGCAGCGGCACCAGCTCGTCTTGCGTGCTCTCGAACAAGCCCAGCTCACGCAAGAAAATAGGCACGTGGAAATGCACGCGCCACTCGGCGTCGGTCACGGGCGCCTTGGCCAGCGCTTCAGGCAGGTCCACGAAGCGCTCGAGGCGCCCGGCGCTCCTCACGACCGTCTGGTGCAGGTACACCCCCTCGGAAAAAGCCCGCAGCGCGTCGAGCGCCTCGGGCGTGGCGCGCGCGAGCCGAAGCCCCGCGCTGATCTGCACCTTGGGGACGGTCACGCCCGCGGCCTGGAGCTTGCGCCAAGCCTCGAGCGGCGACTCGAACTCGACCGAAGCGTGGCAGGTGTCCAGGCACACGCCGAGGTGGCGGCGCAGCGTACGCTCGGCGTCCGCCGGGTCGATGCCGGCCACGTCCACGAGCCGCTGCCGAGCCTCCCGGCTGAACAGGTGGGCCTCGAAGAACTTCAACGCGTCGTCGGTCGTCTCGAGGAAGCACTCGGGCTCCGGCTCGAGCGCCAGAGCGACGTGGCAGCCGCGGCTGCGCGCGAGGTCCACCAGCACGGCCACGACGTCGACCATGGCGGCCGCCATCGCGCGCTCCGATTGCGGCCCGTTCAGGTTGGGCTTGAAGCAGCCGGGCACGGTGCTGATGCTGCCGTGCACGCCCAGCGGCAGCAGCTCCCCCAAAATCCGCGCCAATACCTCGGTGTAGCGCCGGCGTTCGGGCGCTTGCCAATCGGGCAGGTAGACGCGCTCTTTGACGCGCGTGGCGTGGAAGGCACCGTAAGGAAAGCCGTTGATGGTGAAGCAGTACAGGCCGTCCGCTTCCAGCTCCGCCTTGAAACGGGCAAGCTCTGCCGTATTGCTCAGGGCGTCAGCCGCCGCCGCCGCGAGGCGTAGCCCCACTCCGAACGGCTGCTCGGGCGCTACCGCCTGCTTGACGGCCACGACGTGACGCTTCACCAGCTCTCGCACGAGCGGCAGCGTTTCGCCGGGATGCACGTTGGTGCAGTAAGTCAACTGCGCATCGTTCAGCGTGCGAAGCAGCATTCAGCCCTGATGAGACTCGAGCCAGGCAATGGAAGAGCGGATGAGGTCCGGATCCATATCACGGACCTCCACGCCCGAGCCGAGCTCGGTCAAAAGCGTCACGCTCAGCGCGCCCCCCAGGTGCTCGCGGAACTCGCGCAGGCCCTCCAGAAGCTGCGATTTTCCCTGAGATTCTGCCACCAGCGAGGGGTGAAACGTCGGCAGGCCGAGCGCGCGCAGCAGCTCGAACAGCCGCGTGCGAGCTTGCGCGCTCAGCATGCCTTTGGCGACCGCATAGCAAGCGTCCAGGGCCATTCCGATGGCGACGGCTTCGCCGTGGCGGAGGGCGTGCTCGGTCAACGTTTCGAGCTTGTGAGCCGCCCAGTGGCCGTAGTCGAGCGGACGCGCGCTGCCACGCTCGAAGGGATCGCCCCCCGTAGCGATGTGACCAAGGTGCAGCTCCGCGCACCTTCGAATCGCGACCTCTAGCAGGTCACGTTGGCCCGCGCGGAGCCCGTCCGCGTTTTGCTCCAGCCACTCGAAGAAGCTCACGTCGCGGATCAGGGCGACCTTGACTGCTTCCGCCAAGCCGGCCCGTATGTCGCGCTCGGGCAAGCTAGCCAGGAGCTCGACGTCGTTGAGCACGGCGAAGGGCGGCGCGAAGGTACCCAGGAAATTCTTGGCCCCGAACGCGTTGACCGACGTCTTCACGCCGACGCCCGCGTCATTTTGCGACAATACGGTGGTGGGCATGCGCACCACCCGCACCCCGCGATGCGTGGTGGAGCCGGCGTAGCCCACCGCGTCCAGCACGGCCCCGCCGCCAATGACGAGCAAGACGCCCTGCTTGTCCAGCCGCGCCGCCGCCAGGCGCGCGTGCAAATCGACGATGAGCGCCGGATCATTCTTGACGCCTTCGCCCCCCGGCACGTTGAGCGGAGTAGCCGTGAGCTCCAACTGGGGCGCGTAGGCTGCTAGGTAGCGCTCCACCTCTTGCGGCAACTGAGGGCGCGCCGCGACCAGCCCGGAGTCGAGCACCGCGTACACGGGGTGCCGGCGCTCGGGCTCGAGGCGCGAGACGCACCAAGCCAGCGTGGGCTCAGCCGGGCTCAAAGCGCCGCGGCAGAACACCACTGGGTACTCGAACGCGACGCTGAAACGCTGCTCGTGCAGCTGACTTGGCGTGAAGCCAGAGAGGGGCGAATTGCTCAAAGAGGCTCCCGCAGCATAGCAGCTGTTCGCTCTGAATCCTCCAAGCGTGTCTCTGCTCCAGCGGCTTTTTCTGCCCCAAAGGCCTATTTTTAGGGCTGGCCCCAGCTGAGACGCGGCACTACGTTCCGGCCGTGGCAACCGAGGCCTGGCTCAAGTCGTTTCTCTCCACCCACGGCGGCGTCGCCGGCACCGTGCACTTGCTCGAAGGCGACGTGCTGAAGCTGGCAAGCTCGGTCAATATCCCGCCTCCGGTCGTCAAGGTGACCGAAATAATCCCGAAGGGTAAAGGCATGGCCGGCCTGGCCTGGGAGCGCGGCGAGGTGGTCGCTACCTGCAACCTCGAGAGTGACGAGAGCGGAGACGTACGGCCCGGCGCCAAAGCGGTAAACGCGCAGGCCGCCCTGGCCATTCCGGTGCGCGCCCCCGCGGGCGAGCTGCGCGGCGTGGTCGGCATTGCCTTCCTGGGCGAGCGCAATTTCTCGGTTCAAGAGCTGCAAGCCTTCGAGGCGGCCGCCGCTTCGCTGCCGGATGCAGGCCGATAACACGCACCGGCCCGAGCCGCCGTCGCTCAACACGTCGCGCAAGCGCTTTGGTGCTTTCCAGAGCGCACGCGTCAATTCCTCGCTGAACGCCGCTGGTGGCGTGCCTCAATCGCGTTTCGCGCACGCCAAGCGGTATTCGGTTTGGCTGCGTCCGCACGCGGGACGGCTGGCGCTGCTGTTCCTGCTCTCGCTGCTCGGCATCGGCATCGACATGGTGTGGCCGCTCGTCTCCGCTCACCTCATCGACGGAGTCATCCTCAGCCCGCAGCTGTCGGTAGAGCAGAAGGTAGGTCAGCTCAGCGGCTTTGCCCTCGGCATGGCCAGCTTGTTCTTGTTTGGCTCGGGCATCTCCTGGCTACGCAGCTTGCGTTTGCAGCTGCTCACCAGTCGGCTGGCGTTCCAGCTGCGGGCTTCGCTCTTTCATCGCATCTTGCGGCTGCCCATGGGCGAGCTGACCGAGATGAAGACGGGCGGCATCCTCTCGCGGCTTTCGAGCGACGTCGACAGCACCACCGGCCTGCTGCAGCAAGCGCTGTTGTCGCCGGTGCTGTCGTCGCTGCGGCTGATCGTTACTTTGTGCATCATCTTCACGCTCAACTGGCGCATCGCGACCGCGGTGCTGGTGGCCATGCCGCCAATATTGCTGGTGCAAAACCTGTGGGCCCGACGCATCCGCATCATCTGGCGGTCCATGGGTCAAGACCGGCAAGAGATCGACGCCCGTGTCAGTGAAGGCTTGTCGGGCGTGCGCATCGTCCGCGGCTTCGGCCGCGAGCAGGGCGAGCAGCTGGCTTACACGCTGGGCCACCACACCGTCATCCGAAAGCAGATGCTGGCCACCCGCGCCCAGCGCTCGGTCGGGCTCATTTGGGAGCTCATCATGCCGCTCGCGCAGGTCACCATCATCGGCTTCGGCGGCTATTTGGTGGTGAAGGGGCAGGCTACGCTGGGCGTCTTGATCGCGTTTCAAGGCTACGTGTGGCGCTTGCTCGAGCCGGTGATGCAAATCGCCAGCTCCATCAGCGACACCCAACGCGGCCTGGCCGCGCTGGAGCGGGTGTTCGACGTCTTCGACAAACCAGAAGAGAAGCCCGATCGCCCCGGCGCGCTCGAGGCCCCCACGCGCGTCGAGGAGATCCGCTTCGACGGCGTGACGTTTGCTTACCGGCCCGACGCGCCGGTGCTGCACGATTTCAGCCTGAGGGTGCCCGGCGGCAGCGTGGTCGCGCTCGTCGGCGCAAGCGGCGCCGGCAAGACCACCGTGACCGATCTGGTCGCCCGCTTCTACGACCCCACCGCGGGCCGCATCCTGCTAAACGGCGTTGATTTGCGGGACATTCGCCTGAAGAGCTTTCGCTCTCTGCTGGGCATCGTGCAGCAAGAGGTGTTCCTGTTCGACGGCAGCGTGCGCGAGAACATCGCGTACGGCCGCACGCAGGCCAGCGAAGCAGAGGTGCTCGACGCGGCTCGGCGGGCCAACGCCGACGAGTTCATCCGCCGCTTGCCCGAGGGCTACGACACGCTGATCGGTGAGCGCGGCGTCAAGCTTTCGGGCGGCCAACGTCAACGCCTGTCCATCGCGCGCGCGCTCTTGGCCGACCCTCAGATCCTCGTCTTGGACGAGGCCACCAGTAGCCTCGACACCGAGAGCGAGCAGCTCATCCAAGCCTCCATCGACGAGCTGCTGCGCGATCGCACGACCTTCATCATCGCCCATCGCTTGAGCACCATCGCCCACGCCGATCAGATCGTGGTGCTCGACGCTGGCGTCATCGTCGAGCAGGGCACCCACGACGAGCTCTTGCGGCGCGCTGGTCGCTACGCCACCATGGTCGGGCGCCAGACCCAGCGCGGCTTCAGTCGAACAGATGACGCAGCAATAGGTCTTTGACGTCGGTGGCGGCCAGCGCGCCGTCTGGCAACAGCTCGGGCACCGAAGACATGAACAGCGGCCCGTCCTCCGGGCGATCGGTGAGGCGCCCGTGCGAGCCTTTGACCAGGGTGGCGTCGAGCCCAATGACGTCCAGCAGGTTGCGAAAACCGAGCTTGCGCGCCAAAAGCCGGCGGCCAACCTTGAGCATGGGCAGGGCGAGCTTTGGATCGATGAACAGCTCGACGGGGTCGTAGCCAGGCTTCAGGTGAATGTCGACGGTGCGCGCGTAGTCGGGGGCGCGCTTGTCTTCGAGCCAGAAATAGTAGCTGAACCAGCGGTCGGCGCGCGAAACCAGCACCAGCTCGCCCGCGCGCTCGTGATCGAGCCCGGCGGCGCGTTTGCCGGCGGTGTCCAGCACCTGCTCCACGCCGTCGAGCCGTTCGCACAGCGCTCGAACCGCTGGCAAATCGGCGGGGTGCTTCACGTAGACGTGCGCAATTTGGTGATCGGCGACGGCGAACGCGCGGCTCGCGCCCGCATCCAGCTGCTCGAGCCCCAGCTCTTCTCTCACCCGCAAGAACCCGGCTTCGCGCAGCGCGCGGTTGACGTGGACGGCGTCGGACACGGGGGTGATGCCGTACTCGGACAACACCACCACGCGCAGCTCTTTCTGCTCGGCGAAGGCGAGTAGCTCGGCGCACACCGCGTCGACCTCGCCCAAGGCCTTGGCGACGCGCGGGTCGTGAGGACCGAAGCGTTGCAGGTCGTAGTCCAGGTGGGGCAAGTAGACGAGCGTGAGCGTGGGCGAGCTTTGCTCGATGACCTGCGCCGCTGACTGGGCGATCCAGCTCGTGGAGCTGATGTCGGCGCGCGGGCCCCAGAAGTTGAACAGCGGAAACATGCCCAATTTTCCGCTCAGCTGGGCGCGCAGCTCGGGCGGGTCGGTGTACACATCGGGCAATTTGCGGCCGTCGGCCGTGTACATGGGGCGCGGCGTAACCGAGATGTCCGCGCTCGAGTACATGTTGTACCACCAGAACAGCTTGGCCACGCTGAAGCTCGGGTCGCGCCGCTTGGCTTCGTCCCACAGCTTTTCGCCAGCGACCAGCTGGTTGGACTGCCGCCACAACCAGACTTGCGAAAGGTCGCGGAAGTACCAGCCGTTGCCGACGATGCCGTGCTCCCGCGGCAGCTTGCCGGTGAGCAGCGTCGACTGCACCGAGCAGGTCACGGCGGGCAAGATAGTCGTCAGGGGGCGCAGCGCGTTCGCGTCGCGAAACGCTCTGAGCGCGGGCGTGTGCTCACCGATCAGAGCGGGCGTCAGCCCCACCACGTTCAAGACCAACGTTGGTTGCACGATGCTTCCGACTATTCCGCGTCCGTGCGCGGCGCTTGCCCGCGCAACACCGAGTTACCCTGAAACAGCTGGCGTTGGTCCACCGCTAGCTCGACCCCGAACTCCTTCACGTCGAAGCGCCCGCTCTGGGCGAAGAAGTTGACGGGGTTCTTCCAACAAATAGTGTCCACGACCTCGCCGGCGATGCCCGCGTCTTTCATGGCCCGCGCCGTCTTCGGAACCTTCAGCGGATCACTCACGCCCCAGTCGGCGGCAGAGTTGATCAGCATGCGCTCGCCGCCGTACTTCTGCACGATGGAGACCATGCGCGGCTCGTCCATCTTGGTGTTCGGGTAGATGGAGTGGCCAGCCCAACAGCCAGAGTCGAGCACGGAGGCGATCGTCTCCTCGTTGTTGTGGTCGATGAGCGTGAGCTCGGGAGCGATGCCGCTCTCTTTCACGAGCGCGAGCGTGCGTTCGGTGCCGCGCTTCTTGTCTCGGTGCGGCGTGTGGATCAGGATGGGCAAGCTCGCGTCTTTGGCCAGCTCGATCTGCGCGGCAAAGTATTTCTCTTCGGCCGGCGTCACGTCGTCGTAACCGATCTCTCCCACGGCCACGACGCCGTCTTTTTCGACGTACAGCCGCAGCAGCTCCATCACGCCGTCGGCCACGCGGCTGTTGTTCGCTTCCTTGGGGTTCAGGCCCATCGTGCACAGGTGGCGAATGCCGAACTGCGCGGCGCGAAAGCGCTCCCAACCGAGCAAAGCCAAGAAATAATCTTCGAAGCTGCCCACGTGGGTGCGCGGCTGCCCCAGCCAGAACGCCGGCTCGACGATGGCGCGAATGCCCGCGTCCGCCATGGCCTGGTAGTCGTCGGTGGTGCGCGAGGTCATGTGAATGTGCGGATCGAACAGCATTTACGGGGCTCCGTGTTGGGCTAGGGACTGGGCGTCAGGCGGCACGGGCCGCCCCGCGGCGCGGCGCTCACTCGCGTAGCTTTCGGCCATGCGACTCAGCTCGGGGGTGATGCGCTCGCCGAGCCGCTCGACGCGGCCGAGCGGCACCTCCATGAAGAGGGCCTTCATGATGGCTTGATTGAAATTCAAGGCTGGGAAATATTCGACCAAGAACGAATTTTCGCAGACAATGGCCTCGAACACGTCGCGCGCGTTGGTGCGGCAAGCTTGCACGCCGGTTTCCAAGAAGCGCGCCGGCTCCGGTAGCAGCGGCAGCACCCGCAGAATGCTGACTTGCTCGCCCAGCTCTCCGGACTCGAACAGCTGCAACAGCCACCCCGCTTGCTCGGCGGGCGCGAGCTTCGGCAGCGCCTGGGTGAGGAGCCAGAGCCGCACGTAGTCGGTGAGCGTGCAGTGCGGACGGGCGGCCAGCAGCTCGGGCGGTGACTCCAAGGTCGCCTTTGCCGCGCCTCCCAGGCGGCGGGGCACGCTGGCAAACAACGCCCGAAAGCCCAAGCCGGGCGGCCCGGCTAGGTCGCGCGCGGCGAGCTCGAAGAAGCGCGCCGAGTCCGGCCAGCGCTCTGCCAGCAGCTTCTCCAGGGCCTGCACCGGTTCGGGCATTGCCCCAGCCTCTACTACTAGGGCCGCGGAGGGCAAGCGTTGGCGGGCATGGCCGTGATCCAATCGTCAATCAGCTTGCTACCGGCCGCGTCGACGACGCTCGAGCCCAGCTTTGGCATGCGCAGCGCGTCGAGGACACGCATGCGAAACGCTAGGCTCGACGCCGCCGGATCGCCGGGAACGAGGCGATATCCAGGTACTTTGCCCGCGTCGCGCTCGACCTCTTCGCACAGCGCGGTGTCGGCGAACGCGGTCTCGAAGCGCAGATCCACGCTGGTGGCGGCGCCGCCCGGGCGATGACAAGTGCCACAGTTGGCGTGCAGGTAAGAGCGAGCACGCGCGTCGAGCGAGGCATCGCCTTCTGGCTCGGGGTAGGCAGCCATGGGCTTGGGCGTGGTTTCGAACAACCCCAGTTGCTCGAGCTTTTCGAGCTGGTTCATCACGCCGTCAGCGTAAGCAAAATCGGAGTTGAGCTGGGCGGTGCTCAGACCGAGCGAGCGCCCGGCGTAACGCGTGTGGCAATCCATGCACTCGGCGCGGCTCGGGTAGTGCCAGACCTGCTGACTGCTTCCCACGGGCTTGTCTTTGCCCGTTTCGTCGTCGGGTAGCAGCGTCGCCTCTGTCTGCGCGTCGTTCCATTCGTAAGTAAAGCCCTTCCAGCCGGTGAGGTTCGACGTCGAGCGGCGCATCAAGAGACGCGTCTCGATGCGCTGACCGTCGATGCTGAAGCTCTTGACCAAGACGGTGCCGACCGGCATGCCGAAATGGCCGTCGTCCTCGCCCGTGCCCCCCAAGCCCGGTTCTTTGCAGGCGTCGGCGTCGACCGCGCAGTCGCGCACGTGGATCTTTTGGCCCGCTGGAACGCGCACGAAGCGCTCTTTCGCGGCGCCGTCGGACCAGAGCGGGCTCGCGACCGAATAGGGCACGAGCCCCGGCGCCGGGCGACTGGGCTCGGCCATGTCGATGCAGCCGGTAGCGCTCAAGAGCAAGGGCTGCTCTTCGTCCGTCGCCGAGGCCACGCAGCCATCGCTCGCACCTCCGCCCTCACTCGAGGCGCCAGCGTCGCCGGGCGCGCCCGCCGTGCTGCTGTTTCCCGCCATCGACGCCGTGGCTCCCGGCTCTTCGGAGCCGCAGCCAAAGGTGACCGCCGCCGCCGCGCACGACAGCGCCACGCCTACGTCGACCAACCGAAGCTCCACGAACAGGGCCTTCATGATGTCGAGCGCCGCTGACGGCGTCGCGCGGCCGCGACAAGGCCGGCCGCGAGCGCTGCCCAGCCGAGCCTCGAATTGGGCGCACCCGCGACACGGCAGCCGCAGCCCCCGCTGTCAGTCGACGCCCCCGCGCTGCCCGCGCCGGCGTGGGTGTTGGCGGTGCCAGCCGTCTCGCTCGGGCTGCCAGCGTCGCTCGGAGCGCCGGCCACGCTGCCCGCCGAGCCCGACCCGCCGGCAGAGCTACCGCCCGCCTCGCCGTTGACGGAGGGGCACGAGCCGGGCGTCGCCGTCGCGCCCTTGGCCGTGATGCGCGTCACCGTACCCCCCTCCTCGAGCAAGTAGAGCGCGTTGTCGGTGCCCATCCGAATACCGGTCAGCCCGCTGCTAGTCGCAAAATCCTTGCGCGAGCCCTCGGTCACGCCGTCGCGCGTGGCGTTCACGTCGACCGTCCACACCTTGTTCAGGTTGTAGTCGCCGAAGATGTAACGGCTCTTCCACTCGGCAGGCCAATCGCACCCGTCGAGGATGCGTCCGCCGATCACGCTGGCGTCCATCCCCACGCGCTCGTACTCGTACACGGGCGGGATACACTCGGAAGCCGGCGTTACGCCCATGCATTGTCCGTCGGGCGCGAAGTCCTGCTTCCAATCCTGGTTACCCTCGCGGAACGGGTACCCGTGGTGCTTACCGGCCTGCACGACGTCGACTTCTTCTCGAGTGACCTCACCCACGTCGCCGACCCAGACTTTGCCCGTGGTTTTGTCGACCCAGAGGCGGAACGGGTTGCGGAAGCCCCAAGCCCAGATGCGCTTGTCGGGCGCGGCCATCTTGAACGCACCGTTCGTGCTGTCGCAGCCCGTCACCATGCCGACGTTCATGAGCGGGTTGTCGTCCGGCGGCTGCCCGAGGGTCGCCTCGGCCAAGCTGATGCGCAGGATTTTGCCGTTGCCCTTGTTCAGGCACGTTCCGTAGCGGTTCTTGGGGGGCGATGCGTTGGCGCCGGTATCTCCGACGCCCATGTAGAGGTTGCCCTGGTAGATGTCGATGCCGCCGCCGTCGTGGTTGGCGGGCCCCTCGAGGCCCATGTCGAGCACGACTGTCTTCGTGCCCAGCTTGCTGTCGGCGCCGAGCTCGTAACGCAAGATCTGATGGCGGTCGGCCTGAGACGCCGGGTTGTCGGCGTAGACGTAGATGTAATGGTTCGTCTCGAAGTCGGGATCGGCGACGATACCCAGCAAGCCTTGCTCGCTGGTGGTGCTCACGTCGATGTGGTCTTCGACCGTGTCGCCGCCGGGCACTACCGTCGCAAAGTCGCCAGCCTTTTGGATGATCACCACGCGTCCGTCGGCCAGCACCGCGAGGTCGGTCGGAGTGGCGAGCCCCGTTTGGAAGACCTTGCTGTCGAAGGCCGAGGCCGCGTCGCCCACCAGCGTGATGGCCCCTTGGGCCGAAGGTGACGCGAGCAGCAGGGCGAGCGCGCCCAGCGCCCCCCACGGACCAGAACGATGAGAAGACGCAAAGCTCATGGCTGACCTCGCTGGCATCGCGGCGATACCCTTGGAAAGAGCTGCGGACGGAGCAGCGCCCGAATATAGCCCAGACTCGCGGGCCAGGGCGCCCAGGGGCGGTCGGCGCCCGGCGGAGCCGCCCGGATCTAGCGAGCCGCCAGGCAATTTTCCGTGGGGCGCAGGGGGCCCCGCGCGCCCGTGAGGGGGATTAGTGTCCGGAAGGCTTTTGCGCTATCAAGCCGCGGTCATGAGCGAGAGCGACAAGTCCCCGAGCACGCCGCCGAAGGCCAAGGCTCCCGAGCCGAGCGCCAAGAAGAAGAGCCCGGCAAAGGCCAGGGTCAAGGGGCGGACTCCCCCCGTCGTCGAAGAGACTCCGGTCATCGGTGGAAGATTTCTGATCGCCGCCGCCATCATCGGCGGCGCCACCCTGCTGCCGATGTCGTGCCTCGGCCAGAAGCTCGAGCCCAAAGATCCCCCCACCTCGAAGGTGGACGAGTGGAAGGTCGGTGGGAAGTCCACTCTGCGCATCACGCTCGTCACCGCGGACTATGCGGGCCTCGCCTGTGCGTACGAGAAAGAGTTCGCCGGTAAGCACTGCGCCAACAAGACGGATGCCGAAGCCTGGCCGCGCGACCCCAACGCTCCGCTGGACGACAACAAAGCCAACGTCATTCAGCCGTACCGCACCTGGAACGACAATCGCTTGGTGATGGTCGCCGGCTTGTGGGCGACCCCGGCGCTGGCCACGCGCCTGCACATCGAGCCGCCCGGCAACCTGCTGCCCGAAAAGCTGGCGCGCTTCGTCACCCAGTGCGAGGTGCATTTCGTGGGCGAAATGGAGCGGCCGAAGTTGAAATGGGGCCCTAGCTCCACCTGGAACCCGGATCCGAACAGCGATCACGTGATGATCGCCGTGCCGGACCATTGCGACGTCATCCCAGAGCCGTCGGAGCCGTGCCCGGGCGGGGTGATCTGCGCGCTCTTAACGCGTTTGTGAGCCAGGGCAGCACGGCCGGGAGCGCCAGCACCGCGGCCACCAGCGAAGCCAGCTCGCCACTGATGGCGAACACGCCGAACGAAAACAGCGCCTGATTCTCGACCAGCAGCAGCGCGCCCCAGCCGATCACGGTCGTGGCCGAGCACAGCACGAGCGCGCCGCTGGTGTACGACAAGCGCTCGTCGGTGCTTTCACCTTCGGATTGGAAGCGCCGCAACATGTTGATGGAGTAATCGGCGGAGATGCCGAAAGTTATCGGCAGAGCCACGAAGTTGGAGAAGTTCAGCTTTGCGCCCGTCCAGGCCAATAGCCCGAGCATGAACGAGACGCCCAGCAGCAGCGCCGCGACCGACAAGGCCGAGAAGGCCCACGCCTGCCGCCCCACGACCCCGAAGGCGCCGATGCAGATGCCGATCACGCACAAGAACGAGAGCAGCGTGACGCGCGGACCATCGGCCCGCATGGCGTGAGCCAAGTCGCTCGACAACAGCAGCGGGCCGGCCGCAATGGCCCCAGCTTCGCGAGCGGCCTCGCGCACGTCGTGGGCAAAGCTGGCGAGCCGCTCGGATTGCCAGGTGCCGCCGCCTACCTTCGGGAACACCAAGACGCTGCGCCCCACCCGACCATCGCGCTCGCGCAAGCCCGCCGCGAAAGCCTCCGGCAGATCAGCGGCCGTGAGCGGCACGAGCGACTGCTCCGAAAGCGCGCGCTCCAGCAGCTCGCGCTCCGACTCTTTGAGCTTGGCCCGCAGCTTGGGCGTGATCGCGGCTTTGAGCAGCTTGGCTTCTTCGATCGACTCGAAGCGCGCGTCGGGCAAGAGCTGCTGCGCGCTTCGCACTTCTGCGATCAGGTCGCCCGCGCCGCCGTGCTCCATCAGCTCACGCAGGCGTGCCTCGAGCTTGGGCACGTCGGCGGCGCTTTCGGCCATCACCACGCTGGGCGTGAGGTAGCGGCCGGTGGCCGCGTCCATGCGCTTGCCCCAGTAGCGCTCGCCGCTCACCCAGGAGTCTTTACGACGCAGCTTGGACAGGTCGTACTCGATCCAATCGTCGCGCCGGGTGGCCAGGCCCGCCAGCGAAATCAGGCCCAGCACGGCGAGCGCGGCCAGCACTGCGCGACGGTGGCGCATGGTGAAATCGGCCATCCGCGCGGCAATCGAGCGCTTGGCCGCCGCCTGCCCGGGGGGGACGGGAGGCGGGCGCAGGCGCTCGCCCAGCAGCAAGCAGAGCGCCGGCATCATCCAGTACATGGCGACCCAGCACATGACGATGCCGATGCCGCCGATCCAACCGAACTGATTGAAGCCACGAAAATCGGTAAAAATCAGCGACGCGTACGAAGCCCCCGAGGCTAGCGCCGCCGCCAAGGTGCCGCGCCAGCTCTCGGACACTCCGCTGGCGATGGCATCTTTCACGCGCTTGCCCAGGCCGAGCTCTTCTTGAATGCGCGCCAGCAGCATGATGCCGCTGTTGATGCCGTTGCCGACCACGATGGAGCCCAAGAAGGCCGTGTTGGTGTTGAGGTAGCGGATGGACAAGGGCGGCAGCGCCACGAGGGCGAACCCGGCCCACGTCCCCAAGCAGAGCGGCACGAACAACGCAACCAGCGCGGCCCACGAGCGGTAGAACCAAAGCAGGCTGCCAATCACGAACAGCCCCACTACCGCGCTCGAAAGGCCTAGGTCGGAGGCCAGGCCTCGTGTTTCCTCGACGCGCGTCGCGACGTCGCCTGCGTAGCCCAGGCGCGTGCCGCGTGGCGCCCCGCCCAACGACTGAACGTCGCTCTGCACGCGCGTGAGCAGGCGTAGGTCGTACTCGAAGCCGGTCGACTGAGAGCTGGTTTGGACCAGCAGGGCCAAGTCACGCCCGTCGGGCGACACGAAGCGGTCGGACTTCTTCGCTTTGGCGCCCGCGCCGAAGCGCGTTTCGTATTTGCGCTTCAGCTCCTCGAGCGGCAGCTCGGGCGGCTTTGCTTGGTCGGGGCCGTCGTCGTCGTCGAGATCGGTGCCCATGGCGCGAGACACCTCGAAATCTCGGCGAGCTTCGACGGCTTCGCGCAGCCGCTTCACGTCGGCGGGCTCCATCAGCTGCAGGGCGTAGCGCTCGGCGAATTGCCGCTCGGCGCTCGTGTCCAGGCGCACGGCGCGCGCCAGATCGGGCGGGTACTCGCGAATGCGCTCGGCCAGGCGAGTCAAGAACCGCTCGGCCTCGGCCGCTCGCGCCGGCTCGTCCAGCTCGACGACGACGCCCAGAAAACGTATGCCTGGCAAGCGGCGCCGGAGCTCGGCCAGCGCCGTCACGCTGGGCGCCGATTTGGGCAGCAGCTCTTCCAGCTCGCTCTTGAGCGAGCTGTAGGTGAGCACCGTGCGGTAGCCCGTCACCACCAACAGCAGCGCCGAGAGCGCCAGCACCCAGCGGTAGCGCTCCATCAAGAAGTAAGTGACGCGAGCGGCGTACGTGGACGGCGCTCCTTTCTCGGGCAAGCTCACGCGGCCTCCAGGCCAGAGGGGCGCGCCGGCACGGAGCGAGGGCGCTCGTTCAGCAGCTTGCCGGCCAACCACACCGACACCACCGCCAAGCTTACGCCAGCGAGGCCGTCCCACAACCAATGGTGATCTAAGTAATTGGAGCCCACGAACATGGTAACCGCGTACAGAATGTGAATAGGCCTGGTTTTCCAGGTCGCCGCGCGCCAGGCCGTGAGCAGCCCCAACATCGGGTAAGCGCAATGCATGCTGGGCATGGCGCCGAACACGGAAGCGGCCCGAGAGTACAGGCTTTCGTAATAGTGGATGCCGAACAGCTGATCGACGCGCAGAAGACCAGCGGCGCTGGGCAAATCACTCATGCTCACCTGGCAGCCGTGGGCGCGCACGTACCAAGGCGGAGCCGCCGGAAACGCCATCCAGACCACGAACGAGATGAAATTGGCGATGGCGAAGGCCCAAAGGTAACGGCGCATGCGCGGCCGATCCGCAAAATAAAGGTACGCCGAGTAGATGAGCGCCAGGAAAGCGAACACCGTATACGGCACCGCGAAGACGAGGTCCCAGAACGGGGCGTGATGCAGCTGAAACCAATCCTGCAGGGTGACGCCGGGCGACACAGAAAATACCGATAGCTCGAGGCTACGCAGCGAGCAGGCGTGAACGCGCTCGGCCGTGACGAACACGCGCCGCGCATAACGCACCAGATCGTACCCGATGGCGACCAGCACGTAGGGCACGATGTCGCTCAAGAACGCGCGCGCGCGCGGGCCGAAGGCCGAAAGGCCGAGCACCACCAGCACCAACACGATGTGCTCGACCCGCAAGTCGCCGATGCCGGCGATGATCAGCACGTAGGTCACCGGCAAGAGGGGAAAGACGCGCGAAATCAGCTGGCGGTGTCGCAGCAGACGCGGCCGTGACGACGCCGCGGCACGTGTTACGGTCGCGTCATGGCTCAAGCCGCCCTCCCCGCTCGTTTGCTCGCGACCTGGTTTGGTTGTGGCTTGTCGCCCAAGGCTCCCGGCACCGTGGGCTCGCTGGGCGCCGTGCCGCTGCACTTGGCCCTTTCGATGCTGGGGCCCGTGCCCCACGTCGCGGCCGTCGTGGCCTTGACCGCGGCCGGCACGTGGGCCGCCAACGAAATCGCCCGCGCCGAAGGCATCGAAGACCCGCAGAAGGTCGTGATTGACGAGGTTGCTGGGACGTTGATCGCCATGGGCATGGTCAGCGGCAGTAGCTGGGGGATTCGGCTGTTGGCTCTGGCGTTGTTTCGGCTGCTCGACATCACCAAGCCGGGCCCTATCGACAGCGTGCAAAGGCTCGAGCCCCCGGGCGTCGGCATCATGGCGGACGACGTGCTGGCCGGCTTGGCAGCCGGCGCTATGGCCTACTCGGTGTCGGCGCTGCTGGGACGCTGAGGCGCGTCACCTCGTCGAGCGCGAGCGCGACGTAAGCGGCGCGCAGGGCCCAAACGGCCGCCGCCAGGCTGAGCAGCGCCATCACGCCGATGATCGAGAGCATGGCCACCTCGCTCGGAAAGCCCGGCGCAGTGATGGACCCGACCAGCAGGGCCACGAGCAGCAACACCACGCGCTCGGCGCGGCGCATGAAGAGCGGAGGGAGCTGGATGCCCAAACCCTCGGCCCGCGCGCGCACGTACGAGACGGCGAACCCGGTCATCATGGCCAGGACCAGGACGGCAGAGGCCAAAGCAGTCCGCGAGCAGGCGACCACCATGCCCAGCAGCGGCAAGGCGTCAGCGAGCCGGTCGACCGTTGAATCGAGCAAGGCGCCGAAGCGCGTGCTCAGCTGCGCGGCGCGGGCCACGATTCCGTCGAGTAGATCGAACGCCCCGCTGATGAGCAGGCAGACCGCGGCGGCGAGAAACCACCCGAGCGCGGCCGCCACGCCGGACGCCAGCGCCATGAACAGCGCCGAGTAGGTGAGCGCGTTGGGCGTCACGCCATGATCGGCCAACCAGCGCCCCAGGGCTAGAACCGAGGCGTAGGTGCCGCGAGCCAACTCGCTGCGCTCCCAGACGCCGCCGCGAAGCTTTTTCGAGACTTCGTCGGCGGGGGCCAGCTCGCGTACGAAGGCGTCGGTAGAAGGAAGAGACCCGTCCATGATTTCGTCGGCTCGGTGACTCGGTGGTGTCGCCTACATGGGACACGGGCGGAGGGCGCGCAACCCCCTGAGTGGCCACTCAACAAATCTTTACCGCATCGAAACCGCGATACTGGAAACCGAGCGATAAATTGAGCGCGGCTCAAGAATTCTGAGCGTTGGCTGCGTACGAAGTTGCGCGTGGCAGGGCGCTACACGAAAGGCTCACGAAACGGCTCGGAAGGCGAATCTGCCAGCGCCTGACGGTCCTCGACCCACGCGCAGAGGTCGGTCGAGAGCGGCTGTCCCGGAGCTAGACGGTAGCGCAACAGCTCTCCGCGCTCGAAATCGACGAAGGTAAACGAGCGCTCTCTAACGTCGTCACGCAACAGGGTGCCCGCGTTGATGATGGACAGCGGGCCGAAGGTCCGCAACATCGCGCGGTGGGTGTGGCCGTTTAGGACGAAGCGGTAGCGGCGCTCCCGGATCAGCTGCTGCAGCTCGCTGTTCGAAGCAAGGGCGTACCCTTCGTGCTCGGGTTTGACGCCGACCATGTCGTTGATTCCCAAGCCGTGGCACAGGAGCACCTGGCCTCGAGGGGAATGGAATTCGCGCGTGACCGGTAGCGCGCTCAGGTAAGCCACCACCTCTGGCGACGCGTCCGCGAACGGGGTCGCGTAAGGAAGGTCCCGCAGCTGATTGCCCAGCAACCAGCGATCGTGGTTTCCGCGCACCGCCAGCACCTGGTGCTCCGAGAGGAGCGCGACGGTGCGGCTCAAGTCCCCCGGACCGTCGGCGATGTCCCCCACTTGCAGCAGCGTCTCGGCGCCGAGCCGACGCAGCTGAGCCAAAACGAGCTCGAGGGCCTCGTGCTCTGCGTGCAGATCGCCAATCAGTCCAACGCGACGAATGACCTGCATGAATCCGGGCCGCCTTCGTCGCATCATGAGGGCTAGGGCCCGAACGAGCAAGCAGACGGGGCGGCCCGGTGCCGTGCGCCCGCTTGGTGCTCGCGCGCCTTTCTTGTAGGGTCCCCGCGCCATGCGTCGCGCCCTCGCCCTCGGTTTCGCCTATTTCACGTACGTCGCTTGCGCGGCTTCGCCTTCCATCACCGCGGAGCCTCAGCCACCGTTGGCGGCCGGGTCCGCGACGCCCGTCGCAAGCGCGAGCGCTGCCTCCGTCGCGCCCCCACCCCCGCTCGCCTCTTCGAGCGGCGACACGCCGCTGGCCGCCGGCTCACCCTCGGCCCAGGCCGCAAAAGCGCCGGCCCGGCCCGCCGATCCGCCCAAGGTGGCCAATCAGAGCTCCGCTGATCGCGACGACAGCGCCTGCCCCGCCGGCATGCAGCTCGTCGAGGGAGAGTACTGCACCAAGGTCGAGCACAAGTGCATCAAAGAGTGGCACGACAAAGCCAACGACAAAGACGTGTGCGAAGAGTTCGAGCCCCACAGCAAGTGCGTGGGCCAAAAGCTGAAGAAGCGTTACTGCATGGACACGTACACTTGGCCCAATGAAAAGGGCGCGCGCCCGGAGGTGATGAACAAATTTCATCAGGCTCAGATCAAGTGCGCGGCCGTGGGCAAGCGCATGTGCACCGAGAGCGAGTGGACTCTGGCCTGCGAAGGGCCCGAGATGCTGCCCTTCCCCTATGGCTACACTCGCGACACCAATAAATGCCACGGCGACGTCGAGTGGGACGCGCCCGACATGAAGAAGGTCGCCCAGCGCGACCCCGAAGAGCTGGCCCGACTGTGGAAGGGCGTCAAAAATGGCAGCCAGCCCGAGTGCATCAGCCCGTATGGCGTGGCCGACTTGCCAGGCAACACCGACGAGGTCACCCAGAGCGAAAGCTTCAACGAGCCCGGTTTCAAGGGCAAGTACGACAGCATTCACTCCGGCGGCCCCTGGTACAAAGGCGTGCGCAACCAGTGCCGCCCCAAGATCTACACGCACGACGAGGGCTTCTATTACTACTTCCTCGGCTTCCGCTGCTGCGCCGAGCCCGACGGCGCGCCGACCGAGCCGCTCACGGGCAAGCAACGCAAAGAAAAGTGGAAGATGGACCGCGTGGAACGGCTCGCCGGCTTCACCGTGGCCCAAATGCAAGAAGCGTTGAAGAAGAAGAAGGACGGCAAGTGCAGCTGCAGCGACAAGGACACTCGCTGCAAGACCATGTGCGGCACCTTGCTCGCCCCCAGCGTCAAAGACTTCAAGTAGCCCGAGCCGCCGTGATAGTATCGAGTGATACTATCGATGCTCGAGCAGCCTTTCACCATTTCGGGCCGCGCCGCGGCCAGGCTGGGCGAGCTCGAGCGCACGCTGGGAAACTGGGAAGGCGCGCTGGGCGCTCCGGCGCCGCCGCCCGCGCTACAGCGCCAGAACGGGCTCAGCGCGCTGTTCGCGACGTTGGCGCTCAGCGGCCGCAGCACGTGGCTCCCGGGGGATGCCACTCTAGAGGGCGCGCGCGAGCACTCGCTCGGCCGCGACCAGCTGGAGCTCGAAAACGCCCGGCACGCGTACGAACGCGTCGGCGCCTGGGAGCCGTTCAACAGAGCGCACTTGCTGGAGGCGCACGGCCTGCTGATGCACGGGCTGAGCCCAGAGGCTGGGCGCTTTCGCAACAAAGGGGCACAGGGCGCGGTGCAGTCACTGCTCAAGCAGCTGCGGCCCGGCCGTGAGCTTCCCCCCATCGTGGCGGCCGTCCTCTGCTACCGCGAGCTAACGGCGCTTCGCCCGTTCGTCGATGGCAACGGCAGGCTCGCTCGGCTTTGGTTGCGCGTCATGCTCCGCCGGGCCGCCAGCGTCTTCGAGCATGCGCCGATCGAGGAGGTTCTGCTCCAGCACCGCAGCCGCTTCGAGACCGCGCTCGCCGGCGCTCTCCAGCGCGCGGCGGGCGACGCCTTCCTCGAAACCTGGTTGGAGCTCTTGCTGCTCTCTCTGCGGCAGCTCGGGCCGCAGCTCCGAGGCCGAGCCGAGACGCCGGACGCTCGCCTGGCCAAAGCCCGGGTGGGGCTCGGCAAGCGTTGGTTCTCGCGCAAAGACTACTTGGCGTTTTTTCCCAAGTTATCGACGGCCAGCGCGAGCCGAGACCTGGCCGCGGCCGTGACGAGCAAGGCCGCCGAAGCGCGAGGCGAACGGCGCTTTACGGAGTACCGCTTCCGCTAGCAAGGATGCGTTCGAGCTGGCTGACCCGCTCGGCGAGCGTGGCGGCGTCGGGCGCGAGCACGGTGACGTGCCCCACCTTGCGCCCGGGGCGCGGCTCTTTGCCGTACCAGTGCAGGTGCGCGTCGGGCACGGCTAGCACGGCGCGCGCGTCGGGCGCGGCGCCGATCAAGTTGAGCATGGCGCAGGGCGCGATCGCGTCGGTAGCACCGAGCGGGAGGCCCAAGATGGCGCGCAGGTGGTTTTCGAATTGGCTGGTGCGTGCGCCTTCGATCGTCCAATGCCCCGTGTTGTGCACGCGCGGCGCAATTTCGTTGGCAAGGAGCGAGTCGCCCCGCTGAAACAGCTCGAGCGCCAACACGCCCACGTACTCGAGGTGCGAGAGCAGCTTCTCGATGTGCTGGCGGGCTACGCGCTGCAGCTCGGCGCTCACGGCGGGCGCCGGCGCGAGCGTCTTCTGCAAGATACCTCCCTGGTGATGGTTCTGCACCAACGGGTAGCAGGCCACCTCGCCCTCGCTGCTGCGCACGGCAATGATGCTGAGCTCGCGCTCGAACGGCACGAAGCCTTCCAAGATCAAGGGGGCCCCGCTCAGCCGCTGGAACGCGGCATGGGCGTCGGCCTCGGTCCGAAGCACGGCTTGGCCTTTGCCGTCGTAGCCAAAGCGTCGCGTCTTCAGCACCGCCGGCAAGCCCACGCGCTTCAGCGCCGCCGCGAGCTCGGGCCAGGTGCCGACGGCTTCGAACGCGGGCGTGGCGATGCCCAGCGAGCGAAAGCAGGTCTTTTCGTGCCAGCGGTCTTGCGCGACCTCGAGCGCGCGCGAGCCGGGAAACACCTGCCCGCTCCCCTCGAGCGCCTGTACGGCCGCCACCGGCACGTTCTCGAATTCGAACGTCACGACGCGTGTGTCGGCGAAGCGGGCGAGCGCTGCGGCGCCTTCGTACGAGCTAACGATCAGCTCACCCACGGCACGCGCGGGTGAGTCGGGGCTCGGATCCAGAAACACGAGCTCGAGGCCGAGGGCTCGGCCCGCCAAGCCCAGCATGCGGCCGAGCTGGCCTCCGCCTAGCACTCCCACGCGGGCCCCTAGCACGTTGGCAGCGCTCGCCTCGCGATGGTTCATGATCGTGCTCGGCCGCGTCAGCCGCGTGGATCGGGTTTGTCGAGCACGGCTTGGGTGCGAGCGCGCCGGTAGGCGTGCAAGGCCTCGCGGATCTCCGGGCGCTGGCCGGCCACGATGGCGGCGGCCAAGAGGGCGGCGTTGATGGCGCCGGCTTTGCCGATGGCCAGGGTGCCCACGGGAATGCCGGCTGGCATTTGCGCGATCGACAAGAGTGAATCCATACCGCTGAGGGCCTGGCTCTGCACCGGCACACCCAGCACCGGCAATACCGACTTGGCCGCGACCATGCCCGGCAAGTGCGCGGCACCGCCGGCCCCCGCGACGATGACCTCGAGGCCGCGCCCCTCGGCCGAGGCCGCGTACTCGAACATGAGGTCGGGCGTGCGGTGGGCGGATACGACTTTGACTTCGTGCGGCACGCCGAGCTCGGTCAGGGTTTCGGCGGCGTGACGCAGGGTGTCCCAGTCGCTGGACGACCCCATGATCACACCAACAAGCGGCTTATTTTCCGGCATTTCGGAGCTCGGAGACGGCTCGGACAGTAAAGAGAAGCGCGCACTCTAGCCATTTCGGCGATTTCCGCAAGGAACCCCGGCGAGCTTCGCCGCGGCGCGTCGGAGCCCCCTTCGGCCCGGCCTTAAATCGGCCAAATGACACAAGAATGACCACCCTTTCGCGGACCCGTCGCTAGCTTTCATCCGCTCATGCTCCCCGTTTTGGTCTTCTTCGTCGCCCACTGGCAAATCTCGGTCTTCTTCCAGACCTTCTTTTTGCACCGCTACGGAGCGCACAAGCAGTTCACGATGTCCAAGGGCTGGGAGCGCGTCTTCTTCCTTTTGACGTACGTGGCGCAGGGCTCGAGCTTCTTGTCGCCGCGCGGCTACGGGATCTTGCACCGCATGCACCACGCCTACAGCGACACGGAGAGAGATCCGCACTCGCCGCTGTTCTACAAGGGCGTCGGCTCGATGATGCTGGCGACGAAGAAGCGCTACGACGACTACGCCTACTACCGCGTCGCGCCCGAACCCCGCTTCGAGGCGGACCTGCCTACCTGGCCGCTGCTGGAGAAGATCGGCCAGAGCTGGATCGGGCGGTTGGCGTGGGTCGGCCTCTACACGGCGTTTTACGTCGAGTTCGCCACCACGCCCTGGTTGTTCTTGCTGCTCCCCGCGCACTTCATCATGGGCCCCATTCACGGCGCGATCGTGAACTGGTGCGGCCACAAATACGGCTACCGCAACTACGAGTGCAAAGACGTCTCGCGCAACACGTTGGTCTTCGACTTTCTGACCGCGGGTGAGCTGTTCCAGAACAACCACCACGAGTTCAGCATGAGCCCGAGCTTCGCTGCTCGCTGGTTCGAGATCGATCCAACGTACCCGGCGATCTGGCTGCTCGATAAAGTCGGCATCATCCGCGTTGCGACCAAACAGCGCATGCGCTACCCGCGCCGTCCCGAGGCCGAAGAAGCGCCGGCCGTGGCCGCCGAATAACGACCGTTCACGCCAAAAGCGCGGCGTCTTTGAGCAGCTGGGCCATCTGCGCGTCTTCACTCGTGCGGTAATAGCCGCGGATCTTCCCTGCGCCGTCGACCAGCACCAGGTGCGATCCGTGAAATAGGCCGAGGTGGTCCGCGCCCGGTGTGGCCTTGCCGTCGAGCGCGAGCTTGAAGCCTTGCTCGGACGTGCGGCGCACGACCTCCAAGTCACCAGTGAGAAAGCGCCAGGTCGACAGCTCGGCCCCGTACTCCTTGGCGTAGGCGCGCAGCACCTCGGGGGTGTCGTTTTCCGGGTCCACGCTGAAGCTGACCAGCTGCAGGTGGACGCCGCCCTTGGCCGCGGCTTGCTGGACGTCGCGCATACGACGCGTGATGCGCGGACAGATGGTCGGGCAGCGCGTGAAGAAGAACGCGGCGGCCCAAACTTGCCCGCGCAGCGACGCCTCGGTGACGGGGCGCCCGGCTTGGTCGAGCAGGCGGAAGGTGCCCACGCTGCCCAGATCCGGCAACTCGGCCGAGCGCCGACAGCCGAGCGCGCCGAACGCGAGCGCGCCGCCCAAGCCAAGCGCGGCGGCCGCGCTGGCGCACAGCGAGCGGCGCGAGAGCGAGCAGGGCAAGGGTGTCGGCACGACCCGGCGTCTACGACTCACGCTCCGCACCGTCAAGGCGCTGGTCGTTCCCGCGCGTTGTTTCCCACAGCTCGCGGAGCAGCCGGCGAGACGAAGTGCGCTCGCCGCGCGCTACCGCCCACACCAGCTCTCTCGCGCGGGCGTTCACCGGCACCGCCAGCTGGTGGCGCGCTGCGCGTTCCACGATTTCGCCGTTCAAGAAGTCGACGGCCGGCTCCCGCCCGCGCTCCAGGGCCGACAGCATGGACGACCGCATGCGCCGATAGCGCGTCCCCACCGCCAGCATCAGGGCATGCTTGGTCGCCAGCGACATCGAGCTTCTTTGCCGCTCGCGGGCTCTCAGCGCCAGCCACTCCAAATCCACCGTGCCGGCGACCTTTTCGAGCCGCACGCCCTCGGCGCGGGCGAGCAGCACCACCTCGGTCACGACCTCCAGCGCCAGGCGCCGCACGAAGCGCAAGCGGAGCAGCCCGCCCACGCGCTCGCCGCCGAGGGTACCCAAGGTCGAGACGGCGCAGTTGATGGCGAGCTTGCTCCAACGGACGCCAGCGAGATTCTCGCTGAGCGTGACCGGGCCCACGACCTCCAACAGGCGCGCGAGCTCTGGCAAGCGCTCGGCCACGCCGCCCGGCAGCACGCCGAGCGAAAATCCCCCCGCGCTCGTGCGCTCGTAGACCCCCGGCGCAACCATCGAAGCGCCCCAGGCCACGACCGCGCCCACCACGCGCTCGGCTCCCGCCAGCCGCGCGATTCGCTCTTCACACAGGCCGTTCTGAAAGCACACCAATTGGCCGCGCGGCGCGAGCGCCGCAAGCGCTGCCCGCGCCGCGCTCTCGAGCTGCGGAGGCTGCACGGCCAGCAGAACCCAATCGAAGTCGCCGCTCGCGGGCGATGCATCGAGCACGGCGTGGGGCTTGCCACCGCGCCCCGCGTCGTCTCCGCGTAACTGGAACCCACGCTCACGAAGCGCGCCGCGGATCGCTTCATTCGTCGTGACGACGCTCAGCGCGACCCCGCTGGCGCACAACAGCGAGCCCAACACACCGCCAATGCCGCCGGCGCCCACCAACAAAATCTTGGGGCTCTGGAGGGTCACGTCGGCTCCAAGCCCGGCTGGGTCGCGGCGTCACAGGGCCTCACGGCCGAAGTGTAGGCGAAATCCTTTGCCGGACAGGGGCAATGGATGTAGTACCTGCACGCACACTGGCCCACCCGCCGGTCATCAAAGGAGAGCAGCCATGCGTAGGATTAGAAAGCTTCTCGAGCGCCTCCGCCTTCCGCTGCCCGCTTTCGCCTGATTTTCAGGCTCGCGAGCGTGCCGACGCGCGACCCTCGACCGCCTTTGGGCAACGCCGAGCGCTCGCGCGTCGGTCTTTGTGGCGACTGCCAGCACGCGCGTCGCATCGTATCCGCCAAAGGCTCGAGCTTCTGGCTGTGTGAGCGCTCGACCCTCGAGCCGGAGCGCTTCCCCAAGTACCCCGCGTTGCCCGTGCGGCGCTGCTCCGGCTTGGCGCCGCTGGTGCTCGACGACTAGCCGCGCTGCGCGGCGATTGTTCGTCTAATTCCCGCAGACTAGTCTCGCGTTGGGCTTAGGACGATGAAACGCGCATTGATCACCGGCATCACCGGACAAGACGGCTCCTACTTGGCCGAGCTGCTGCTCGCGAAAGGGTACGACGTGTTCGGGCTCGTGCGCCGGTCCGCGAGCTTCAACACCGATCGCATCGACCACCTGTACCGCGATCCGCACGAAGCCGACGTGCGCCTGCACCTGATCTATGGCGATCTCAACGACGCGAGCTCCCTGAATCGCATCTTGCGTACGGTCCAGCCGGGTGAAATCTACAACCTGGGCGCGCAGAGCCACGTGCGCGTTAGCTTCGACATCCCGGAGTACACCGGCGACGTAACTGGCCTGGGCACCGTGCGGCTGCTGGAGGCCCTACGCGAGACCGAGCTGCCTTGCCGCTTCTATCAGGCGTCTTCGTCCGAGCTCTACGGCAAAGTGGTGGAGTCCCCGCAGCGTGAGACCACGCCCTTCCACCCGCGCAGCCCGTACGCCTGCGCCAAGGCCTACTCGTATTACATCACCGTCAACTACCGTGAAAGCTACGGGATGCACGCGAGCAACGGCATCTTGTTCAACCACGAGTCGCCGCGGCGCGGCGAGACGTTCGTCACGCGCAAGATCACTCGCGCGGCGGCCCGCATCAAGCACGGCGTGCAAGACAAGCTATTCATGGGCAATTTGGACGCCAAGCGAGACTGGGGTTTTGCTGGCGACTACGTCGAAGGCATGTGGCGGATGCTCCAGCAGGATGAGCCCGACGACTATGTGCTGGCGACGGGAGCAACCTATTCCGTCAAGCAGTTCCTCGAGGCGGCGTTCTCGCACCTAGAGCTGGAATGGCAGAAATACGTCGAGGTCGATCCGCGGTACTTTCGCCCCGCGGAAGTAGATCTATTGCTCGGTGACGCGACCAAGGCAAAGCAGAAGCTGGGCTGGAGCCCCAAGGTGGGCTTCGACGACCTGGTCCGCATGATGATCGACGCGGACATGGAGCTCGTGCGTCAGGAAATCTACGGCCGGGGCTCGACGCGCCCTGCCGGCTTCTCCAACAGCCAGTCGTAGTAGACGCGCACGCCGAGCGGGCGCGGCAGCGGCAAATCCAGCGTGGCCTCGGAGACCAAGCGCAGCCCAGACCCGGCGAAGGCGGCGGCCACGTTGGCGGGCGTGGTCACGTGGTGATCGTTGATGCCCTTGAAGCCGATGGCCAAAAACCCGGCCTCCATCATGCGGTTGACGGCCGGCATGCCGAGTAAGAACAAGCCCCCCGGACGCAGCACTCGCGCGACCTCGCTCAGCGCCTTGGGGTACTCGTGAAGGTGCTCGAACGTGGAGAAGGACACCGCCAAGTCGAAGCTGCCGGCCTGATAGGGCAGCTCGTAGACGCTGCCCTGCTGCAAGGTCGCGCTCACGCCGCGCGCCGTGAGCATGGCCGAAACCTCGAGCGGGTTGGCGTCCAAGTCGAGCCCGTGAAGCTCGTCGACGCCGCCGGCCAGGCTCAGCATGACGGCGCCAGAGCCGTAGCCAAGCTCGAGCGCTCGCGCGAAGCGGCGCTGGGGCAAGAGCTGCAGCCCACGATTGATGCGGGCGCGAAAAATGCGACCCACGAGCGGCTTGCGATAGTACTCGATGGGGTCGGTCGGCCCATTCTTGGGGATGCCTCGCAGCATCTCGACGGTCAGCTCGAGCACGGATCGCTTCTCCTGATTGTTTCGAGCAATTACAGCCCCATTCGCAGCTTTTTGAAGCCGAAGGCCGTCATCTTCAGCAGCAGCCACCCATGGGAGAAGCGGCTAATCTTCGTCTCGCCATACGTGCGCGCCCGGTAGCGAACTGGCAAATCGATGATGCGAAGGTTCAGTCGCGCGGCCCCGAACAGCAAATCGAAATCTCCGAAGGGGTCGAAGTCTCCAAAGAAGCTCCGGTGGCTGGCGATTTGCTCGTACGCCTGCCGGTACAGCACCTTCGTGCCGCACAGCGAGTCTTTGATCGGCTGTTCGAGGAGCCACGACAGGGCGGCGGAGAAGAACTTGTTGCCGAGCAAGTTCAGGAAGCGCATGGCCTCACCCTCCATGGGGTACACCAAGCGGACGCCGTTGATGAACTCGCCCTTGCGGGTAATCAACGCCTGATAAAACTTGGGTAGATCCTCGGGGGGGACGGTGAGGTCCGAGTCCAAGATCATGAGCACGTCGTTCTGGGCGGCGGCAAAACCCTTACGCACGGCGTCCCCCTTACCCTTGCCTTCTCCTTGGGGAATGAAGCGCAGCGTCAGTGGGCCGTCGTACTCGCGGATCACCGCTTCTATCTCTTCCACGGTCCCGTCCGTCGAGTTGCCATCGACGAACACCAGCTCAGTTTTGCTGCCCATCAGCGGAGTGCGCGCAACCGCTTCGCGGATGTTGCCCTTCTCGTTTCGGCACGGGCAAATCACGCTGACGCTGGGCAATGGCTCCGGGCGCAACGCCGGCACCGCGCGCGCCACGAAATAGTCCACGAGAGAAAAACCTCGAGCGACAGGCAGCTGGGCCGCCACGCGATTCAGCAGCGCCGACGCGACCGGCACGTGCACGGGCATCAAGATGTCCGTGCCGCGCCGGAACACCTCGTAGCCGGTCAGGTGAAGCAGGTTCTCGATGTCGTCCATGGACAACCAGTTTTGATCGGGCCAGTGAGCCTTGAGGCCCAACCGCTCCGCCAGCTTCAGCACGGGCTCCCACAAGAAATTGTAATAGGTCACGACGATGCGCCCTTCGGGGCGCAGGAGAGCGTGCAGCCGCTCCAGAACGGCCTGAATATCCTCCAACATGCCGATCGCGTCGCTCAAGAGAATGACGTCGAACGGGCCCTCCGGCAGTGCGTCGTGCTCCGCGTCGACGACGCGGAAGTCGATGCCTGGGTGCCGCTCGCGGGCTATTTGCACCATGCTACGCGAAACGTCGATGCCGACGGAGCCGGCGCCACCTACGGCAGCGAGCAAGTCGCCCGAGCCCACGCCCACCTCCAGCACGCGACTACCCACCGGAACGAGCGAGCGCACCAAGCGGGCCAGCTCGGCCCGGTAGTACCCGTGGTGAGCGGCCGACGCCGCTCGAGCCTCGGCGGCGCGGTCGAAACGTTGCACGCGCTCGCGTCGACGTTCGTCTTCGCGACGCGCGAACTCGCTGCGATAGATGCTCCCGGAGAGCGGCCCCGTGTCTGAAGGAAGGGTCATGTGATTCTTCGAAATCCTCAGCTGCGGCTCTCTACCTCACGCTTGTGAGCCCGGTACCAGCCAATGGTACGCTCCAGCCCTTCCTCGAAGCTCATTTGAGCTCGGAAGCCGAAGAGCTCGGCCGCGCGAGTCACGTCCAACATCCGACGGGGCTGGCCGTTGGGCCGCGTCGTGTCCCAAACCACCTCCCCTTGGTACCCCACCTTCTCCGAGATCAGGCGGGCCAGCGCCATCATCGAGATCTCGAAGCCAGCGCCAAGGTTCACCGGCTCTGGTCGATCGTAGTGTACGGCGGCGTCGACCAAGCCACGGGCCGCGTCTTCCACGTACAGAAACTCACGCGTGGGTGATCCGTCGCCCCAGAGCACCAGTCTGCTTTCTCCGTGGGTGAGCGCCGCGTCCAGCTTGCGGATCATCGCGGGAATGACGTGGGAGCTCTCCAGATCGAAATTGTCGCGGGGGCCGTAGAGATTGACGGGAAACAGCATCACGAAGTTCGAGCCGAACTCTTGGCGGTACGCCTGCGCCATCACCAACAGCGCCTTCTTCGCGATGCCGTAGGGAGCGTTCGTCTCTTCGGGATAGCCGTTCCAGAGGTCGTCTTCGCGAAAGGGCACCGGCGCAAACTTGGGGTAAGCGCAGATGGTGCCTGCTATTACCACCTTCTGCGTTTGGGCGACCCGCGCTTGCTCCAGCACGTTGAGGCCCATCGCCATGTTGTCGCGGAAAAATGTGCCGGGCAGCCGCTGGTTGGCGCCAATGCCGCCTACCTTCGCGGCCAGATGAATCACGAGGTCCGGCCGCTCTTGCTCGAAGAGCGCGCGCGTGGCCGCCGCGTCCGTCAGGTCGAACTCCTTGGCTCGCGGGGCCGCTATGTCGCGGGCACCACGACGCTCCAGCTCCTCGATGACGTGGCTCCCCAAGAAGCCGCTTCCTCCCGTTACGAGAACCTTGGAATTCGCTAAAGAAACGGCCATGGCAAACCCTCCGCACCGAGGCCTCGTCTTTTAGCGCGAGTCTAGCGCTCCGCCAAGACATAGCGGCGCCCGCGGGCTCGGCAACGCCCAGCTGAACGCTGGTCTTCTCGACGGCGAGCGCGCGCCTGGGCCCCTTAGCAGCGCTAGCGCCGCATGCCGGCGGCCTCGAGCCAGCTGCGCCGGTCGGCCGCTGAAATCGAGCAACGAACGAGCTGCGGTGCTTCTGCTTGGCAGGCGTGGCTGGCGATGCTGCGCATGCAGACGGGATCGGAGCTCGCGGCCGCGCAGTATGCCGGTAGCGCGTCGTTCCCGGGGAGCCAGCCATCGAGCAGGGCGAGGCCTTGGAATGCCAGCGCTGGCCAGCCCGTGACGACCTCGATGCTACCCAGGTTGGTTTGGGAGCTGGGCGCGCGAATCGGCCTGCAACCCGCAAATTCGAACCACAGGCTTTGGTCCACATAGGCGATGCGGGGCCGCTCGGCGAAGCGCGCCCCGAGCCGGCGACAGTCGGTATTTTCGTAGTTGCCCACGCTGTAAGTGGCCAGTACCGGCCTTAGCCCAAACAGCCACTGCAGGCTCGCCGCCACGGGCAAGGCCACTCCGACCGCAACCAAGCCCGCGACCAGCGTTCGAGTCGCGGGAAGAAAGCGCACCCGGCCCACGCCGAACGCGAAGTACGCGCCGAACAGCGGTGACAACAGCAGCATCGCGGTGACGAGACGATGACTGTTTTCGGTGCCGCCGTTGACCTCGATCTTGGTGAAAGACGCAAGACTCAGCGAGACGACGCTCGCGTACGCGATGAAGCTGGCAATGACCGCGCGCTGCCGCCCGGCCGTCAGCACCGTGACGAGCCCCGCGAGCAACGCCGCCAGCACCACGAAGTAATCGAAAAAGAACGGCTTCCAAGTATCGGGGCCGGGAATGGGTAGAGACTCCTGATCGTAACCAGGGAGGCGCCACGGTACGAGCTTGACGTCTGCGCGAGGGCCGTTGGGCGTGAGCGTGCCGCCCAACACCAGCACGACCAGCACGATCGTGAGCAGCAGGCCCAGCGCCCAAGCGATGCCCCGCGGCCGGTTGGAGCCGAGTGTCTCTGGCGCGTACAGCCAGACGCAACCGAGCATCAAGCCCAAGATCGCGAGCGAAGCCTCGTCGCAAAGCGGCAAGATCGCCGTGCAGGCGAACAAACACGCGCGGGTGTCGCGCGCGCGTACGGTCGCCGGCGACCACACGGGCAACATCAGCGCCGCGACGAAGCCGACGATGGCCAAGAATGCCAGCGGCGTGTGCGGGCGAAAGCTCAAGCTTATCAAGTGAGTGAGCGTGCGACCGAGGAACGGCCGAGTCGCCCCTTCGATGAACAGCGTGACGGGCCCGGTCAGCAGGCTCCCCACCGTGACGCCCCACGCGGGCAGCGAGCCGCGTAGCCCCAGGCTCGGCAAAATTCCGGCGATCGCTAGGCCGAATAGCCCGAAGAGCATGTCGTGGGCACGGCCGAGCGCGTACGAGGAGTTGATGTGATCGAACGAGAACACTTGGAGGAGCGACGCGACCGCGTTGCCTGCGTAGTGGTAGTAGAGCGGCTTCCCCATCTCGTAGACGTTGGCGAACGGCGTGCTTTGGCCGCGCATCGAACCGACGAGCGGGATGTGCCAGTAGCGGTCCCAAATGGCGAACGTGAACGACAGCGACGAGCTCAAGGCCACGGCGAGCGCCGCGCTGGACAGCGCGCTCGACCACGAGCGAAGGCGCGCCTCCTGCCACCACGCTCGCAAGGGGGCGCTCCGTCGCCTCAGCGCGAAGCCGAAGCCCACGAGCCATAACCCCCGAACGACGACGCTTGCCACCTCCAGGGTCAGCCAGCGCGCGAGCAGCAAAATGGCGATGAGATCCAACGCGAGCGTCCCGGGCACGTCTAGCGCCGCTTGCCACGCTGGGCGCCCTGGCCTCGCGCGGAGCAGGAAAACCAGCAACAAGGGCGCGAGGTACAGCGCAACGCCGAGCAGAGCCCAAGCTAACGTCATGTTGCACTACGCCCGAAACAGCCTGTCATGATGAATTCGTATACGTTGAATGAACCGGCGCCGGGAGCGAGAGGGGTTGAGGTGTCTCGGCGCCTCGCTCGCGGCCAACGCAGGCGAAAGATAGTGCTTGGGGTAGCCTCCCGGCAATTCCGCGCCATTGCGGCGAGCAACCGGGCTCTTGGCCAAAGCCGCGTCCGCTCTGGCTCCGCCGCCCCGCTTGCCGGTGTAGGCATCCGAGGCTAGCTTGGGCGCCGAATCAGCCATGACCCGCATCCGTTTGAGTGATCGCCTCGAGCGCGAACGAGCGCATGGCAAGGTGATTCTGGAGGGACAAGAGTCCAACTGGGGTTGGCGAACGCCGGCGGGGCAAGTGCGGCGCGAGCGCCGCGCACGCTACCTGACCGAGTCTCCCTCAACCTTGGAAAACCCGGTCAAGGTGCTGGAGGTCGGCTGTGGAACCGGCACATTCACCGGCGATTTCTCGAGCCGGTTTGCCGATCTGACCGCGATCGATATCTCGGATTCGCTGCTGGAAGTGGCCGCTCAACGCTTTCCGGCCGTCAAGTTCCTGAACGCCGACATCCACGCGACACCCTTTCAGTCAGCGAGCTTCGACCTCGTCGTGGGCTGCAGCGTTCTCCACCATCTGGAGTGGGACGCCGCGCTGAAAGAGATACTCCGCGTCTTGCGGCCAGGCGGAGCGCTGCGCTTCACCGAGCCAAACCTGCTGAATCCCCAAATCTTTCTGCAGAAAACCTGGCCTTGGCTGAAGAAGCGAATGGGCGACAGCCTCGATGAGACCGCGTTCACTCCACAACGAATCCGGCGCAGCCTGGAGCGCGCCGGATTCACTTCGGTCTCGGCGGAGCCTTTCGAATTTTTGCATCCCGCCACGCCCGCCGCGTGGATACCGGCGGTAGAGCGCTTGGAGTCTTGGGTCGAAAGAACACCGCTGCGGCAAATCGCGGGGAGCATCAAGATTAGCGCGCAGCGTCCCCGCTGAGGCGGCCGGAGCCTCGCAAGCTCGTACCGGGTGAGCAGCGGCTTTGAGCGAGCGGCGCGCCGTTCGAGCAAAAAAAGCACGAATCTGCTGCCCCCGAGCGCATGCGCCCGTGCAATTCTGGTGTAGACCCGTGGCCGCATGGGCAACGGGCAAACGGGTATACCAAGCAGCGCCGACGATACCGGAACGACCGAGGCGCAGGGCGAGAGCCCCAGTCGCTTCAACCTGGTTCGCCTCTGGCAGCGAGCGTCGCGCGCGCTTCAGTGCGCCAAGCTGGTCCAGTGCTTGCGCGACGATCGTCCGTTGGCGATCGTGATGCTGATCCTGGCGATCTTCGCCTTGCTGCCGATCACCGCGACGCCGTTCTTGCCGCTGGCGGATCTGCCCGACAACCTCGCCCAGGGCGCGCTCTTGCCCGACATCCTGCTGAAGCGAGGGCTGGCGGCGTACCACTACCGCGTGCAGTGGGTGCCAGTACCCTACTGGACGACCCACGTATTGATCGGCGTCTTGTCGCCGATCATCGGTGTCATCAACGCGGGCAAGGTGATGGTGGCGCTCGTCGTGCTGGGCATGCCCCTGGCCGTGATGCGCGTTCTGCTCGCGCTGGGGCGTGAGCCCCGCCTGGCGGTTTGGGCGTTCTTGCTCAGCTGGGACAACAACCTGTACGCGGGCTGGACGGCCTTCCTGCTCGGCATGACGGCGGCGCTCTGGGGCTTTGCTTGGCTGCTCGAGGCGCGCACCCTACGGGACGCCGTCCCCATCGCCGTGCTCAGCTGCGTGATTGGGCTGACCCACATCCAGGCGGTGGCCTATTTCGGCTCGATCGTGAGCCTGATGTTCCTCTTCCGTCGCCCCCTGAAACGCGCCGCCGTTCTGCACCTGGTCGCCGGGAGCGGGCTCGCCGTCAGCGTGCTGCCCTGGTTGTTCTCGCGCTTCAGTAGCTCGGGCGGGCATGTCGACTTCACGTTCGACTTGCACACCCCACGCGAAAAGCTGAACTCCCTGTACCTGTATACGCTCGACAACCTACCCAAGGTGGACGACGGCTTCATCACCGCGCTGGCCTTCTGCCTGCTGCTGTTCGGCGTGCCAGTGCTGTGCAGTCTGGGAGACAAGCCCGAACCTGACCGGCGCATCGAGGAGCTAGCCGCGCCCAACGCCACCGCCGGCGTGCTGGTCGTAGCGCCTCTGGCGTTGTACTTCGCGCTGCCGATGGCGATCAGCGGGCCTGTCAGCCACTGGTACACGTACCCCCGCTACGCGACGTTTGCTCTCGTCGGGCTGCTATTTTTGCCACGCGGGCGCTTTCAAGACTGGCGCGCGCTGTGGCTGCTGCCGGGCGTGCTCACCGCGCTCTTCATGTTCACCCGCATTCGCGCGCAGTTTGCCGACTATGGCACGCGCGCGCGGCCATTTTTGGAGATCATCTCGCACGTTCGGCCCAACTCGGCCTATTTGCCCCTCGAGCTGGACGACTCCGATCCGGCGACGCGGCTCGACACCTTCAATCAGATTCACGCCTACATCGCCGGGTTCAAGAAGGGCTACGACCCGCACCTGTTCGACAACAACTCGATCCCATTTTTGTATCGTGGGGAGCGCCGCTTGCCGCAGACGGCCTGGAACCGCCCGCAAGACTTCAGCTTGACCGAGCACGGGCGCTACTACGACTACGTCGTGGTGCAAGGCGGCCTCGACCGAGACCCATTGCGAAAATTGAAGCCGACGCCGCACGTGCGAGCCAAGCTGGTGGTCGAAGCCGGCCGCTTCCGCCTCTACGAAATGATCAAAGACGGCAAGTAGGGCTAGCGCGAAACGTAATAACGCACGCTGCCCTGCGCGGCGATCTGCGTGTAGCCCTTCATGCGCGGCGCGCCGGGGCAGTTGTCGTTGACGACCGCGTAGCCGGCGTGCGGCAGCGGATCTCCCGCCGTGTAGGGCTGCTGCGGCACGGGGAAACGCGTCTTCTTGCCGCGTAGAGGGTACGTCGACAGGCGAAGCGCCGAGAGCGGATAGAGGCCGGCAGTGTAAGAGCCGCCACAATAGAAGGCAAATACGGTGGCCTCGCGAGGGGGCGGTGCCTCGGCGGGAAGGGCCGCGATGTGCCGCGAGCCGCTCTTCCCGACGGTCTGCCAAGTGGCGGCGTAGGCGTGGAACACCAGATCACCGGCCACGCTTTCGTCGCCGTAGATGACGCGCGGCTCCCAGACCACGTGCGTGATGCCGTAGCGGCGAAACAGCGCGTGAACTGCGGCGGCCGAGCCTAGCTCGCCGTAGTTGATGCCGTAGGCCATGCGCGTCGAGTCCGACACCGCCATGGTGCCGAGGCCCAGGTGCAGGTGCTCGTGATGAACGAGCACCTTCGAGCCGGGGGGCAACCCGCGGCCGAGCGCAGCAAAGTCTTCGAAAGGTTTGGTGCGGCCTTCGCCGCCGTTCCCGTAGCCCTGGGCGAAGAACTCGTTGGCCAGCCCGACGGGAGATTTTCCCGTCATGCGGTGCAGGGGCCAAAACGGCATATCGGAGCCCCACACTAGCTGCAGGCCGGTCAGGCCCAGAAAGCCAACGCGCGCCGGCCAGCCGCTGCGCCACGCCAAGATGCCGATGCTAGCGACGACCGCGGCCATCCAGGGCAGCAGGCATTGCAGGTAGCGCTCCGCGTTCGATATCCAATACCAGACGACGATACCGAGATGCGTCATCGCGACCAGCGCCCAAGTTCGCTTGGTTCCCCGCAAGAACGGCAGCGCCACGAGGCTGAACGTGAACAGCGAGCCGAACACCGGGTAGTGGCCGTGAAAGTCGGACCAGTTGTAGAGCGCGTACGAATGATCGTAGAGCGCCTTCAGCATGCCAATCAGCTTGTGCTGCAGCGTGCCGGTCGGTACGAATTGCTGCTCCTGATACACGGCAAAGAAGAAGTCTCCCTCGTCGTTCCACGGCCGCACCTTGAAGTAACGATGCAAGATTGGGTAGAGCGGGTCGCCGTGCCAGATCAGGTTCTTGAGCCAGTGGGGCGTGGTCAGCAGTAGCCCGGCCCCGAGCGTGGCCCCCAAGCTGCGCAAGGCGCTCAGCCGGACGCGGCCACGCAGCTGCGAGACCGTCAGCCAGATACCGCGCAGCGTGAGCGCAACGACGGGACCGGCCGCCGCGGCCGCCGCCGTGTACTTCGACATCAAGAGCCCGCACACCGAGATGGCTAGCAGCAAGCAAGCCCGCAGCGGCAAGCTCTTCCAGGCGCGGAGCAGGCTCAAATAGGTGGGTATGGCGAACAACGCGGCGACGTGATCGGCCCCGCCGTGGAGCGAAGAGTCGTAAACGAACAGCGACGGAAATGCCAACATGGCGAGCCACGCCCAACGCGCGCTCACCCCCGGCACCAAGCTGCGTACCAACGCGACGACGCCCGGCAGCGTGGCCAAAAACAGCACGAACTCCAGGTGGGCCGCCAGCTCGTAGCGCTCGAACAGGCCGCCCCAAGGAATGCAAAACGCCCAGCTCGCCAAGATCGAGGTCAATTGGGGCAGCGTGACGGTCACGTTGCCCTCGACCGAACGGATGATGCCGCCGGCCGCGGCGTAGTGCTCGGCGATGGCCAGGTGGTACCAACGCGTGTCGTAGGACGCGTTGTCCGGCACGAGCACGTTCAAATAGATCACGGTCAGGCCCAGCGCGCCCAGCGCGAAGGCCGCGACCTCTACCGGAGAAAGGGCCCAACCACCGCTGCGCGCGCTCTCGCGCAGCCGAGGTAGGTCGCGCCACAGCTGCTTGGCCCCCACGGCGAACAGGGCCGCGGGAATGAGCACGAAGCTCACCTTGCCGAAGCCGTGCAAAAAGCCTGCGAGGCTGGTCAGCAAGAAGAACGCGAAGACCCCGGCGGCGAAGCTCAGGGTGAAATGGCCCGTCTTGGGCTCGTCAGCCTCGCTCAGGTGGTGGACGATGAGGTTGCCGACGCTGAAGCAGGCCGCCGCGAACGCCGCGCAGCAGAGCCACACGCCAGCGTAGCGCCAAAATAGCCAATTTTGCAGGGGCGACTGCTCATGAAAGATGCCGGCCAGCACGTAGGTCGACCCGGCCAGCGCCGCCAAGACCAACCAGGGCGAGATGCGCTCAGCCAGGCGCGGCCCAAGCAGACGAGCCAACAGCGCGGCTAGCACGGCACGGCTCGCCAGTTGGCCACGGCCGTTTCACGCAATGCGGCAGCATGGTCCCCACGAGGTTCTCGAAAAGCCTCGGTCATGGCCAACGGGCTCGCTCCTCTCGGCTTGCTCACGGACGATCGACGGCCCGCGCGATTTGAGGCGTCGCGGAGACAGGCGAAGATTTCAAGGTCTCTGGGGCGGGCTCTTCGAAAACGACTTGAATGTCGATCTGCCCCAGGCGCTCTACGATCCGCCCCTTGATTTCTTCGAGGGTCTGGTCCGAGTAGCGTGGCGCTTTCTGCACCCGCAGCTCGAGCCCGCCCGCCCTCGGCGCCACGCTGAAGCGACTCACGGCGTAGCCGTAGCCGGCCAAGAGCGCCGAGAAGAAGCCGCTCGGGGCACGTGCGTCGCCGGCGCCTTGAATGACGGCGTGCGGCCGCCCCAAAAGGCCACCCAGGCGCGGCAAGCCACGGGCGTTCGGGAAGGACGCGTCGGGGCCCAACAAAACCGCACGATCGCCGGTCGCGTAGCGGATGAAGGGCATACAGAGGTTGTTGAGGTCGGTGACGAACACGTCCCCTAGCTCACCGGGTAGCGCGGGCCGGCCGTTCACCAAGACCTCTACCACGTAGCCTTCGGCCGCCACCAAATGGCCGCTGCCCGGCTCGGCCTCACAAGCAATGTCGCCGAACTCTCCGCTGCTATACAGGTCCAGCACCTTGCAGCCGAAGGCGCTCTCGACTTCGGCGCGCTGGGCCGCGTCGAGCTGTTGCCCGTGGGAAAGCACGGCTTTCGGTTGATGCTCGAGCCCGCCCTGCTCGGCAACGTGCCGAGCGAGCGCGACCAGCACCTCCGCGGGCCCCTCGATGAGCTTCGATTTTTGCTTGGCGATTGCCCGCACGCTGCTAGCCAGGCTGGCAGGATCCAAGCGAAACGCTGGCAACAAGATGCGGTGAGCAAAACGTGCGTCTCGCTCCAACTTGGCGGCTTGGGCCGGCTTCAGGCCCAGGCCCTCACCCCAAAAGCAAGCCACCGGATCGCCGAAGCGGTACCCCGTCCAATCACGGAAGCGAAGCGACGCCGCCCAGCGAAACTCGAGCGCCGCGCGATCCGCGAAGGCAACCGAAGGCTCGCCCGTCTTGCCCGAGAGCGAGACCTTGGCCAAGTCGCCCTGCGACACGCCCTCTTGCATGATGTCGAAATACAGGTGGCGCTTGACGTCCGCTTTGGTCAAAAGCGGCAGCTTGAGCAGGTCGTCTTGAGCTCGAATGTCCTCGGGGTGGAGCTTCAGCTCCAGCATGCGAACGCGATAGTAGGGCACGCTGCGATACGCATGCCGAATCAGACGACGTAGCTTTTCGTCCTGGAGCTCACGCAGCTGGTGCGGGGCGAGCCACTGCGTGGCCGTCAGCGTCTCGTAAGAGCGCTCGGCGTGGCTGGCCCGAATGTCGCGCGTGTTCGAGAGCGTGGCCAGGTACGCGCGGAAGCGGGCCGGGTTCTGCCGGCGCGAAGGCGGCTCGTCCAGCTCTGCCCCTTCCTTCTTCAAGAAGTTCCGAGCCAGGTCGTGGGGCTCCGAGTGCACGCGGTACTCCCAAAGCGCCGTTCCGACGTCCACCAAGCAGCGCGCGGCCGCTTGATAGGCGCGCCCGGCCAAGAACGACTGACCTTGCTTGCGCTCCTCGAAGACGGTCTCGATTTCTTTGTAGGAATAGCCCTTGGTGTGGGCCGCCACCATGATGAAGGACTGCCAATAGGCGTACCGCCCCGTGTAGGTGAGCAGATCCTGCATGACCTCACGCGTGCAGCAGACGAACCCAGACTTGTTGTCCTTCAGCGACATGCCGAACGCGCCGTTCAAGATCGAGTTGAAGCCGCGTGATAGCGAGTAGCGGTAACCCCGCTCGCGCCCCACCGAGCTGCGCCAGCCCTGCACCACGTCCACGCTCGAGTCCATCAGCGCCGTGTACAGACGTAAGATGTCTTCGGGCTGGTATTGCAGGTCGGCGTCGATGATGGCTACGTGCGCGCCGCGCGCGGCGTTCACCCCCGTGCGCCAGGCGCCGGCCATGCCGCGATTGACGCGGTGAAACACGCCCACCACGCGCGCGTCTTTCTCCGAGTGGTCCCGGATGACGCGCGCCGTGCCGTCGGCCGAGCCATCGTCCACGAGCAAGAGCTCACCGCGAAGGCCGCTGCCGTCGAACATCCGGAGCACGCGCTGGGCGAGCTCCGGAATGTTCAGCTCCTCGTTGTAGCAGGGCACGACCACCGAGAGGTCCAAACTGGGAGCCAGCTGCCGTTGACTCTCGGGGGCCGAACCTCGGTCTTGAGTCATGTGCGCTCAGGCCTTACGCGCCCGGACGCTGATGCCGGACTCCTGAATATCCATGTGCTCGATGGTGAGAGACTCTTCACGACACCACTGTTCGACTTCGTCTTTGGTGTGCCGATGGGCGTGAAGCGGATGATACCAATCGAAGTTGGTGATCACGTTGGAGTCCCAATCCATGGTGTCGTTCCAATAACACTTGAACCAGTTCCAATACACCAGGCGCTGTAGATCTTGCTTGCCCGCTTTGATGCCGAGCAGCGGAATGTCTTCGGGGACGTCGACGGTGAGCTTCAAGTCGCTCAGCATCTTGCCGAATTTGGTGATCGACTCGGACACCTTCAAGCACTCTTCGGGGCTCATGTGCACCGTCGTCGCGCGGATGTGGTCGTCGCAGAACTCACGCGTGGGCGCCTTGACCTTGTACACGTAGAAGTTGATGTGACCGCCCGGCGCGAGGCGCGTACACAGGTGGCGCAGCGACTCGCGCGTGTTGGGCGTGTGGTGAATCACCTGGTCGCAAGCGATGAAGTCGAAGAAACCTTCGCTGAACGGCAGGCGCGTGAGGTCGCCTTGAACGAAGTTCAGGTTCGCGACCTTGCCTAGATCTTTGTAGGCCGTGCGCACACCGTAGCTGATGTCTAGACCGTAGATGTTTGCCTTGGTGTTGCGCGAGTACATCTCTGCGTCGCGGCCGTGGGCTGTGCCCGCGTCCAAAATCCGGGTCTTCTTCGACAAAAACTCGGCCAGCTTGGCCTCGGTGCCGAAGCCATAGCGGTCGAGGTACCACTGCAGGTAGTGACCGAGCGTGGAGCTGCGATAGTTGGTGGCGCGCTGCCACTTCCACGAAAAGCTGTCGACGGTCTCTTTTTGACCCTCCGCGAATTGATCGGGGCGAACCATGGCCGGCACGCCGCCTTCGACCGGATAGGTCGTTCCAGACTTGGCGACGAGCTTGCCAGATACGACTTCTTCGCCGTCGAGCACGGCGTCCACCAGGGTCAAGGCCTCGCCGCTGACCGGATCACGAAGCAATTCGACTAACGTGCGTTTCATAATTTCCTCACTATTTCGAGTCGTGGACGAGCGCGAGCTGCTTCAAGCACTCTCCGAGGAGTACGTGATTCCAGTCTTTGCGATCGAAAGCGGCGCTCTTGAAGAGCCATTGATTCACCGGCGCCGGGAGCCCGTGCTTGATGGTGCGCTTGGTGATGCCCAAGTCGCTGCCAACGAGCCGACGCAGCGCCTCGCGCAGCACCCACTTGCCGTGACCGTCGCGGTACTTGAGGTCATCGGCCAGCTTGGTGGAGAACTCGACGATGCGGTAGTCCAAGAAGGGGTTCCGCACCTCGAGCGAGCTGCCCATGCTGAGCCGATCCGCCATGACCAGCAGCGGCTGCATGAAGACGGTGGCCTCCAGGTAGCTGAGGTTTTGGGCCAAGCTGCGGTGCTTGCGCCAACGCGGACCGAAGTAGTCGAGCAGCATGGGCAGGCCCGGCAGGCCCTGACGGCTCGCCATTCGACAAAACCGCTCCAACGGACTGCCGAAATAGCGCGCGCACAGCGTGCCGTAAGGGCCCGCGAAGTCCGACGCCAGCTCGCGATCTTCGCGCAAGAGCAGCTCGTTGCGGTAGTAGCCGTTGAAGAGCTCGTCGGCCCCCTCGCCCGAGAGGGCGACCACGAAGCCGTCGCGACGAGCGGCGCGCGCCAGGCAGAACAGTGGAAAGACACTGAAGCTGCCGACCGGGAACTCGATGTGACGCGCCAGGTCACTGAAGGTATTCAAGAACTGCTCGCGAGTCGGCGTCACGATGCGCGGCTCGAACCCGAGCTTGTTCGAGAACTCGACCACCAAATCGCGCTCGTTGATGGTGCTCTCGAACTCTTGGAATTGAACCGTGTAGCTGACGTCCAACTTCAAGATGGCTTGAATGAGAGACGAGTCCACGCCACCCGAGAGGAAGATGGTGACGGGCACGTCCGCCACCTTGCGAATGCGACACGAGTCGGAGAGCAGATCGATCAAACCCTTTACGGCTTGTTCGGGATCCGTAATCTCGGGATCTCGATCGGGGAACGACCACCAACGCTCGATCGTGGCCTCGTTGGTGTTGGCGTCGTACACGAGGTACTCGCCACCGAGCAGACTCTTCACCTTCGCGAAGGGCGTGAAAGAGTCGAAGTAGAACTCGAGCGCGGTGCAGATGGGCACCTCGGCAAAGTCGAGGTCGTTCAAGGCCTTGAGCTCAGAGGCGAAGCCGATGCCGCGCGCGTCGTGAGTGTAGAAGAGCGGCTTCTTGCCCAGGCGGTCTCGCGCCAAGAACAGCTTGTCGTCGTGCCAGATGGCGATCGCGAACATGCCGTTGAAGCGGTCGAGGCAGGCCGGCCCCCACTCCAGGTAGGCGGCCAGCGCGACCTCGGTGTCAGTCGGCGTCTCGAAGTGATGACCCTTGGCTTCGAGCGCTTCGCGCAGCTCGTGCCAGTTGTAGATCTCGCCGTTGAAAGCTATGACGGTGTCCCCTTTGACCATCGGAGTGGGGACGTCTTCTTTATAGACGACGGACAAGCGCGTTTGGCCAACCACGACCGAGCGGCCGTTCTTCGACTTGACCACCACGCGCCCTTGTTGATCGGGACCGCGATGCAGCAGGAGCCGCTCCGCGTGCTTGCTAATCAGCTCCGGAGCGCCACCAAAAATCCCGCACATGGGATACTCCTACCTCGTGTCGTAGACGAGCCAACCATCGAAATTTCAGCCTAGCACGCGTTGCTTAGCACGGTAGCCGGCCAACCGAAGCCCAAATGACAGCGCCAAGGTCGCCGTGCTAGGAAACCGACCGCCGCGCGCATGTCTACCACCGAGAGCAGGCTGGACTTCCCAGCCAACCACGCCCGAGCGCGCGAGCTCACCGTTTATCGGGACCCCTACCCGCTCGCGATAGCGATGCAGGGGGTGGCGATCTTCGCTGGGGTTGGCGCGTCGCTCGGCTTGTTCGTGGCTTTGCTCTCCGTTCAGCGCGCGGTGCTGGCGGACTTTCTCGACGCGAACCAGCTGGCCCCGGTCACGCGCTTCGATCTCACACTCGGCATACTGATTGGCGCGGCCGTGGGGGGCCTGCTTTCCGTCGCCTACCTGGCGCTGCGCGGGCGCCCAGGCGTGCTGGAGCTGCGTCGCGCGAGCGACCTCGCCTTCCCGCTGGCCATCGCATTTCTGGTGCCCAGCCTCTTTACCGCGCACCCTTGGAGCGCCCACCCGCTCGTCTACCTGGTAGAGCTGGCGGCGGTCGCGCTGGCGTTCGAATGGACTTTGAAGCGCGCTCTGGCGGCCTGGCCCAACAACCTGGCCGACTGGTTCCGAGAAGCTTGGCCCTCTTCGCCGCGTTTTCGCCGCCTATTACCGCTCGGCGTCGTGCTGTGCGGTAGCGCCGCCTACGCCATCTACTTTGCGCACTACACGATTCTGAACCACCAGCGGCTCGGGACGTCAGGGTTCGATCTCGGGATAAACATCAACTGGTGCTACAACGCGCTGCACGGCCACCCGTGGCGCAGCACGGTCCTCTACGGTGAAGCGGGCGGGAACTTTCTCGCCAACCACGCGATTTTTGCGATGCTGTGGTACCTGCCGCTCTTCGCGCTCAAGCCCGATGGAGAGTTCTTCCTCATCTGGCAAGCGACGATGGCCGGTTTCGCGGCGACTACCCTCTACCTGTTCGCTACCACGCAAATACCTCGCTGGTCAGCGGTGGTCGTCGCGTTCGCCTACCTGCTGTACGCCCCGCTGCACGGCCCGAACTTCTACGACTATCACGAGCTCCTGCCGCCGCTGTTCTTTCACTTCCTCCTCTACTGGGCCATCGCCACGCGGCGCAATTGGCTGGTGTTCGCGCTCATCGCCGTCATCTGGTCGTTCCGGGAGGATTTGCCTATCGGCACCTGCATGCTGGGCGCGTTCCTGCTGCTGACGGGCATCCGGGCCAGGCTCGGCCTCGTCATCGCCAGCGCGTCCTTGATTTGGTTCGTGATCCTGAAGTTCGGGATCATGGCGTCGGCGGGGAGCTGGTGGTTCGCCGGCATTTACAAGGATTTGCAGCCGCCCGGCACGTCCGGGTACGGCCCGGTGGTTCAAACCATCCTGATCAATCCCCCTTACCTGCTCAAGACGCTGCTACTCGAGAACAAGCTGGTTTATTTCCTGCACATGATGGCGCCGGTCGCGCTCTTGCCCATGCGACGAGCGGCTCTGCTCATCTTGGCAATTCCGGGCTTCGCTTTCAGCCTGCTCACCACCGGCTACGCCCCCACCCTCTCGATCTCGTTCCAGTACACGGCCCACTCCATTCCCTACATTTTCGGGGCCTCGGTCCTCATGTTGCGGGTGCTGAGCCGCGGCGAAGGCGGGCACCTTCGCAGGCGCGCGGCCTTGGGCGGCGTGGCGCTGGCAGCGCTCAGCCACAGCTACGTCTTTGGGGCCATCCTGCAGCACGAGACGTTCGTCGGCGGCTTCTCCAAGATCGAGTTCGAGATCTCGCCCGCGGAGCAGAAGCGCTATCAAACCGTCAAGGCCATGGATGCGCTGATCCCTCGCAACGCGAGCGTGGCCGCCTCCGAAAACTTGGTCCCGCACGTGGCGGCGCGTACCGACGTGTTCACGCTGAAAGATGGCGTCGCCGTCGACGCAGAATACGTGCTGCTCGGCGGCGCGTCCGTCGGCCAGGACAACTCACGTGCGGCCATGAACACCATGCTCGCGCGCCAACCCTACGGGCTACTCAAGAGCGCTGACGACATCTACTTGTTCAAGCGCGGCCACGAATCGCCCGCCACCAAGGCCGCGCTGTCCGCACTCCACCTGAAGAAGCATCGATGACAGCCGCACCGATCCCGCCCGAAAGCCTCGATCCACCCGGCCCAGGCGCGCCGCCGCGGGGGGTTTTGGAGTGGTTCTGGCGAGGTAAATCGCTCCGCCAAGTTCGCAACTACCGTGAGTCGCTCTCGACGGTCGAGCAGGCTCGTCTCGCTCGCGCGCAGGTGGCGCTCGAGCTCGCCGACAGAGCGCGGGATCCGATCGATCCGCTGCGTTCGGGCTCTTCGCTCGCTCTCTCCATCTCGCTCTACCGGGAAGCCGCCTACTGGGCTCTGCTTTGCCAGGACGAAAGCTTCTCGGGCCAGACGCTGGCCGAGTTGTTCCAATCGCTGCCCAGGGCTTTGTTCGAAGACGCCATCGGCGCGCACAAGCTGCCCGATCTCGAGCTGGCGCTCGTGGGCAGAACCTTCGTCGAGACCGCGGCGTTGGCGGCCGAACAGTTGCCGATCGACGCCAGCCTGGCCCACGAGTTCGTCCATCGGCTGCTGGCGCGCAAGCTGCAGCCGGCCACGCGAACCGGGCGTTTGTTACTGCAACGAGCCGTTCGCACCCTCGGTCTCTTGGCGTTGCTGCTCATCGCCGTCTGGGGCGGCAGCGCCGCCGTCCACCGCGCTACGCAGAAGCCCGACCTGGCGGCAGGCAAGCCTTGGCGCGCGAGCAGCTCGCTCGACACGTGCAAGCCGGCCGAGCACATGTGTACCTCCACGCGCACCGACATCTTCTTTCACACGGTAGAAGAGGTCGAGCCTTGGGTGGAGTTCGATTTGGGGCGCCCCACGACCTTCAGCGTGGTCGAGGTGACCAACCGCAGCGATTGCTGCACCGACCGCGCCGTTCCGCTGGCCATCGAGGTCAGCAGCGATCAAAAGACTTGGCGCGAAGTCTCGCGCCGCTCCGACACCTTCAACGAGTGGCGAGCGAAGTTCAAGCCGCAGACTGCCCGCTACGTTCGGCTCCGTTCCCTGCGCCGGACCCTGCTCCACCTGGAGAAGGTCGCGGTGCGTGCAAGTTGATGTCTGACCAGGTCTCGACCAGCATCTGGCGTGGGGCGGTGCCACGCATTCTCGTATCGCTTTTGATCGGGGTGGGCTTCGTGTGGCTGCTGGCCCGCGGCGGCCTGCCGCTCGTGCCCCCAAAGGAGGCCCTCGCGCGCCTGAACGGTTGGACGCTGTGCCAATTCTTCGCCCTCATGGTGCTGACGGCGATTTTGCGCACGTACCGTTGGAACTACCTGATCCGCCCGATCGCCCCCGGCATACAGCCGCTGCGCGTCATGGGCATGGGCATGGTCGGCTTCAGCGCCATCTTCTTCTTGCCGCTCAGGAGCGGTGAAATCATTCGCCCGTACCTGATGGCTCGGGACAAGCAGGTCAGCTTTCTACAGGCGGCCGGCACGGTGGGCGCCGAGCGCGTGATCGACGGCCTGATTCTGACCTCGTTCACCTTCGTCGCGCTGTCGATGGCGACGCCCGTGTCGCCGCTGCCGCGCTCGCTCGGAAACTTGCCCCTACCTGTCGCCGCCGTGCCGGCCGCCGTGTACAGCGCGCTCACCCTGTTCATCGGCGCGTTCGCGGCGATGACCGCGTTCTACGTTGCCCGCCAGCAAGCGCGCCGGTTCACGGAGGTCGTCGTGGGTCTGGTTTCCAAGCGCGCCGCGCGCTGGGCGGCGGGCACGCTCGAGCGTGTCGCCGACGGCCTCAGCTTCTTGCCCTCGAAGGGGCACCTGCTGCGCTTTCTTGCGGCAACGCTCGGATGCTGGGCCCTCACCATTCTGTCGCAATGGCTGCTGCTGAGAGGGCTCGGCTTGGAGGCGACCTTGGCCCAGGCCACCACGACCGTCGGCGTCCAGGGCCTCGGCTCGCTGGTGCCGGCGGGGCCAGGAATGTTCGGGGCCTATCAAATTGCCGGATTCTCGGCCCTGGCCATGTTCTTTCCCATGGCCCAAGTGAAGCTCGAAGGCGCCGCGTTCCTGTTCGTCACGTACTCGAGCGCGCTCTTGTTCAACGCGCTCCAGCTGGTCGTCGGCTTTTTGCTGATGTCGCGGGCGCCCGTGGCCGCGCCCTCATCTACCCGCTGAGGCTCCCGCTCACGTCAGCGCTGTCGGCGCATGCGCCAGACGCCCGTGACCGCCTCGAAGACGTCGCGCCGAGACATCTTCGATTTGCCGACACGCCGGTCGACGAAGACGATCGGAACCTCGACCACGGTCAGGCCCCGCCGGAGCGCTCGAGCCGTGGTTTCGACCTGAAATGCGTAGCCGCTCGAGGCCACATTCTCGAGCCCAATGCGCTCGAGCGCGCGGCGCGTGTAAGCCTTGAAGCCCGTGGTCAAATCGCGCACGTGTCCTCCCAACACCAGGCGCGCGTAGAGCGAGCCTCCTTTCGAGAGCGCGTGACGAAAGAAGCCCCAACCCTCGACCCTGCCGCCAGGCACGTTGCGCGAGCCGACCACCATGTCTGCGCCCCGCTCGAGCGCGTCGACGAAGGTCGGCAGGTAGCCGGGATCGTGGGAAAAATCCGCGTCCATCTCGAAGAACCTTTCGTACCCGCGGCCGAGCCCCCAGCCGAAGCCAGCTACGTAAGCGCTGCCCAGCCCGAGCTTGCCGGCGCGCTGCAACAAGTAAACTCGAGGGTCGCCGAGCGCGTGCCGACGCACGATGGCGGCGGTGCCATCCGGAGAAGCATCGTCGACGATCAGCACGTCTGCGAATGGCACGACGCCGCGGATGGCCGTCAGTAGCGCCGCGACGTTTTCGGCCTCATTGAAGGTCGGCACGACGATGAGAGTTGGTGGCGGCATCGAGCGCGTCGTCCGTCCATAGCAAGACTCAAGAACGACGGGACCAACTACTGTTCTGGCCCACGGGCCGCGAGAGAGCCGGAGTGTGCGTCGGTTCACGAACCAGGCCGGACGAAGCCGCTACCGCGCAGCGAGGGACTGTCGCAACGCGGCATCGAGCGACCTATGGTGAAAGACCTCGGCCCGCGCGGCGGAGCGCTCGAGCACCCCCGGCACCACGAATTGCCCGGTCAAGATCGTCTCCGCGCCCTCGCCGAAGAGCGCCTTCATGCCGAACGCGGGCGCGGTGAGCCAGCTGGGCCGGTGCAGTGCCTTGGCGATCGCCGCCGATACTTCTTCATTGCTGGCCGGATTCGGCGAGCAGACGTTCACTTTGGCCGGCATGGATTCGTCGTCGATACACAGCGTGAGCGCGCGCACGGCGTCGTCGAGGTGGATCCAGGAGATGCCTTGCTGGCCGGTGCCGATTTTGCCACCCACGAAGAAGCGGAACGGCATGGCCATGACGCGCAACGGCCCGTCGCCGGGGCCGAACACGATGCCCATGCGCGGGTTGACGACGCGAACGCCGAGCTCGCGAGCTTTCTCGGAGGCGGCTTCCCAATCGACGCACAGACGAGCCAAGAAATCGTCGCCGGGGGGCGCTGTTTCATCGACGCGCTCGGCAGCGGAGCGGTTGCCGTAGTACCCGACGGCCGAGCACGAGACCAATACTCGAGGCTTTGCCGAAGCGCGCGCCAAGGCGGCGACGACGTTCTGCGTGGTCACGATGCGGCTATCGTAGATGCGGCGCTTGACCGCTTCGGTGTAGCGGGCGCCAACCGCCCGTTCGCCAGTGAGGTGGACGACCGCGTCTACGCCATCCACCGCCTTGGCCCAATCTCCCACTTGGTACGGCTCCCAAGTGACACGCCGGGGGTTGCCGTCGCGGGCCGCGCCCCGCGTCAGCACCGTGACGGCATCGCCACGCGCGACCAAATGCTCGACGAGAGCGCTGCCGATGTAGCCCGAGCCCCCGCTGACGACGATGCGCTTCATGAAGACGTCTTAGGTCTCGCGCTCGCCCCCCGCAACTTAGGGCCCGCGAATCCCTGCTGGCTTGACCGTTGGCCGCCGACGGCCAGGGCGCGGCCAGGCAACGCAGCCACGCTTCTCGCGCAAATTCACGAGATCTTCGCGGTGGCGCGAACATCGCAAAGGCCCCTGAGTCCCATGCAGGCTACACTCACGCCCACGATGCAACCGCAGGCGGTAGTTTCGCTCAGGTACCCGGTTCGGCCGGATCTCGAGGCGTGGGTCCTTCCGGAGGGGAAAGTGCCCGAAGCTACCGCGCATCAAATGGCCGTGTATCGCATCTATGGGCTCCTGCTAGCGTGGAGCCAACGCATCCGCCCCGAGCGCTCGGTGCGCATCGCCGCCGATTTAGCGGTGAGGTGGCTGGAGCAGTTTCCGCGCACGGGCGCCGACCCTGACGTGTGCGTGCTCGAGCCGGGCCCAGAAGACTTCGACGATCTGAAATCGTTGCGGCTGTGGGAGCCTGGCCGCGTTCCGCCCCGCTTGGCCATCGAGGTCGTCAGCTCGTCTCTGCCCCATAAAGACTACGGGTCGATCCAAGAGCGCTACGCGGCCATGGGCGTCGAAGAGCTGGTCGTCTTCGATCCGTTGTTGCACGGGCCTCGCTCGCTGGGCGGTCCGGTTGCATTGCAACTCTGGCGCCAAGACGCCACGCGCGCCTTCGAGCGCGTTCAATTCGGCGCCGAGCCCGTGCACAGCGCCGTGCTGGACGCCTGGTTCATCGCCGACGGGCGCGATCTACAAATCTCGAATGACCGTCGTGGCCGCGAGCGCTGGTTGACGGCCGAAGAGCGCCTGAGCACGGCCCAAGCGGACGCCGAGCGCGCCCAAGCGGACGCCGAACGCGCCCAGGCGGGCGCCGAGCGCGCCCAAGCAGACGCCGAGCGCGCCCAAGCAGACGCCGAGCGCGAGCGCCAGGCTCGCCTCAGCCTCGAAGCGAGGCTGCGCGAGCTCGAAGCCAAATTGTCACGTTGAAGGCGCGCCGACGCGATTTGTGGGCAGAAACGCCCGACTGTACATCGCGCGGCAACGGGTCTAACAATCCGCGCATGTCGAAGATGCTCGCTTTTTGCCTTGGTGCGGCCGCGCTCAGCATGGGCTGCGCCGGAAAACCCGCTGCTCCGTTCGACGCGCTAAAAACGTCGAACCTCACGGCCTTCCGGCTGCAGAACAACGACCCGGCCCCCGTCGTGGCCGCCGCGCCGGCGGCTCCGGGCGCCGCCCCCGTCATTCCGGGTCTCGACCCGAACCTCCAGAGCTCGATCACCGCTGGCGTCGCGGCGCTGCAGAAGCTGATCCCCCCGGGCCTCCAGATCCCCGGGCTTGCGCTGCCGGGCGCAGCCGGCGTCCCGGGCGTCACGCCCGTAGCCGACACGACGCCTCGTTTTCAGAGCTTCCGCATCCTGGCCCAGCAACAAGTGCTGGACGCCGAGCTGAAGGAGAGCCTGGGCAAGCTGCTGGGTGACCCGGACAACTTCGACAACACGCTCGGCCGCTGCGCGCCCAACGTCGTTTACCCCGAGTTCGGTCTGTCGTTTGCGTCGGCTCCGGGCGCGCCGTCCAGCGACTTGCTCATTTCCATGGGCTGCAACCAAGTGGTGTCGCGCACCTTCAGCTGGCCCCACCCCGCCACGGGCATGAAGAGCGATACGGTCGCGGATCTGTCGGAGATCTTCACCAAGATCTTCCCGCAAGGCACCTGAGCGATTGGGAATTTGGGCGTTCGCGTCGTAGCAACGTGGACGCCCCACCCCAATGGGTCGTGGCCCCTAACCCCTCGTGATCGCACGGGTAGTGGTACTTAAATAGGTGATCGACAAACGATTCGAGGTTTGATCTAAGTGGCTCCATATTGGACGGAGCTGCTGCGGTTTCAGAGGCCGAGCGCGCAGAGGTTGCGCGGTTCACGCCTTGCCTACGCCTTTACGCCGAACGTATGTGGGTGAGCTCGGGCGGTTCTTCGTTCGAAGAGGGCGCCGAGCAAGACGTTCCGGTCATCAGCCTGTGCTTCGACTACGAAGGCGTGCGCGTCCGGGCCGCCGATCGCCGCGAGCGTTTCTTCGTGGCGCGGCCGGCCGGCATGGCCATGGTCGGGCGTGATCGCGCCGGTGAAGCCAGGGCCCAATGCCTGCTCGAAGGTTTCGGCGCCATCGAGCTCGGGCAGTTCGACGAAGTGGCGCCCGATCTCGACACCGACGCGGACTACGTCGTCCAGCTCGACGGCAACGTGCACTCGTATTGCTCGTTCTCGGCCTACGCGCTGCCCCAGCTGCGCTCTTGGGGTTGGAACATCGAGGTCGACCCCAGCTACCCCTATCAAGTCGTCGAGACCGACGCGCCCTGGTACGCGGCCATCGAGCCCGACGAGCAGCGCACGGATTGGTTTGGCCTGGAGCTGGGCATTCAGGTCGACGGCAAGCGGGTCAACATGCTGCCGGCCATGCTCGAGTTGCTGGACGGCTGCGCCGATGGCGAGACGCTCGAAGCGCTCCTCAAGCAGCCTTCGCGTTTTCGCGTAGTGCCGGTCGGGCGCAACAAGTACCTGCCCGTACCGCCCGAGCGGCTGCGCGCGCTGATGCAGGTGCTGCTGGAGATGTACCGCGGCGAAAAGCTGCAAGACGGCCAGCTGGCGTTCCCCCGCTCGCGCGCCGGCAGCGTCGCCAAGCTCGATTTGGCGCTGGGCGCGTCGGCCCGCCTGTTGTGGTCCGGCATCACGAGCGTCGTCGAAAAAGCTCGTGAGCTGCACCAGCTGCCCAAGCCCGTCGCTCTGCCGGTAGGCCTACAAGCCAAGCTGCGGCCTTACCAAGAAGAGGGCGTGCGCTGGCTCGGCACCTTGATTCAGCACGAAGCGGGCGGCGTCTTGGCCGACGATATGGGTCTGGGCAAAACGCTGCAGACCATCGCCCATCTGGTGCGCGAAAAAGAGTCGGGACGCATGGACCGCCCGTGCCTGGTGGTGATGCCGACCAGCTTGGTGGGCAACTGGACGCGTGAGCTGGCCAAGTTCGCCCCCGCGTTGAAGGTGTGCGTGCTGCACGGCCCCAAGCGCGAGCAGCAACGCGGCCAGGTACCAAACGTGGACGTGGTGATCACCACCTATCCGCTGCTCGTCCGCGACATCGAGTCGTTCGAGAATCAGCCATTTTATCTGATGATCTTGGACGAGGCGCAGGCCATCAAGAACCCGCGCAGCTTGGCCGCGCGCACCGTACGGCAAATTTCGGCGCGCCATCGCATGTGTTTGAGCGGTACGCCGGTCGAGAACAACCTCGAAGAGCTGTGGTCGCTGTTCGACTTTTTGATGCCCGGCTTCTTGGGCGAGGCCGAGCGCTTCCGCTCGCATTTTCGCATCCCCATCGAGCGCAGCGGCAACCAGCAACGGCTCGAAGCGCTACGCGACGCCGTGACCCCGTTCATCTTGCGGCGCATGAAAGAGAGCGTCGCCAAAGATCTGCCGCCCAAGACGGAGATCGTCCGCCCCGTCGAGCTGGGAGACGATCAGCGCGAGCTCTACGAGAGCATCCGCGTGGCCGCGCACGGCGACGTGCGGCGCGCCATTCGCCAAAAGGGTGTTACCGCGTCGACGATCGCCATTCTGGACGCGCTCATGAAGCTGCGCCAGGTGTGCTGCGATCCGCGGCTGGTCACGGTCCCGTCGGCGCGCAAGGTCAAGGGCTCCGCGAAATACGAGCTGTTCTTCGAGCTGCTCACGCAGCAGCTCGAGCAGGGCCGGCGCGTCTTGGTGTTCTCGCAGTTCACCCGCATGCTGGATTTGATGGCCGAAGGCCTGCGCGAGCGGAAGCTCAACTACGTGGAGCTGACGGGCGCCACGCAAGACCGGCAAAAAGCCGTCGATCGCTTCGAGGCCCGCGAGGTCGACGTGTTCTTGATCAGCCTGAAAGCGGGCGGCACGGGCCTGAACCTGACCAGCGCCGACACCGTCATCCACTACGATCCGTGGTGGAACGGCGCTTCGCAAGCCCAAGCGACCGATCGAGCGTACCGCATCGGTCAAACTCGCCCCGTGTTCGTTTACAACCTGATCGTCGCGGGCAGCGTCGAAGAGCGCATGCTCCGGCTGCAGCAGCGCAAAGCACAGCTTGCGCAATCACTCCTCGGCTTGGCCAACGCGCCAACCGCCCTTTCGGAGTGCGATCTGGACGATTTGTTCGCGCCGCTCGCCGAGTGAGCGCTCGTCGCGACCCGGGAATGGCCCGGTCACGCGCCGGCTCCCCCGCGCGTGCGCGCCCGGTATCAACCCTTCTTGAGCTCTTTTGGCTCGATGTAGTCGGAGGGCTGCAGCACCAAGCGTTCGACGCGGGCGCCGTTTTGGAGAGCGTCGACGATCTCGGGTAGGTCGGCGGGCGTCACGCGGCCATAAAAATAGCCGTCGGGCTCGACGGCGATGGCGGGGCCAACCCAGCAGGTATCCAGGCAGCTGGAGCTGCAGGCCCGTACCTCGGTCTCGGCCAGCCCGCGTTGCTTGAGCAAGCCTTTGAGCTGCGCGTGCAGCTCTTCGGACCCGCGCACGGCGCACGAGCCCTTGGGGGTGCCGTCCGGGCGCCGATTCACGCACACGAACAAGTAGCGCTTTCGTTCAGCCATGCCGTAAGCCGAGAAGCTAGCGCGGCAACCTGAAGAGCACCAGGCCGTGCGCCGAGGAAGCGAACGCCACGCAGACGCTATCGACCGCGCGCACGAGGCGCCGGAGCGGCGAGGGGCCGCTCACGCTCAGCTCGCGCGCACCGAATCTTCGATGATTCCCAAGAGCTCGTCGAGGTCACCATCGGGAATGTTCAGTGATGGGGTGATGTAGATCGTGTTACCGAGCGGCCGCAGGTAGGCGCCACGAGCCAGCGCTTCGGCGCACACGCGGCGCCCGCGGGTCTCCAGGTAGCTGCGCGAGCCCGCGAGATCGAGCGCGCCAATCATGCCTAGCGTGCGCGCCTCGACGACACCGGGCAGCGCGCGGAAGCCGGCGAAGGCCTGGGCAATGCGCGCCGCTTTGCCGGCCGCGACTGCGAGCACGTCTTCGTCCACGAACACGCGCAGGACCTCGCGCGCCAGCGCGGCGCCCAAAGGGAGGCCGCAGAAGGTGTGCCCGTAGAAAAACGTGCGCTCGGCGTCGCCCAAGAAGCCGGAAAAGATGCGCTCGGTCGTGAGCGTGGCCGACATGGGCAGCATGCCGGCCGTAAAGCCCTTGGCCGTACACAGCAAGTCCGGCTCGACCCGCGCGTGCTGGCTGGCCCAAAACGGCCCGGTTCGGCCGTAGCCCGTGAACACTTCGTCACAGATCAAGAAGACGTCGTGCTGACGGGTGAGCTCACGCAGCGCGCGCAAGAACTCCGGCGCGTAGAAGCGCATGCCTACCGCGCCCTGCGCGATCGGCTCGACGATCACGGCTGCGAGCTGGTCGGCGTGCTCGGCCAGCAGCCGGCCCAGCACCTCGAAAGCGCGGCCGTAGCCTTCGGCGCCGGGCGGCACCCGCAAGCAGTCGAGCAATACCCCGCCGAACGGGCGTCGAAACACGTCGATGCCAGAGACGGACGACGCGGCCATGGTGTCGCCGTGGTACGCGCCGTCGAGGGCGAGAAACCGCGTGCGGCCGGGGCGGCCGTTCTGCGCCCAATATTGCAACGCCAGCTTGAGCGCGACCTCCACCGCCGTCGAGCCATTGTCGCTGAAGAAGACACGCGTGAGGCCGGCCGGCGCGATCTGGCACAACTCGGTGGCCAGGGCCGCCGACGGCTCGTGAGCAATACCAGCCAGGGCCACGTGACACATTTTGGCCGCTTGCTCGCACAGGACGCGCACCAGCCGCGGGTGCTGATGACCGAGGGTCGACGTCCACCACGACGCGTTGGCGTCGATGTACGAGCGACCGTCGGCGTCGTACAGCCGCGAGCCAAGCGCTCGTTCGAGCACGAGCGGCGTCGCCTCCTCCAGGTACGCCTGCATCTGGGTGTAGGGATGCCAAACGTGGGCCCGGTCGTGGGCCAGGACTTCATCGCGGTTCAAGCAGATTTCTCCTCTCGGACGTGCACGCTCGGCAGACCCGGGCTCTGTTGCTCTTCGGCAGGCGGGCCCAGCGGCAGCAGCAAAGTGACGGTGGTGCCCTGCCCTTCTTCGCTGTCGAGGCGGATCTCTCCCCCGTGAGCTTCGATGATGCGATGGACGATGGGCAGGCCGAGCCCGGTACCGCTCGGACGCGTAGTGAAGAACGGGTCGAGCGCGCGATCGCGAACGCCTTGCTCCATGCCTTGTCCGGAGTCGGAGATCTCGATGCGCACGGCCGGCTCGGCCCGCAGCTGCCCGCGGTGCACGAGGATTTGCACGGTGCCGCCGGTCTTCATGGCTTGGCAGGCGTTCTCGACCAAATTGTCGAAGACTAGGCGAAACAGGCTCGGATCGACCCAGACCGTGTTCAGCTCCGGGTCGTCGTCCATTTGCACGACGATTTGATGGCCGTCCAACATGGCCGAGGAGCGCGAGCGATTGGCCAGCTCGAGCAGCGAAACCGGGGAGCGCTTGACGCTCACGGGTCGGGCAAAGCGGAGCAGATCCGTCACCAGGCGGTTCAGGCGCGCCGCCTCTTCGTCGACGATGCCGAGCAGCATGGTGCGGTCTTCATCGCGCACGGCGCTGCGGCGGAGCCCCGCCACCGCGTTGACGATCACGGCCAGGGGGTTTCTGACCTCGTGGGCGATGGCGGCGGCCAGCTCGCCGACGGCGGCCAGCTGCTTCTTGGTCACCAGCTCGTTTTGGACCAAGCGCAGCTCGGCGTAAGAATGCCGCAGCTCTTCGGTCTTTTCTTGCAGGCTGCGCGCCGCTTTCTCGAGCTCGTCTTTGCCGACGCGGTAACGTAAGAGCAGCGTGCCCGCCACTCCGAAGGCGTACAGCAAAAATGCATGCGGCAAGAGCGGAATGGCGTTTTCGTTGAAGCCGAACGCCAAGGCGCCGTCGTTACCCACCGCCGGCAAGATGCACAGGATACCGATGATGGCGGAGCCGACCTCGCGTTGCCCCGCGCGGTACGCCGACACGAGCAAGGCCGCCGCAGCCGCGGTTTCGAGCGAAGCCACGACGTAGAAGCTCTTGCCGAGCCACGTGGCGTCTCGCACCAAGTGCTCGACCCTCGTCCCGAACAGGAACACGTCATTCAGGTGAGAAGCGGAGGGGCGCCACCAAGCGCCGCTCCACAAGACGAGCAGGTAACCGAAGGCAACGCCGTAGAGCCACCTGGCGACCTTCTGCCGGGCCGGCGCGCGCCCGACGCACAGCGCAAAGTGCAGGTTGATGGCCGCGGCCAAAATCATGCCGGTGTGCGTGATTTGCTCGGCAAATATGCGCGAGCTCAGCGCCGACCGAGAATATTCGAGCGCGACGCCCGCGCTGCCCACCGACAACGAGAGACACAGCAAACTGAAGATGAAGTACTCGAGCTCACGTCGCCCCAAGAAGTAGGCGAGCATGAAGAACACCGAGAGCCCAAGCTGCGCGGTGGCCCACGCGGTGAGCAGTCCAGAGAGGTACTGGGCCATCAGCGAGCGGGTCCGGTAGCACGCGACAGCTCGCGATTCACGGTCACCCAACAGGTGACGGCGCTTCCGGGCACGGCCAACCTGAAATCGCCGCTTTCTAGCGCGGGCGGCCGCCATTGCCCGGGCAACGGAGCCTGGCCTCGCTGTACGATTCGACCGTGCTCGTCCCAGAGCTCGAGCTGGACGGGCTGCGGCGAGCCGGGCCCCTCGAGCTCGAACGCGACTGGCTCTTGGCCATACACGGTGCTTGGCTCCGCCCGACAGCCGCTGGGCAGCGCTCGCGCCGGCGCGGGAAGCGCGCTGGTGACGGGGGCGGGCGTGAGAGCGCGCCCGCTGCTCACGGGTAGCGGCGGCGCGGCCGCGCACCCGAGCGCGCAGCACGACGCGAAGCTGCCAAAGCCGAGCAAAACCGAGGCGCGAGGCACGCCACGAGGATACGCGAAAGTGAGCTCGGACGCTGGACCTACCTGCGCCGGTCCAAGTCTGCTAGTTCAAGCTCCCCTTGAGCTACCTGGTCTTGGCCCGCAAGTGGCGCCCGCAGCGCTTCGAAGATCTCGTCGGGCAGGACCATGTTTCGCGGACGCTGGCCAATGCCATCGCCAGCGGGCGGGTCGCCCACGCCTTTTTGTTCACGGGCGTTCGCGGCGTCGGTAAGACGACCAGCGCCCGCATCTTGGCCAAGGCGCTGAACTGCATGGGCCCCCCCGGGGATCCCAAGCACGGCCTCGAATACGGCCCCACCATCACACCCTGCTTGGCCTGCCCGGCCTGCCTCGAAATCGCGCAGGGCTCCGACATGGACGTGCGCGAAATCGACGGCGCCAGCTACAACGGCGTCGACGAGGTGCGAAAGCTGCAGGATTCGCTGCCGTACCGCCCCGCCCGCGACCGCTACAAGATCTTCATCGTGGACGAGGTCCACATGCTGTCTCAAAACGCTTGGAACGCGTTCCTGAAGACGCTCGAAGAGCCGCCCGCGCACGTGAAATTCATCTTCGCCACGACCGAAGTGCACAAAGTGCCGGTCACGATTTTGAGCCGCGTGCAGCGCTTCGATTTCAAGCTGATCTCCACGCAGGTGATCGCGACTCGCCTGCGTGAGGTGCTGAGCGCGGAGAAAATCGAGTCCGACGAAGCTGCCATCTCGATCGTGGCGCGCGAAGCGGCCGGCAGCATGCGCGACGCCATGAGCGTGCTCGACCAGGTCATCGCCTGGGGAGGACAGAAGCTAGCCGGCGCCGAGGTCGCGCGCGTGCTCGGCGTGGCGAGCCACAGCGTTCTGTACGAGCTGTCGTCGGCGCTCCTGGGCGGCGACGCCGCGCGCTCCCTCGCCGTCGTGGCCGAGCTGGCGAATCAAGGTTACGACATCGCCCACGTCGCGCGCGATCTGCTCGCGCTGCTACGCAATTTGGTCGTGGCCAAGGTCGTCAAAGAGCCCGAAAGCCTGCTGGATCTGCCGGACGAAGAGGCGGCCGACGTGAAGCGGCTCGCGGCCGGGGGCGACGCCGACGACCTCAGCCGGCTGTATCACGGCTTTTCCCAGGGCTTCGACGAGGTCGTCCGGAGCGAGCGCCCGCGCATGGCCCTCGAGATGCTGCTCGTGCGCCTCGCGCGGCGGCCCCCGCTGCTACCCATCGACGACTTCGTGTCACGCCTGGCGGCGCTCGAGCGCCGCTTGAGCGCCGGCGGCGGCGGGCAACAGGGTCAGCCGCGGCCGGCTCCTTCGCCTGCGCAGCGGCCCCCGCACGACAGCGCCGCCGCCGAGCGCCAAGGCTACGCCGGCCGGCAACGTGAGCCCGGCAGCCCGGCGCCCAGCAGCAAGGCGCCCAGCGACGATCGCGGCGGAGAGCCTCCAGTACCGCCACGGCCTCAACTGGCTCGCGCGAGCGAGCCGGCCCGGCCCCGCCAGAGCGCGCCGCCCGTCGAAGCGGCCGTGCCGAGCCAGCCGGTCGAGGAGCTGGACCAGATCTACGCGCAAATTTTGGCTATTTTGGAGGCTGAGCGGCCAGATCTGGCGGCCATGCTCGGGCACGCCATCCCGCTGCGCTTGCAGAACGAGGCCGTCGTGGTTGGCTGGCCACCGGAAGCCATGCTCGTCGCCAGCGACAAAGAGAGCGTAGCGGCGCTGGCGCGCGCGGCCGAAAAGCATTTCGGCGCGCCTTGCTCCGTGAGCTTCGAGTTCGATTCGGAGCGGGCGCGCGGGCGGAGATCGCTAGCGGCGGCCGACAGCCAAGAGCGCGCTGAGCGCACGCGTGCAGCCTACGCGGCCGCGCAGAAGCACGAGCGCATCACCGAAGCGGTCGAAATTTTGGGGGCCAAGCTGAAAGAGCTCAAGCTCGGAGGCGCCGCCTGACATGTTGCCCGATCCGCTCTTGCACCTGATCGAGCTTTTGGCGCGGCTGCCCGGCGTGGGAGAGAAGACGGCCCAACGCTTTGCGCTGCATTTGGTGGCCGAACGTTCCGGCACCGCGCAGGCCTTGGGCGAATCGCTGCGGCAGCTGGGCGAGCGCGTGAAGAGCTGCGAAAAGTGCGGAAACATCGCCGAGGTCGACGAGCACGGCGGGGCCACGTGCGTCGTCTGCCGAGACAAGCGGCGCGATCAGACGCTTCTATGCGTGGTGGCGCGCGTGCAAGATCTTTTGGCCATCGAGCGTAGCGGAGCCATGCGCGGTCGCTATTTCGTGCTCGGCCGCCTGCTCTCACCGCTCGACGGCATCGGCCCCGACGAGCTGCCGCTGGAGCGCTTGTTCCGGCGCTTGAGCGAAGACGGCGTGCGCGAAGTGATCGTCGCGACCCCGCCATCGGTAGACGGTGAAGCGACCGCGCTCATGCTGGCGCGCGAGCTGACCACGCGCGGAGTGGCGGTGAGCCGGATTGCCAGCGGCGTTCCGCACGGCGGCGATCTCGAGTTTGCCGATCAGATAACGCTCGGGCGCGCCATCGACGGGCGCCGGACGCTCGACTCTCGTTGATTTCGGCGCAATTTTCCGGGAGCATCGCCGTCCCATGCCTGCTCCTCGCCGCGTCATCCAGTCCCCCGCTGCTCCGGCGCCCGTGGCCGCCTATTCCCAAGCCATCGCGTCCGGCGAGCTGTTGTTCTGCTCCGGACAAATCGCGATCGATCCCCAGACGGGCCAGATGGTCGAAGGCGGCATCGAGGCCGAGACCGAGCGCGTGCTGGAGAACCTGAAGGGGGTCCTCGCCGCCGCCGGCGCCTCGCTCGCCGACGTCGTGAAGACCACCGTCTACTTGGCAGATTTCGCAGATTATCCAGCGATGAACGCCGTTTACGTGCACGCCTTCCCCAGCGAGCCACCGGCGCGCGCCACCGTCGGCGTCTCGGCGCTACCGCACGGCGCCAAGATCGAGTTAGAAGCCATCGCGCGCTTGCCCTGACGCCTGCGCCAGTAGCTCATTCAGGAACCGAACATGAACGCATCCGCCTCCGACTTCGACGCCAAGCTGCTGAGCTGTGCCGCCAGCGACGCCCTCTCTAGCCTCGGCAAAGCCGGCCCGAAGGCGCCGCAGTTGGTCGAAGCCTGGGTCAAATCCGGCAACGCCGCCGCCGTGGCCGAAGCGGCCGAGCGCGCGGAAGGCGCGGCCCGCAAAGCGGCTCGTCGGGGGCTGAACGTACTCAAGGCCCGCGGCGTCGCCGTGCCCGAGCCGACGCGCGTCAGCGCGGTGGCCGGCGCCAAGAGCGCCGAGCAGACCGAAGCGTTTCTGCTCTCGCCCGACAGCATGGGCAACGTGCTGCTCGCCATCACCACGCGCAGCCTCACGTCGCGCGGCAAGGTCGTGTTCGTCTACTTGAACGACGAGCTGGGCGTGCACCGCGTCGACGTGGGTGAGCTGAGCCAGTCGCAGCTCAAAGACGCGCTGGCCAAGGCGCTACCGGGCGCGCGCTACAAGGCCGTGGCGGTGCCGGTCGATTGGGCGCGCCGCCGCATCGCCGACGCGCGCGCGCGCCACGCCGCGCGCAACATTCCCGAGCCGCTGGGCTTCGCCCGCGCCGAGTCCCTGCTGGGCCCCGTGCCGAGCGAAGCGGTCACGCATCCATTCGACGCCGAAGGCTTCGAGCTGTCGCTGGAAGACGCCGCCGAAATGGTGAAAAACTCCGCCAAGCTCCACAATTTGCCGGAGCTAGCCGGCTGGTTCCCGGACAAAGGCGCGGTCGACGAGCTGTTCGCCCACGTCGGCCAAGGCCTCTCCGACGCCGGCCACGACCCTTCTCAAGAGCCGCCCCCCGAAGCGCTGCGCGATCAAATGACCGAGCAGATCGCCGCGGCGACCGACCGCTACTTCACGCCCGAGCGCCGAGCGCAGCTCGTCGTCGCCTTGAAAGACGCCGCCCTGAGCGCGCTGCCGCGCGAAGGCGAAGAGGTCGGGCTGCAACTCTCGGCTCTAGCCAAGGTCGCGGCCGAAGCCGGCCTCATCACCAATCCCCCGCGCGAAATTCCTTTCCTCCGCGGCTACTTCGAGAAGGCCGTCAGCCTGCTGGCCATGCAAAATCAAGGGCGCATCCGCATCCCCGTGCCGGCCAAGGCGGTCGACGCGGCCGCTACGTAACCTGCCCGAGCGGTGAGGTGACGCTACGGAGCCGTGGAGCGTAGGCACGCGGCTCGGAACGCGTTGAGTAGCCGGAGCGTAGTAGGGCCGGGTTGGCCGTTGCCGATGGGAGCGCCATCGACGCTCACCACCGGCAAAAGCTCACGAATGCTCGAAGAGACGAAGACCTCTGCCGCTTTTTTGACGGTCTCGAGAGGCAGGCTCTGCAGCTTGGTCGGGATGCCGAGCTGGCTGGCCACCGACAGCACGGTTTCACGGGTAATACCGAGCAGGATGCCGTCACCCTCGGGCGGAGTCGTGAGCGTGCCGTCGTCGAGTACCGCAAACACGTTGGACGTCGCCCCCTCCACGACCCGACCGCGCCCGTCGACGATCAGCGCTTCGGCGGCGTTGGCGAGCCGCGCTTGGCGAAGGGCCAAGACCGCGCTCAGGTAATTGCCGACCTTGGCGCCAGCGGCGGCGCTGTGGTCGGTCACGCGCTCCGTGCGGTGCGTCACGACGGCCACTCCGTCGCGGTACGTCTCAGCGGGCGGAGACACGAGGGGCGTGACTATGACGACCCGCAGCGGGTGCCGCGACAGCCCAGGATCCAAACCGAGCGCTTCTCCAACGCCGCGCGTCACCGTCAGGCGCACGTACGATTCGGGGTTGCCGGCGCCGACGATGGCGGACAACACCTCGCGCCGTATTTGGTCCAGGCTGACCGGTAGCTCGATGAACACGCGCGCGGCGCTCTGCGCGAGGCGCTCGAGGTGCCGATCCAGCGCGAACGGGCGGCCTCCGTAGGTGCGCAGCGCCTCGAAGACCGAGTCGCCGTAGAGAAAACCGCGGTCGAACACGCTGACCTTGGCCGCGTCAGGGGGGCTCGGGCGGCCGTCGATCAGCACGAGCGAGGTCACAAGGCCGGCCCCGCGCGCAATAGCTCGGAGCCTCCGGACCAGAGCAGCTCAATCTCGAGCGGGCGGTTGGCGCTGATGGTCACGCGCGGCCGCTCACTCTTCTCTTGTCGCGCTTCCACCCGCAAGTCTGCGAGACCGTCGGCGCCGAATGGGTAACGGCTCACTCCGAGCTCGTCCAGGCGGTTGACCTTCCAGGTGAGGCGCCCCTGCCGAGCGTCGTAGCGCAAGCCGAACAGGTACTCGAAGAGCACCGCGATCGGCGTCAGCCCGGTCCATCCGACGAAGTTGCTGCGCCCCCGTCCCTCGCTCGGCTTGTCCGGCGCATGGTGCTCCCAGACGGCGCGCGTCTTCTCGAACGACTCGATCACGTTGAAGTAGTGGTTTTCGGCGATCTGCTGGGCCAAGTCGTCGAAGCCGCGTTCGCTCAGGCCGCGCAGCACCATGTAGTTGGTGGGCGCCCACACCCCGCCGAGCCACAGGCCCCCGTCGCCGTCATAGCCGGGCGTGTCGGCCGACAGGCTTGGAATGCGATGCAAACGCCGGAATTCACTGTCGACCTCCAAGTGTGAGACGAAGCGCGGCAAGCGCTCGGGCGGCAGAATATCGGCCAACAACGCCCAGTAGGCGCCGATCGTCTTCACGTCGGTGAGCCGCGTTTGATCGCGGCTCAAGTCGTGGAAGAAGCCGGTGCTCTCGTCCCACAAATGCTGGTTGATCCAGGGCACGAGCTGGGCGTTCTCTTCGGCGAAGTCTTGCACCTCGTCCCTCCTGCCTAGCTCGTCGGCGAAGGTGAGCACGATCTTGTTGGCCAGCACCGCTTGCAGCGTGGCGTCCACCCAGGTGCGGTGCGCGTGATCGAGCTCGGTCTGCGGGCTGGGAATGCGCGGCTGGTTGTCCATACCGCTCGACAAGCCGGTGCCCCAGTAGCTGCCGTTGGGCCAGGTGCGGTATTTGCGGTTCCACAAGCCGTAGGCCACGAGCGCGGGGAACACGACGCTCAGCCGCTTTTTGTCGCCGAACTGCAGGAAATACTCGTACTCGCTGAGAGCCAGCACGTTGGGGCCGCTGCCTGCCGGATCGAAGCGGCTGTAGCACTCGCTGCCGTTGTGCTCGCGGAACTGCCGGCAGATGCCGCCGTCGGGGTGCTGCTTGCCGTAGAAGTTGTCGAGCGTGTGCTGGAACTTGAAGGCGCGATCGCCATAGCGCCCGAAGAGCGAGATGAACACCGAGTCCCACATGTACAAGCAGTCGTTGAACATGGTGGACGCGAAGTCGCTGATGAAGCCGTTGTCCTCGGTTGCCTGCCGCAGGTTTTGGAACGCGATCTGCCAGCAGCGCCAGTAACACTCGATGGCCGGCTCGTGACCGGGCCAATGGGGTACGGGTAGAAGCTGGTCCCGCGCCGCCTCGAACGTCGGCAGCTCGGTGCTGGGCCGATGCGCTGGCCGTCGGAACGGGTTCTCGTTGGCGAACGGAATCTCGACGTACGTCGCCACGTAGGTCGTATCGAAAGGTCGGTTGCGGAGATTGAGCGGATTGCGCATCGCGCTGAATTCGTCCAGATTTCGGGAGGTTCCGCGTCCGGCCCGCGGGCTAACCACGGCAGGCCGATTTCGCTCGAATACCACATCTGCGGAGCGCTGCCTCCGCTTGGCCAGCGGGCCCACGCCGCGAGGTCAGAGCCGCGCGCTTTGGGCTCTGAAGAAACGCTCGGGTTTCGGCCGTGAGGCTGCGGCGCGCGGCCCCCAAAAGAAGGGCCTTGCGGTCGCGGAAGCGCGCCCTAGGTGAGGACGCCACCGCCCGATTTGCCGTTATTTTCGGACGGGAAGGCGCTCGCTCCGCTCGGCGACGCCCGATCGGAGCTGTGGTACCTGGGGCCCCGCGCGCATGTCCGATCAGCTCTCATCAGACCTAGCCTCCCTCAAGATCGACCGCGGTGGCCCGCGGCCCAAGGGCAAGAGCCCCGTCGGCACGATCGTGATCGTGGCGGTGTTGCTCGGCGCGGCCGGCGCCGCCTACCAGTTTGGTCTGCCCTACGTCTCCTCGGCCGTCTTCAAGACCGAGGTCGATACGACCGAGGTCATCACCCTGTCGCCAGCTCAAGCGTCCGTGGAGCTCACGTCCACGGGCTACGTGGTTGCGCAGTCCGTTTCGGCGGTGGCCAGCAAAGTCGCGGGCAAGGTGAAGGCGCAGCACGTGCGCCAAGGCGCCAAAGTCAAAGCCGGAGACGTACTGCTCGAGATCGACGCGTCCGATCAGAACGCCGCTATCGCGACGGCCATGAGCCAGGCCGCCGCCGCGCGCGCGCGCGTGATGACGGCGAGGGCCGGCGTGGCCGAGATCGAGCAACAGGCCAAACGCGCCCAGTCGCTGGCGCAGGAGGGCATCGGCCCGAAAGGCACCGCCGACGATCTGCGCGCCAGAGCGGATTCGCTCAAAGAACAGGTCAAAGCTTCGGACGCCGAGGCCCGCGCGGCCGAGGCCCTGGTCTCCGCGCTGCGTATCAACCTCGGAAACTTCACCGTCTCCGCGCCCATCTCCGGCACCGTCGTCAACAAGCCGCCCGAGGTAGGCGAGTTCGTCGGGCCTCAGCCGGCTGGCGTCGCCATCGACATGGGCGGCGTGCAAATCGCCGATTTCAGCACGTTGATGGTCGAGAGCGACGTACCGGAGCAGCGGCTCAGCCAGATCAAGATGGGCGGGCCGGCGGAGATCGTGCTCGATGCTTTTCCGAGCAAGCGTTACCGCGGCAAAGCCGTCGAGGTGACGCCCAAGGTCAATCGCACCAAGGCCACGGTCACGGTCAAGGTGGCGTTCGTCGACGAGAACGAAGGCGTGCTGCCCGACATGGCGGCCCGCGTCAGCTTTCTCACCGGCGAGCTCGACAAGGAAGCCATGAAGGCGCCCCCCAAGACCATCGTTCCGGCGACGGCGGTGACCGAGGTGAACGGAGCCAAGGTCGTGTTTCGCCTCGAGAGCGGCGTGGTGCGCATGACCCCCGTAACGTTGGGGCCTGCATTCGGCAACGGTTTCGAAGTACAGAGTGGCGTGAGCGCGGGCACCCGGTTGGTCAACAACCCACCCCCCGGCCTCGCCGACGGTCAGAAGGTCAAGGAAAGGAACGCGGGATGAGCGAGAACACGGCCAGCGGCAACGGCAAGAGCGACATCATCGTCCTCTCGAAGGTGGGCAAGTCCTTTTGGCGCGGCAAGGAGCGTTTGGACGTGCTCAAGGATCTCGATTTGACCATGAAAGAGGGCTCATTCGAGGCCTTGATGGGGCCATCGGGCTCCGGCAAATCCACGCTACTGAACCTGATCGCGGGGCTCGACGTGCCGACCTCTGGCTCGCTCAAGGTGGCCGGCGCCGAGCTGAGCCAAATGAGCGAGGGTGACCGCGCCGGGTTCCGCGCCGCCAACATCGGCTTCGTGTTCCAGACCTACAACCTGATGCCGGTGCTGACCGCGGTCGAGAACGTGGAGTTGCCGCTGCTGCTGGCCAAGCTACCGGCGGCCGAGCGGCGTAAGCGCGCGGAGATCGCGCTCAAAGTCGTCGGGCTGGAAGGCCGCATGGGGCACTACCCGCGCCAGCTGTCGGGCGGTCAAGAGCAGCGCGTCACCATCGCGCGCGCCATCGTGACCGATCCGAAGATCATCGTCGCGGACGAGCCGACCGGTGATTTGGATCGCGAGAGCGCCAACGACATCTTGAACCTGCTCGGCAAGCTGAACACCGAGTTCAACAAGACCATCGTGATGGTGACCCACGATCCGGCCGCGGCCGAGCGCGCGAGCGTTTGCCATCGGCTCGATAAGGGAGCGCTGGCCTTATGAACCTGACCAGCATTGCTGCGCGCAACATCAAGCGCAACAAGCTGCGCACCACGCTCACGGTGGCGGTCGTCGCCATCGCTACGCTGTTCTTCATCCTGCTTCGCACGGTCGTCTGGTCTTGGACCAGCGCGTCCGAGTTCTCGAAGAAGGACCGCATCGCCACCCGCCACAAGGTCAGCTTCATCTTCCAGCTGCCCAAGCGGTACACCGAAGAAATCAAGCAAATTCCGGGAGTTACCGCGGTTTGCTACGCCAACTGGTTCGGCGCGAAAGATCCGAAGAACGAGAAAGACTTCTTCGCCACCATCGCGACCGATCCGAAAGCGCTGCTCGAGGTCTACAGCGAGATCAAGACCTCGGAGCCGGAGAAGCAGGCGTTTTTCTCCGATCGCCAAGGCGCGCTCGTCGGCGACGCGCTCGCCAAGAAGAAGGGCTGGAAGGTGGGCGACAAGGTGACCCTCGCCGGCACCATCTTTCCGGGCGACTGGACGTTCAACATCTCGGGCATCTACACCACGACCACCACCAACGTCGATCGTTCCACGCTCTGGTTCCATTGGGACTACTTGAACGAGTCCTTGCCCGAGCGGAGCAAGGACATGGTCGGCTGGATCGTCACCAACATCAAAGACTCAAGCGCGTCGGGCCGCATCTCCAAGGAGGTCGACGCCAAGTTCGACAGCCGCGACATCCAAACCATCACCATGAGCGAGGCCGCGCTCAATCAGTCCTTCTTGGGCATGTTCGCGGCCGTGCTCAAGGCCATCGACATCGTGTCCGTGGTCATCACGGCCATCATGGCGCTGATCGTCGGCAACACCATCGCCATGGGCGTTCGCGAGCGCACCAACGAGTACGGGGTGCTCCGCGCCATCGGCTTCTTGCCCGGCCACATCGCGCAATTCATCATCGCCGAAGGCGTGGTGATTGGGCTCTTGGGCGGCACCATCGGCGTTCTGCTCGGCTACCCCGTGGTCAACAACGGCATGGGCCGCGTGATCGAAGAGAACATGGGCAACATGTTCCCCCAGTTCCGCGTCCAGCCCAGCATCGCCGCCTTCGCCTTTGGTCTGGCGCTCTTGCTGGGCCTGCTCGCGGCGATCTTGCCCGCGCGCAAGGCGTCGAAGCTGCAGGTCGTCGAAGCCCTCAGGCGGGTCGGATAAGGAGGCGAACGTGATCCCCATTTCCTACAACGTACGCAGCTTGATGGTCCGCAAGACGACGACGCTGGCCACCGCTGGTGGCATTGCGCTCGTGGTCTTCGTGCTCGCCGCGGCGTTCATGCTGTCGGCGGGCGTGAGCAAGACCCTGGTGGCCGGCGGACGCCCCGACAACGCCATCGTGACCCGCAAAGGGGCGGACACTGAAATGGCCAGCAGCATCGAAAACGCTGCCGTCAGCCTGATCTTGGCGACCCCTGGCGTGAAGAAGGACGAAGCCGGCGCCGCGCTAGGCGGCGGTGAGGTCGTCGTCGTCATCGCTCAAGATCGCTTGGGCGGCGAGGCTGGCCAAGTCACCAACATCTTGGTGCGTGGCGTCGCCGACAACGTGCTCAAGGTCCGCCCCGACGTGCACATCATCGAAGGGCGTCCGGCCAAGCCGGGCACGGACGAGTGCGTCATCGGCAAAGGCTTGGTTGGCAAGTACCGCGGCATGACCATCGGCGACAAGTTCGACCTGAAGAAGAACCGGCCCGTTACCGTGGTCGGCGTCTTCGAGGCGGGCGGCTCGTCTTTCGAGTCCGAAGTCTGGGTGAACCTGGAGACGGCGCGCTCTTCGTTCGGGCGCGAGGGCTTGGTGTCGTCAGTCACGGTTCGGCTGGAGAACGCCGCCAAGTTCGACGCATTCAAGGCCACCATCGAGACCGACAAGCAACTCTTGCTCGAAGCTCGCCGCGAGACCAAATACTACGAGGATCAGTCGCAAGGCACCGCTATCTTCATCGGCATCATGGGCGCGGTCATCACCGTGTTTTGCGCCGCCGGCGCGACGCTCGGCGCCATGAACACCATGTTTGCGGCGGTGGCGCAGCGCAAGCGCGAGGTGGGCACGCTGCGAGCGCTCGGTTTCTCGAAGCTCGCCATCCTCACGTCGTTCGTCGTCGAGTCGACCGTGCTGGCCCTGGCCGGGGGCGTGGTCGGCCTACTCGGCGCGCTCGCGTTGACCACGACGCGCGTGTCGATGATGAACTTTCAGACGTGGCAGGAGATTTCCTTCTCCTTCGCGGCGACGCCCGGCATCTTGATCGGCTCGGTCATAGCCGGCACCGGCATGGGTATTCTCGGAGGTTTCTTGCCCGCTCTCAAAGCGGCCGGCACCTCTCCTATCGAAGCCATGCGCGGCTGAGCGGCGCGCGCCACAAGGCCAGTAAAATCAGCTGAAGCTCGCATGCGCGGCGCTAGCGGGCGCGCATGCGGACCAGCTCCTCGGCCATGCGGCTGCGAACCAAATCGCGGAGGGCGTGGCTATCACCGTGGGCCTCGGCGGCGTAAATGGGAGGCAGAATGTGCACGTCCACCTCGAGGGGAACGATGCGCGCGCGATGTTTGGCGATGACCTCTTGGGTGCCGTCGATGACGAGCGGAACGATCGGCACTCCTGCCCGCGCCGCCAGCCAGAACGCGCCGCGGTAAAAGGCGATCAGCTGGCCGTCGGGCGAACGCGTGCCCTCGGGGAAGACGCACAGCGCCTGGCCGCCGCGCAGCATTTTCTCGCTCTTGCGTAGCATGCGGCGAATGCTGGGCAGGTGACCACGCCGGAGCGCAACGTAGCCGTTGAGCCACATGTTCCAGCCCAAGAACGGCGCATAGAAGTTCTCGATCTTGCTGACCCACGCCAGATCCAGGTAGGTGCCATAAACCGCCAAAATGTCGCACATGGACTGGTGGTTCACGACGTAGATGCAGCCGGTCACGCCGCGCAGGTGCTCGCGCCCCTGGACCCGGACTCCGGCAAATGGCGCCCAGGTGAGGTAGTGCGCGCCCCAATAGGTCGTGTAGCGCCGCAACCACCGCCGTCGTGGATCCCACCAAGCCGTCAGCGAGAAGAGCAGCAGCGCGGGCACGAACAGCAGCGCGCAGGTGACGATCAGGTATGGCCAGTAGAAGAGGTTGTAGACGGCTAAGCCGAGGGGGCCGAGCCGCGAGCTGCGACGAGGACGCGCTTCCGTTGCCGCCATGTTACTTTTTGGGATTGAAGCCGCGGACGTGAGCGACGAGCAAGCTGAGCTGGGTGTCGTCGAACAAAGGCGCGAAGGGAGGCATCGGCCCCTTCCCTTCGCGAATCGCCCGTTTGAGCTCGTCGTCGCTGCGGCTGGCCTGGAAAGCAGCGTCGCAGAAATTGCGGGGCGCTGGTTGCCCCTCGGCGGAGGGCACGCCACCGCGTCCGTCGCGTCCATGACAAACGGCGCAGGTGGAGTCGTACAGGCGCCGGGCCTCGGCGTGGCTGTCGCCGTCGACGGGCTGGCGCTTACAGCCAGTGGCGAAAACAACGCCGCACGCCAGCGCCAAAACCAAGCAAAACCGCTCAAATTGGCCCATGGCGAGGCAGTAGACCCGAACGGGTCCGGGCTGCGCAAGGCCCTACGAACCGGGGCCCAAATCGGACTATGCTGCGCCCGCCATGCGCATCCGCTCCAGCCGTACCGTCGTTACCTCCCTGTCGTTCTCCGCGCTGCTTCTGGGTCTTGCCGCGTGTAACACCAAGACCGAAGAGCCTGCGACGAAGAGCGAGTCGCAGCAGAGCGAGCCCGCGAAGCCGGCCGCAGCGACGTCGGCGGCCGCGGCCAGCACCGTGATGGCGGCAGGCGCAGCCTCGGCCGCGCCCTCGGCCGACCCGAAGGCTATTCCTGCGCCGGCCGACGTGGCCACGGCCCCCGCCGACGCCAAGAAGACGGCCTCCGGCTTGGCCACCAAGGTGCTCACGCCCGGCAAAGGCAAAGAGCACCCGAAGGACGAAGACTCGGTCAAGGTGCACTACACGGGCTGGACCAGCGACGGCAAAATGTTCGATAGCTCCGTCGTTCGGGGCGAGCCCACGAGCTTTGGGGTCACTCAGGTCATCGCCGGCTGGACCGAAGCGCTCAAGCTGATGGTGGTGGGCGAAAAGCGCCGCATGTGGATCCCCGCCAAGATCGCCTACGGCGAAACGGCGCGCCCCGGTTACCCCGCCGGCCAGCTCACCTTCGACGTCGAGCTGCTCGAGATCGTCGCGCCGCCCAAGCCGCCCGAGACACCTACGGACGTGGCCGGACCGCCCGCGGGCGCCAAAAAGACCGAATCGGGCTTGGCGTATCGCGTGCTCAAGAAGGGCACCGGAAAAGAGCACCCCAGCGCAACGAGCCGCGTGCGCGTCCACTACTCGGGCTGGACGAAGGACGGCAAGCTGTTCGACAGCTCCGTTACCCGCGGCGAGCCGACGAGCTTCGGCCTCAATCAAGTCATTCCCGGCTGGACCGAAGGCGTGCAGCTGATGGTGGTCGGTGAAAAGACGCGCTTCTGGATCCCGGGCAAGCTGGCCTACGGCGACGAGCCCAAGCGCCCCGGCGCGCCTTCCGGTCAGCTCACCTTCGACGTCGAGCTACTCGACATCCAGAAGTAGGGCAGCGCCTGGTCGAGCCGCTACGCGCGCATCGACCGCCGGTTCGGGTCTTCGGGTAAGAGATACCCGTGGGCCAACTCCATGGGCTGGATACCGAGCCGATCGATGAGCTGACGGCTGTTGGTGGCCACCATGACCGTGATGCTCGAATCATCGCGAAAGCGCTCCAGGCGCTCGTAGACCAGATGGCGCGTGGCGGAGTCGAGACCGCCGTCGGGATCGTCCAAGAACACGAAGTTCGGGTTGAGCGCCAGCGCGCGCGCCAAGGCCACGCGTTTGCGCACGCCTAGCGATAAATGCGCCGGAAGGGCGTGGAAATCGTTCTGGCCCACGCGCAGCTGGGCCAACGCTTCCCGGGCGCGCAGGTTCAAATCTTCATCATCCATCCCGAAGAGATCGGCGTGGTAGCGGAGGGCCAGGGTCACGTTGGCCAGCGCGCTGAGATTCGACAGCAGCCCGCCTTGTCCGAACAAGAATCCACGCCGCACGCCTTGGCGCATCAGCTCACTCGGCTTCTTGGCCGCCGCCAAGTGTCCGTCGAGCCAGACGTGCCCGCCGCTGGCGTTCAAGAGACCGGCGCAAACGTACAACAGCGTGGACTTGCCGACGCCGTTGTCACCGGTGACGATCAGCGTGCGACCGGGCGGAACGTGCAGCTCGGTCTCGCGGAGCACCCACAGGTCCCCGTACTTGAACGAAACGTCCTCGAGCCACAATCCGTCTTTCATGGCCCCGGTAGCGGCGGCCCAACCAGCCAGTAAAACCCGGCCGTCAGCGCGGTGTTGTAGACGACGCAGCCCAGCAAGCTCATCACGACGGCGCGGCTCGCCTGCTGCGGCACCTCGGTGGGTGAGCTCTTCACCTGCAGCCCGAAATGGCACGAGAGCCAGCCCACGATGGTGCCGAGCCCCAGGCCTTTGGCGAAAAATAGCGCCAGATCGTGGGGCATCACGCTGCCGGCGACCCCCTGCTGAAAGCTCGACAGGCTGGCGCCCGAGGCCAAGATGCCGATGGCGAAGGCCGCGCTCAGGCTCACGATGCTGAAATAGATCATCAGCGCTACCACGCTGACGACGCAGCCGACCATACGCGGAAGCACCACGTAACGAAGGGGATCGATACCCAGCGAAGAGAGCGCCAACACCTCGGAGTTCACCTTCATGTTACCGAGCTCCGTCGCGATGGCCGTGCCGGAGCGCCCCGCGACGACGATGGCGGTGATCAACGGCGCCAGCTCACGCAGCACGACCGCGACCAACACCCGCCCGATCAGCTCGCCGTCCGCGGGCATCATCATGTTCGTTTGAATGATGATGCTGGCGCCAATGAGCAGCCCAATCGCGCTCACGAGCGAGAGCGCCTGCACGCCGGTGAACATCACCTGCGTGAGCATGATGCCGTGAACCAACCGCTTGGCCGCTGCCCCCGGCGACAGGTCGGAGGCGAGCGCGTCCTTCAGCGTGCCGAAGAGCGCCCCCGTCTCCGAGAGGGTCGCGAGGGTGCGCCGCCCGAGGCGCTCCACCCAGCTCGTTCCCCGAAATACGGCGGATCTCGGGTCGTACGGCAGCGTGGAGCGCACGGGCTCGGCCTCTCTCAGCCCTTGAGGGCGCTGAGGCGGGCTTTGGCCTCCTCGAGCCCGTCGGTTTGCACGGCGCGCTCGTACATTTGCTGGGCCTTTGCCTTCTCGTCCAGCTGCTCGTGCACCTGCCCGAGGCGGAAGAACACCATGCTCTTCTTGATCGGGCCCGTGGCGTCATCGAGCTTCTGCAGCAGCAGCGCGCGGTACATCTGCTGCGCCTTCTTGTGATCGCCGACGCGCATGGCCACGTCACCCAGCAGGGTGAGAACCTGCACGTTACCGGGCTCGATACGGAAGGCCTTGTCCAGCTCCTCGAGCGCCTTTTGCACGTCGCCGTCGGCCAGGTAGGCGGCGGCCAAGCGCCGGTGAATCTCGCCGAGCTCCTTGGTACGCTTGGTGCCAAAGCTCTCGACGATGCGCTGCAAGACCTCGGCCGCCGCCTTGCCCCGCCCGGAGGCGCTGTACTGATCGCACAGCTCGAGCAAGATCTCGCGGTCGTCGGGCTTGAGCTTACTGGCACGCTCCAGCAGCTCGGCGGCCGCAACGTGGTCGCTGCGCTCCTTGCTCTGAATCTGCGCGGCCTTCTGCAGCAACTTCACGGCCTCCTCGGGCTTGGCCGAAATCTCGGCGTCGCGGGCCAAGAGCCCCGAGAGCTTCTCCCATTCACGAGAGGCTTCGTACAGCACGCGTAGGCGATCACGCAGATCGGCGCTCTGCTCGTCGTGCACCAGCCCGCGCTCGAAGGCGCGCGCCGCGTTGTCGGAGTTGCCGAGCTTCTGCTCTATTTCCCCGAGCTCGATGGCCAGGGCCACCGCCGGCGCGCCCGCGGACATGTCGAGCAGCCGGCTCACCACCTCGGCGGCCGAGGCCAGGTCGTTCTGCGCTCTGTGCAAGCGAGCCAGCGCCTCGAGCGCGCCCTGATGGCTCACGTCGCGCTCGAGCACGTTCCTGTAGGTCTCGATGGCGCGGCCACGATCGCCGAGGCGGCTGTCGTACACTTCACCCAAGCGGACCTGGAAGCGCAGCTCGCTCGCGACGTCGCCGCGTTCGCGCGCGGCGCTGATCTGGGTCGACAGCAAGTCGGCCAGCTCTTCGTCACGCTGCGTTTCTTCGTACAGCTCGCTCAGCGTCACGACTGCCTCGCTCTGGCCCGGCTCCTCTTCGAGGATGGCGCGGAGCAGCTCGATGGCCGTGTCGAGCGAGCGGAACTTCTCGCGGTTCAAGCGCGAGAGCTCCAAGCGCAGGCTGGTACGAGCCGAGGGCGACTCGGCCATGTCGATCAAGCGCTCGAGCAGCCGCCCGAGATCTTGCTGCCGATCGGCGGCCGGATAGAGCGCGCGGAGCGCCGTCGCGGCGTCCGTGTCCGTGGGCTCGTCCTCGAACAGCTGCTCGAACAGCTCCGTGGCCTTGGCTACGTCGTCCAGTTTGTCGCGGGCAATCTCGGCCGCGCGCCGGCGCAGGCTGCGCACCAAGGCGCCGTCGTTCTGCAGCTCGGCCTGGCGCACCGTGAGCTTGAACGTCTCGGCGTGGTCGCCCGCGGACTCGCGCAATGCGGCCAGCTCCGCCAGCGCCCACAGGTTGGTGTCGTCTTGCCCGAGCAGCTCCCGCAGAACCGACTCCGCTGCCGCTTTGTCGCCGCTGCCTTCGGCCAACGCCTTGGCTTGGCGATACAAATCTTCGCGGCGAGACTCGTCGACTTGCAGCTTGGCGCGACGCCGGAGCGTGCCGAACAGATCCAGCTCACGCCCCGGCGCGCGCTGCAGCTGTTCGATGGCCATCAGCACCTCGTCGCTCGTGGGGTCGAAGTCCAACGCGCGCTTCAAGGCCCCCTCAGCCGAGCTTTCGTCGTGAGCCTTGTCGCGGAACCAGCCCGAGAGGCGCATGGACAACTCCACGCCAGATTCAGGCGACAAATTGCTCTTCAGCTTGATGGCGTTCGCCAGGGCTTGGCAGGCCTGGTCCCACTCGCCCGTGATGGGCGCAAGCCGCTCGAGCTCCTCGAGCAGCGCGCTGTCTTCGGGCGCTTCGGCGAGCCCCTGCTCGATGACCCGCTGGGCGGCGCGCGGATCTTTGGCCTCTTCCTCGAGGACGCGGGCCAAGCTTCGGCGCATATCGATGCGACCTTCCACGCTGTCGGCGAACCCGACGCGCTTTTCGTACAGCTTGGCCAAGCGGTCCGTCAGCCCGCGCGCGCGATAAACCGATTCGAGGATCTCGGAGACCTCGTCGAACAGCTCGTCGTGCTCGACCAGCTTCTCCAGCTCGGCGACGCCCGCTTCGTGCGCCGGCACTCGCTCGAGCGCCATACGTAGCGAGCCCAAACCGCGCTCCGGCTCCTTGAAGCGGTCGATCTGAATCTGGGCGAGCCGGAAATACAGATCGGCCTGGCGCTCGTCGGAGCTCTCGATCGACACGCGGCGCTCGAGAATTTCCGCCACCTCCGCGTGCTCATCCAGCCGCGTGTACAGCCGATCCAAGGCGTCGAGCAGATCGGGCTGGTCACCCGCTTGCTCGACCGCACGCTTGTAGGCCGAGACGGCGCGCTGGTCGTCCTTGAGCTCTTCTTCCGAGATGCGTCCGAGCCGCACGTAGAGCTCGCGCGCGACGTCCGGGTCGAACGTCGACCCCGCCCGATCGGACAACGCGTCGGCGTAGCGGCCGAAGCCAGACGTGGCACGCGACAAACGCTCGAGCTCGGTGTGGAGCTCGAGGTCGTCGGGGCGCTCGCTGATGGCCCGCAAGAGCGCCGATTCGGCCTCGTTCTGTTTACCCAGGTTCGTTTCCAGCACGCGCGCGATGGTGCGCAGGGTGACGACACGTTCGCTCGGCTCCGTCTCGATGCTGAGACGCAGCTCGAGCACGTCGCACAGCTCGGCGTAGCGACCGCCCTGCTCCAACACCGGCACCAAGATCTCCGCCACGATGCGGCGCAAGTCTTCGTGCCCGCCGCCGATTTCGCGGACCGCGGCGATGACCTCGGCGTCGGCGGGCGCTTCCTCGAGGGCGGCGCGATAGGCGTCGAGCGCTTCTTCGTAGCTGTTCAGCTTCGAAGCCAAGATATTGCCGATTTCTTTGCGGATCTGCGCGCGTTCGGCCGGCGCCTCGGCGGCGCTCGCTTGTAGCTTGAGGCTCTCCAAGAGCTCGGCCCACATGGACTCGGCCCGGTACAGGCGATTCAAGGAGCTCAGCACACCGCTGTCGCCCGGACGCACGTGGAGCGCTTGCTCGAGCATCTCGATGGCCTTGCGCTTGTCGGAGAGCTGCTTGTCGTAGCAAGCGGCCGCGCTGAACAAGAGGCTGTACTTGAGGTCGTCGTCGTCTTGCGTGAGCTCGACGCGACGCTGGTACAGCTCGACGAGCCGCGCCGCGTCGCCTTTGGCTTCGTACAGCTCAATCAGACAATCGACCGTGAACGCGCTCTCCGGATCCAGCTCGAGCGCCTTTTCGTAGCCGGCAACGGCGCCGGCGGCGTCGTCCAGCATGTCGCGCTTGGCCTCGGCCACGCGGCGCCAAACGCTGGCGCGCTCTTCGTCGTTGGGCAAGAGATCGACCTTGGCCGTGAGCACCCGCACCAAGGTGGGCCAGTCGCTGAGCAGGGTAGCCAGCGACTCCATCTTGTCGAGCGGCTCGATGTCGGTCTCGTCGGCGGCGAACAGCCGCTCGTAGGCCGACAACGCGCGACGCGGGTCGTCGCGGCGGGAGTTGTGAACGTTGGCCAACGTCGCCAAAATTTCGCGTTTGTCGCGCAAATCTGGCGAATCTTCCAGCACGCCTTCGTAGGCGCCGGCCAAGGCGTCCCACGCCGAGGTTCGCTCACACAGCCGCTCGTACTCGGCGCGAGTCTCCGCGTCGTCGGCGTCGAGCTTGACGGCTGCTTCCAGAGCGCGGCGGGCGCGGTTGAAGTCTTCGCCGCGCTTTTCCCATAGCTCCGCCGTCTCGCGCAGGACCCGCACCTTGTCGGGAATGTCTTGCGCGAGCTGGTAGCGGTCCTCGTTCAACTGGATCTGACGGCGCCAATCGTCCAGCGATTCGTACAGAGGGCGCAAGATGTCGACCACCCGCTCCGTGTGCTGCGGGAGCTTCCGCAGCTGCTCGAGCGCCGTGATCGCGTCTTGTTGACGCGGCAGCCCGGTCACGATCTCCTGCAGTTGATCGATGGCGCGCTCGACCTGGCCTTGCTCTTGGTGCAAACGCGCCAAGCTCAGGCGGTACTGAGCCGCCGCTTCGGGCGAGCTCGCGCTTTCGGCGCGGCGCAGGTACAGCTCGGCCAAGTCCTCCCAGCGCGAGCGGTCACGGTACAACTCGGTCAGAGCATCCAGCGACACGGCGTCGTCGTCTTGAACCTCGAGCGCTTGGCGATAGGTCTCGATGGCGTCGTCCGGCTTGCGCAGGCTGCCCTTCTGCAGGCTGGCCATGGTGTGGAGCAGGGCGAGCCGCTCCGCCGGCTCGAAGCGATGCTCGAGCCCCTGACGGTACAGCTGGACGCGTTCCTCGGCTTGACCAGCCTTTTCCAGCAGTTGATCGACCGACACGAACAACGACTTGCTCTCCGGCTCGAACGCCAGAGCGCGCCGGAAGAACACCAGCGCCTGACTCGACTCGTTCAAGTCACGGAACAGCTCACCGGTGCGTCGAGCCAGCTTCACGCTGGCTTCGTCGTCGGTGTCGATTTTCTGCAGCTCGGCCGCGTAAATCTCGGCCAGGCGGTGCTCGGCCGAGGCCACCTTGGCCAAGCGCTCCAGCTCGGAGATCGTCCCGCGGTCGCTGGGGTCTTCGGCCAGGAGACGCGCCACCGTGTCCAGAGCGGCGCGGTAATCTTCCTTCTGCTCCTCGTACAGCTTGGCGAGCCTCGTGAGCAGCTCACGGCGCTCGTCCGGATCGCCGCTCGCTTCCAGGCGGGCCCGGATGGTGTTCATCACCTTGCCGAAATCGGCGCGCAGCAAATAGACGGGCTCGAGCAAGGCCGCGGCGCGCGCGCGCTCGATCGGATCGGGCGCGTCGTTCACCAGCCGCTCCAGCTCGGCGATGGCGCCTTCGTGCTGGCGCTCCGCCGCGAGCGCGCTCTCCAGCTCGTCGAAAGCGCGGCCGACGTTGTTCTGATGGCGAGCGGCGACGCGCGCGATGGCGACGTGCAAAGAGGCTGGCTCGCCCAGCTTGGCGTCGAGCTGCCGCTCGTACAAGCTGACCAGCTCGACCCACATCGACTCGGTCGTGTAGAGCGACTCCAGCGCCGTGAGCGCGTCTTTCTCGAGCGTGATGTCGAGGATGCTCTCGTACACCTCGATGGCCCGGCGGCGCTCCGAGAGCGCTTCGGACAGCAGCTTGGCCCGGCGAAACAGCAGCGATTTGCGCTCTTCGTCGTTCTCGGCGACCTCGGTGCGGCGCTCCAAGATTTCCAGCAGGCTGCGAGCGTCGCCGCCCTCTTCGTACAGCGACTCGAGCGCCGTCAAGGCTTGCTTGTCCTCGGCCCGCTGCTCGAGCGCCTTCTTGTAGTAGGTGCGCGCCAGCTCGCGATCGGCCAGCTTGTGGCGAGCCAAATCGGCGATCTTCAAGGTCACGATCAGCTGCACGTCGCCGTCGAAGATCTCCGGCACCACGTCGCACAAGAGCTTCACGTACTCGGCCTGGCGCGAGGTCGCGCTGGCCAGCCGCTCGAGGTGGCTGAACCACGGCACGAGATCGGAGTGACCGACCGCCGAGCGCACCGCGCGCTCAGCCAGCGCAAAGGCGCGCTGAGCATCCCCGAGCGGCCCCTCCGCGACGCGCATGGCCGCCTCCAAGCCGTGCAGCCTCTCGAGCGGATCGTCGGTGGTGTCTACCTCGATGAGCAGGGTCGTCAGCAGGCGCTCATTGTCGCCTTCGGCCTCGAAGATGGGCTTCAAGATCAACGCGGCTTCGCGGCGCGTGGTCTTCTCGCTCGCTTCCAGCAACTTGGAGAGCGCAGCGCGGCTGGCCGTGTGCGTCGTACGCAAGCCGAGCGCGCGCCGGTAGACCTCCAGGGCGCCGCCCTCGTCGGCCAGGTGCTCGCGCTTGATGTCCCCGAGCTTGGCCAAGATCTCCAGCCGTTCGTCGTCCGTGTCGCACAGCTCCAGGTGGCGCTCGTACGTGTCGGCCAGCTCCTCGAAGCGACGCGCGCTCGCGAACAGCGCTTCCAGCGCCGACAACGCGTCGCGGCTCGGGCCGAATTCGGAGATGAGCGCCTGGTAAGCGTCGATGGCCTCGGGCACCGAGTCGAGCTTCTTCCAGAGCGTCTCGGCCTCGCGCGTCATGAGCGAGCGCCGCAGCTCGCCGTCACTGCTGCCCTCGCGCCGCCGTTGCAGCACGCTGACCAGGTCGCGAAAGCGCCCTGCGCTCTCGTACAGGCGATCGAGCGCCGCCAAAGCCTCGGCGTCGTCCGGGTTTTCTTCCACGCGCGAACGCCAGGCCGCGATGGCGCCCGCCTCGTCGTTCAGCACGCTCTGCGACAACGTGCCCAAGCGCCCGAACAGCTCGCGGCGCGTCGCGCCGTCTTGCTCGTGCTGTACCTGCAAGCGCAGCATCTCGGCCAGCTTGTTGCTCTCGCCGGACGCCACGTAGATGCGCTCGAGCGCCTTGGCGGCGGGCAGCACCAGCTCGGCGTCGTTCTCGTCGAGCATCAGGATGCGGCGGTAGGTGGCCTCCGCGCGCTTCGGATCGGCCAGCAGCTCTTCGTAGATGCGCGCCACCGCGCTCAAAATTTCGCCCTTCGTCGCGGCGGTGTCGGCCTTTTCGTGGGCGCGGGTCAGCACCTCGGCCACGCGCTCGTGGGCGGAGACGCGCCGGCCGATCTCCAACAGGCGCGAGCGCGCCTCGGCGTCGAGCGGGTCCATGGGCACCAGCTCGGCCAAGGCGTCTAGCGCGCCCTGGTCGTCGTGCAGGCGGTCGTCGCGCAGCATGGCGATGCGTCGCAGCAGCTCGCGGCGCTCGTCCGCGGCCTCCACAGACGTGAGCGACTCGATGCGGATGGCCAGCACGCGCACGAGATCGCGCACCTCGTCGCGGACCTCGTAGACGGTCTCGAGGGCGCGCGCCGCGCGCGGCCGTAGCTCCCCGATGGCCAGCATGCGCTCGGCCAGCTCACGCGCCTCGTAGTCACCGACGCGCTCGCGCAGCACGTCCTCGACGTGGCCCATGGCCTTATCGGGTTGGAGCAGCTCGAGCTGCAGCTTGGCCAAGCGCAGCTTCAGCTCGAACGCTTCGTCCCCGACCGCCGTCTCGAGACGGCGCTCGAGCAGCGCCGACAGCTCGCGGCTCTTGCCCTGCTTCAGGTACAAGCGATCGAGCGCGCGGATGGCCCCGTCGTGCGCCGGATCGATCTCCAGAATGCGCTCGTAGTAGGCGGTGGCCTTGGCCGCGTCTTCGATGATTTCTTCGCAAATCAACGCGACCTCGACCAGCATCTCGACGCGGCGCTCCAAGTCGTCGGTCGCGCGCGAAGCGCGATCGTACAGCGCCTCGAGCTCACTCCAACGCTCGGCTGCGGTCAGGATGTCCTTCAGCCGCTGGAAGGCCACTTCGTTGCTGGGAGAGAGGGCCAGCACGCGCTCGAGGTAGGGCGTCGCTCCGATGGGATCACCCAGTTTGTCCTCGTGCAGGCGCGCGGCGCGCTCGGAGAGCTCGCTCTCGAGGGCGGCGTCGTGCTTGCCGCGCAGGACCTCGCGCATGGCCTCGGCTAGGTCCGTCGGGCGACCGGCAGCGCCGGACAGGGCGTCGGCGCGCTCCCAGAGCGACAGCTCGCTCGGGAACTCGCGCACCGCCGCCAGCATGGCGTCGAGCGCGCTGCTGGGCGACGCGAGCTTGTGCTCGTGCACGTCGGCCAAGCGCCCGTGCAAAGACAGCCGCTCGGCAGGGTCTCGCGTTTGCTCCAGCATCACGGCCAACGCCGAGGCTTCGCGGCGCGCTTCACCGCCGCTGGCGTAGCGCTGCGCGAGCACGTCGGCGGCGCGGCCGCGCACCGCAGGCACGTTGAGCAAGCGCTCGAGCACCGACATGGCGCGCGGGCTCTGCGCGTCCGAGCTCAAAGCTGCGATCGCGCTCTCGAGCGCGTCGCTCGGCCGCTCGAGCTTCTCCAAATACAGCTCCGAGAGCTCGACCTCGCGCTCGGCCCGCGCCTCACCCGAGACCGCGTCGCGGTGCTGCGCGATGATCTTGGCCGCGCCGGCTGCGTCGCCCGCGGCCAGCAACAGACGGGGCAGAGACGAGAGGGCGCGCTCGTCCGTCGCCGAAATCTCGAGCATGCGCCGATAGAGCGCGATCGCGCGCTCGGGCGCGTCGAACACGGCTTCTTCGAGCGTCGCCCACTCGCCCAGCAGCCGCCGCCGGTCGTCGTCGTTGGACGCGCTCGTGACGCGAAGCTCGAGCAGCCAACGCAGGTCGTCGCGGCGATCGTGCCGGCGCAGGATCGCCTCCAGCTCGGTCGCCGCGTCGGCGTCCGACGGATCGCGCTCGAGCATCTGCTTGTAGACCTTGACCGCGTCGTCGGTGCGCGAGAGCTCCTCCGAGTAGACGCGCGACAGCTTGAGCTCGAGCATGCGGCGCGTGGCGTCGCCCGGCGCTTTGGCGCTGACTTCGGCCGCCGCCGCGCCCGGCGCCGACTCCGTCTTCTTCTTGCTCTTCTTGCCCTTCTTGGGCGATGGCGCGGGCGTGGCGTCGGCCTTGGGGGCCACGGCCGGCGGCGTTTCGGTGTTCTCGACCCCGAACGAGGCGAGCCGCGCCTCCAGCACGTCTACGAACGCTTCCCAAGCGCCCGCCGAACGGGAAGTATCTTCCAACATCTCGAGCGAGAGCGGGCTGTCCGGCGAGAGCTCGTAGGCTTTGCGCGCGTAAGCTGCGGCGGCCTTGCGATCGCCCAGGCGCTTGCCGGTGACGTCCACCAGGCGCCCGAGCAGCTCGAGCTTCTCGGCTTCGACTTCGGCCTTGTCGAACAGAAGCTCGTAAAGCGGAGTCAGCCGCGCCCACTTCTCGTCCTTCTCGTACAGCGGCAGCAGGGCGCGGGCGGCCCGGGTGTCGCCCGGGTCGACGGCCAAGATGCGATCGTACGAGCGGAACGCGCGATCGGGCTGGTGCAGCTTCTCTTCGTAGACGCGCGCGGCCCGGTACGAGAGCGCGATTTTGCCTTGGTTGTCCTTGGCGCGGTCGGCCGCGTTGGACAGCACCTCCGACAAGCCTTCCCAATCGTTCTGGCTGCCGTACAGCTCTTCGAGCGCGTCGAAGTCACCGGCGCCCAAGTAGGCCTCGCGCAGCACGCGCAGCGCGCGCGCGTGCCCCGGCGAAAGCTCGAGCACTCGCCGCCAGGTGCGCACCGCTCGCTCGGGATCTTGAATTTGCTCGGCGTACACGCTGCCGAGCTTCTGCAGCGCCGCGAGCTTGCCGGCCGTGTCCGCCTCCAGCGCCACGCGCCGCTCGAGGGCCGAGGCCAAGGTCGTGAAATCACGGCTCCGTTCGGACAGCTTCTCCAGCGAATCCAGCACGTCTGCGCGCGTCGGATCGATGTCGAGCGTCTTTTGGTAGAGCTGAATGGCGTCGGCGGGGCGGTTCAGGCGCTCGGCGGCCAGCGCCGCCATTTCACGGAGCAGCGGCAGCTGCTTGGCGCCGTCGGCTTGCTTCAAATCGGCGGCGTACAGCTCGTACAGCGGCGCCCAGGCGCGGCGTTTGCGGTACAGCTCCTCGAGGCGATCGCGCGCCTCACGGTCGTCGGGCGCGATCTTGAGCAAGGCGGCGTATGCGTCGGTCGCGTTTTGCGCGTTCGAGAACTGCTCCAGCCAGCGTCGCGCGGCGGCGCGATACAGCTCCTTCTTCTCTTCGACGTCGGGCGTGATCTCCGCCAGCTTCATCTGGTTGGTGATCAAATCGCGGTGGCGGCCGAGCTTTTCGTAGAGCGCCACCACCTCGCGCATCTCGAGCACGTCCTGCTCGTCGAGCTTGTCGTCCAGCTGCACGATCTGTCCGAGCACCGACAAGAGCGCGGTGTCGCTCTTGATGTACTGGCGGTACACGGTGGCGACCTCGCGCAACACCGATAGACGCTCTTGGTACTTCTCGTGCGGCAACCGCTCCAGCTCTTGGCGCAGCAGCTCGACCAGCGCGTTGTAGCCTTGCGTCTGCTTGTACAGGCGCTTGAGCGCCTCGCGTGCCTCCGCGTTGTCTGGGTCTTGCCTGAGCACGCTCTTGTATTGCTCGACGGCCTTTTGGGCGTTCTCTTGGCCCTCGGCCATTTTGCCCAGCTGCGAGCTGAGCTGCGTGCGTTCTTTGCTGCCTTCGGGGAGCGCGCGCGCGGCCGCCTGCAAGATGTCCATCAAGCGAGTGTCGTCGTTCAACGTCGCGCAGTACTCGCGGAAGAACGACAGCATGCCCGGGTTGGACGGCTCGACGCGACGGATACGCTCGAACCAGGGCTCGGCGTCGCTAGCCTTCTCCAGCTTCTTCCAGTGCAGCATGGCGATCTGCAGCATGTCGCCGATGCGCTCGGCGTCGCCGCCGGCCTTGGCCTTCACCTCGCGCTCGTACAGCGCCACCAGCTCTGCCCAGCGTTCGGCGCTGGAATAGAGGTCGGACAAGAACTCCTTGGCTTCGGCGTGATCGGGCGCGTCGCGCAGCACGTTGTTGTAGGCGCGCGCGGCGCGCTCTTTGTCGCCCAAATCTTGCGCGTAGGTACGCGCCAGGCGCACGCCCGCCGAGATGCGCGAGAGCGGCGTCTCGCCGCGATCGGCCAGACGCTCGAGCACGCCCGCGACGTCTTCGTGGCGACCTTTTTGGCGATACAGGTGCTCCAGCAGCCGCCCCGCGGCTTCGTTCGTCGGATCGAGCCGCACGGCTTGCTCCAGCCGATCGACCGCGGCTTCGAAGGCCGCGTCGTCGGAGCCGAAGCGCACGTCCATCTCGGCCGCGCGCATCAGCATGGCGCTCTTGTAAGCTTCGTCGCTGGCGCCCTCGGCTTCGCTCACGTAGCTGGCGCGCAGGTCGGTATAGCGCGCGCGCCGGCTCTCTTGCTCTTCCAGCTTCTGCGACGCTTCTTTGTCGTCGGGCGAGAGCTCCAGCAAACGCAGGTACGCGGCGGCCGCGCCGTCTTCGTCGAACAGCTGCTCCGAGAGCAGCTTGGCTTGCTCGCGAACCAAGCCTGCCTCGCGTGGCGTGCCCTCTGCGCTCCCGATCGCGAGCTCGACGAGCTTGACGGCCGCGGTCCATTCGCCGCGCTCGGCGTGCCTCTCGCGCGCGGAGTCGAGGAGCCTGGCCAGCTCATCCGATGAAAGATCGCCCCCGCTCTGTTTGACGGAGGATTGCAGCAACTCCCAAGCTTGCGTCGAACCCGGTTCAGCCTGCAGTTTTCCAAGCGCGGTGCGGATCGTCTGAGAATCCATTTAGCTTTTCTTTTCCTCGATCAGCCGCGCCCTCTTCGATAAGGGCAGGCTGCTGCCGAAAGCGTGACCGTCGGCTTTTGGGGGAAGCCGACGTGACGACGTCTCGGAGCCAGATCGCATGTCAGTCGCTGGGGGTCCCTCCCTCGCGAACGGTGCGAGGGCCGCCGAGAGTACGCCGCGTAATCAGGCGTTACAAGCACTTGAAACCCCTCGGGTTTGAGTCGCTTCACGGCGCACGCGGCTGACGCTTGGCGGGAGTGGTCGTCGTGGCTCTCGAGGACGGCGCTCAGGGGTGGTGGTTTGATGTGCGCCGCGCAAGCTCGCGACGCTGAGCGCTGACTACGCGCCGGTTGCCACCGAGGCGCTCCGCCGCATCGAGGGCGCGGCTCGCTTCCGAGAAACGCCCCAGCCCCATCAGCGCAAACGAGCGACCCAACTGAGCGTCAGCAAGGTTGGGGCGGCGCTCGACGATCGCGTCGTACTGCACCAACGCGGCGGCGAGGTCACCGCGTGACACCGCCACGGTCGCCAATCCGACGCGATTTTCGAGGGCGCTCGGGTCGGCCAGAAGGCCAGAACGGTAAGCTTGCTCTGCTCCTGCCAGGTTGCCCCGCGATAATTGAACGAGGCCGAGCGCGTGCCAAGCGGCCGGATCCTTCGGACCACGACGCACGGCTTCGAGCAGGCGCGGCTCGGCCAGCTCGAGCTCGCCCCAACGAGCGGCCCGCAGGCCTCCGGTCAGGGGACCGAGCGGATCGCCGGGCGCCAGCGCGGAAGCCTGATCGTAGGCGGCCAGCGCTTCGTCGTAGCGGTGGGCCATCTCCAGCGCGTGCCCCAGCTCGACCATCGGTATGGGGCTCTGGGCACCGAGCCGCTTCTCCAATAGCGCGACCTGCGCACGCGCCCGGCCCAACTGCCCGCGAGACGCCTCGATCCGGATCAGCAGCCTGCGCTCCGGGACCGCGTCAGGGTGCTTCTCGAGGTAAGAGAAGAGGAGCGCGCTCGCTTCCTCGGTGCGCCCCTTGTCTACCAACAGGGTCGCGCGCGGCACCGGCGACGGAGCCGCCCCCGCGCACGCCGATGCCGAGGCGCACAGGAGCAGCACGTACAGCAACCTCGCGAGCATCCGGCCGCCATGTTAGCACTCCGGCTCGGAACGCCTGAGCCTCATGAGCGACGAATCGAGCGCGATACAGAGCATTGCCGTCGTGGGCGCGGGCCAAATGGGCGCGGGCATCGCGCAGGTAGCGGCCCGTGCCGGCCTCGCCGTCACCTTGTCCGATCAGGCCGAGGCTCAGGCCGCGGGCGCCGTCGCGAAGATGGCCGCGCGGCTGCAGCGGCAAGAGGCCGATGGGAAAATCCCGACCGGCGGCGCCGCCGAGCTGCTGGGCCGCATCCGCACCGGCGGCCCTCTCTTCGGCCTGGCCGAGGCCGACTTCGTCATCGAAGCCGCGCCCGAGCAAGTGGAGCTGAAGACGTCGCTCTTCCGAGCGTTCAGCGCGCAGGCCAAGGACTCGGCCATACTTGCCTCCAACACCTCGAGCCTGTCCATCACGCGGCTGGCCCGCGAGACCACGCGCCCCGAGCGAGTCATCGGCATGCACTTCATGAACCCGGTACCGGTCATGAAGCTGGTCGAAGTGGTGCGCGGAACCCTGACGTCGGCCGCAACGCTGGCGACGGTGGTCGGGCTGTCGCAACGCTTCGGTAAGCAGAGCATCGTCAGCCAAGATCGACCCGGGTTTCTCGTCAATCGCATCCTGATCCCGCTCTTGAACGAAGCTTGCTTTGCCTTGGAAGAGGGCGTGGGAGCGAAAGAGGACATCGACGCAGGCGCTCGCCTCGGCCTCGGCCACCCGCTGGGCCCCCTCGAGCTGGCAGATCTGATCGGCCTCGACACCGTCCTTTCCATCGCGGAAATCCTGCATCGCGATTTCGGAGACCCGAAGTATCGCCCCTGCCCTTTGCTGCGCAACTTGGTGCAAGCCGGGCTGCTCGGGCGGAAGACCGGGCGGGGCTTCTACGTTTACGACGAAGGCGGGGCCAAGCTCCCGAAGGCCCACGAGACTGATGGTAAGAAAAGCTGAGCTTTGGGCGGCGCTGGCGTTATCCGTGGTCGTAGCGGGCTGCGACGGTTGCCAGAAGGAAAAGCCCTACACACCCTTCGGGGTGACCTCCGCGCTGCCCAGCGCCGAAGAGGCGCCCACGGCCCCCCCCGCGCCCAGCGCCAAGGCCGAGCCCAGCAAGTTTCCGGCCGCGCTGGTGGCGCCCCCGGGCTCGCGCAAGCTGCGCATGGGCGAGCTCACGCTGGGCGCGCCGCCGCGCTACGTGTTCGACCGCGCGCTGGTGCTGGGCGAGGGCGCCAGCCAGCAAGCGGTCGCTTGGCTGAAGGCCGAAGCCGACGCGCGCGACGTCGTGCCGGGGCTGCTGATGGCGTACGGCCCCGGTGGCCAAGCCAAGCAGGTCATGACGCTACCCAGCTTCGTGCCGATAGCGCCCGGCTGCGTGCACGCCACCCGGCTGGTGCAAACCGGCTCGTCGAGCGTGCTGGTCGACACCGTGGCCACCTGCCCGCCAGGCCTGGTGGCCCGCGTGCCGGTAGAAGCGGTGAGCGTCGTCTCGCCCGCCAGCTCCCGGCCCGAAGTGCTGACGCTGCGCGTGGCCGAGGCGGCCGCGGGCGAAGCGCTCAGCATCGATGAAGACTCGAGCGATCGCGACGGCGACGGGCGCGCCGACGTGAAGCTCACCTTCACTCTGACCGCGCCCGAAGGCGCCAAGGCCAGCGCCACCCTCGCGTTCGTCGATCGCGCGGCGGGGGTCTCGCGCGACGCGGCCGAGCCACGCGCGTCTCTCACGCTGGCGGCCAAAGCCCTGCTCGCCAAGGCGGGCCCCAACACCTCTGCCGAAGTAGACGCCATGCGGCGGCTCCTCGGCTCACTGTGCGCGGAGGGTGGCACGCCGCGCGTGTTCGACGCCGAAGGCTCGCCCATCCGCTGCGAAGACTTGGGCGCGGTGGTCGATACGCTTGCGCGCGCCGAGGTGCTGTCGCGGCTGGCCGCCAAAGACGCGCTGGGCGCGGCCGCGGTCTTGACGCGCTCGGACTGGTACTTCAAGAAGCTCTCCGCCGACGCCGACAAGTCCATCACCAAAGAGCTGAGCCGGCGCCTGCTCGCGGTGACGCCTCAGGCCAGCGTGCTCAGCGCGCGCCCCAAAGCCGTGAAAGGCCCGCACTGGAGCCCGCTCTGGTTCGAGCAAGACGGCGCGCTGCTAATCGTCACCGAGGCGGGCGTCGTGCGAGCCTCGCGGGATGGCACCAGCGAAACCCTCGTCGATCCGGCCGGCGGCACGCCCGCTTGGCCGCTCGACGTGACCGACGCGAGCGGGCGGCGCTTGACCGGCTCGATTTGCGCCTGCGACACGTCGGAAATTCAACTGAGCGTGAGCGACGCCGCGGGCGCGCCCCAAAAAGGCCTGACGACGCGGCTCCTGGCGCCGCGGCCCGGCGGCTGCAAGGGCCGTTTCTCCTGCCCCGATCCGGTGCCGGTGGCTACCAGCGCCGACGGGTTTTCGGTGCTGCTCGGCGGGGCGCTCTCCGAGCCCAAGAAGTCCGGCCAAGGTCTGCCGAGCCCGGGGTCGGCTCGCTCGCCCGACGGGGCTTGGCTCGTGACCACGAGCGCGCTCGGCTTGGTCGTCACGGGGCCGACTCAAGAGCTGTGGAAGCTGCCCGACGCCCCCATCGACACGCGCCGCGCGGCAGACTGCGTGATCGCGAACGACCGCGCCGCCGTCGCCTGCGTGGCTGGCGATAAAGTGGTGCTGCTCAAGCGGCCGTAAGCTCCAAGGGGGCTCGCCAATACGAGGCGAGCCCCGCCCCGCGCTCACTTGGGCTGAAGCGAAGGCGCCTTGGCGCGCTCGACGTACTGCCGCGTGCGCGTATCAATCTTGATCCACTCGCCTTCGGTGACGAACAGCGGCACGCCGACCTGAGCACCGGTGTGGAGCTTGGCGGGCTTGTTCACGTTGGTGGCGGTGTTGCCGCGATCGCCCGGCTCCGTTTCGGCGATCTGCGCCACGATGTGGGGCGGCAGCTCGATGGACACCGGATTGCCGTTGTAGATCGTGATGGTGACGTCGATGCCGTCCATCAAGAAGCCCTTGTCGTCGCCGACGATGTCCTGGTGCACGCTGACCTGATCACCGGTCTTGGGGTGCATGAACACGTAGTTCTCGCCCTCTTGGTAGATGTACTGGAGCGTGCGGTCTTCCACGTCGGCCGGATCGAAGCGCTCACCGGAGCGGATGTTGCGCTCGATGGTGTTGCCGGTGAGCATGTTGCGCATCTTGGTGCGCGTGAACGCCTGCCCTTTGCCAGGTTTGACGAACTGAAAGTCGGTTACGACGTACGGGTTGCCGTCCATCATCAACTTCAAACCCTTGCGGATGTCACTCGTATCCATCGTTCAGTCCTGGTGCGGGCTGGGCGAGACCCCAGCGGGGGTCTCCCTTTACATGACGATCCGGGGACGCGCAAGCCGGACGGCCCGGGTCCGTTAGCCCGAACATTCCGCAAGCATTGAGTTAATCGAGGGTAATCACGGTACTATCGCGGCCCCCATGGATGAGTACGAGCTCGAGCAGGTCAAGCGCGAGATCGTCGAGAGCCGCGCTCTGACGATCAAGACCAACAACCTGGTCAACGCGCTGGCCGCCGATCTGAAGAGCATTTCCAAGCGTCAGCAGGGCTCGGAGCGGCGCGTCTTGGTCACGAGCGCCACGGGCTACGTGGTCACGATTGCCATCATCTTGGTGTTCGTAAAGCTGGCGTGGGACATTCGCATCGACACCGTCCGCGGTGAAAACCGCGAGACACGCGACCAGCTCGAGGCCCTGGCCAAAGAGCAGAAGGTCGTGCTGTCACGCGAGGAAGCGCGTAGCTCGGCCTCACGGCAAGCAGCAGAATTTTACCGCTTGGTGATCCAAAACAAGCGCCGTGAAATCATCGACGGCTACGCGGCGGTGAGCAAGCTGGACTTGTCGCCCACGGAGCGCGCCGTGTTCGAAGGCGCGGTCGAGCGCGCCAAGAACGAGCTGTCGTTGATCGCCTACCAGACCGGCGTCGACCACGTGCGCATGGGCCGCTGGCACGAAGCCCAACAATCGCTACGCGAGTCCCTGCAGTACAAGAGCGACGCCGCCCACAGCCCCCAAGCCAACTATCAGTTGGCTCGCGCGCTGATCGCGCTCGGGCTCCATCGCGAAGCCATCCCGCTCTTGATGCAGCTCTCCGAGTCGTCCGCCGACAAGGAGGTGATGGATGAAGCCACGCTGACCTTGGCCCACGCCCAGCTGGAGATTCAGGCTTGGAACGACGCCAAATCGACGCTGCGGAGCTTCATTCGCCGATTCCCGACTAGCGCTCACATCAACGAAGCGAAGGGGAAATTGGCCGAGGTATCGCTCTACCATTGAGTGGCCCTGCTCGAGCCTCACTCGCGAGTCGGGTCGTTGTCTATCAACGCGAAGGCGGGCTCGTTCCACCAGCCTTCTTTGATCAGGTGCGGGTCGGGGCCGAGAAAGACGGCCGTGTACGTGCGCGCGGCCAACAGGGCCGACAAGCCCGACGCGGCCAAGATGTCGGACCAGGCCTCCTGGAAGGCGACACCGCCGGCCTCGTCGATCGCCTGCAGCCCGAAGTTGGATTTATCCACGCCCAAATCGAATGGCGTGAAGCGCGTGTCGGCGGGCCGCGGCTCGATGGAGCCGAAGCGGATGCTGCTGGCGAACACCAGGGACACCTCGCCCGAATTGCCCGAAGCGCGCACGTCGAGCGACGCCGTGGCGGGCGAGCCGTGGACGGCCTGTAGACCCACCATGCCGATGCCGAGCGCGCGCGAGAGCGTGACGACGATGGGCTGGAGCGTAGGCGTGGCCGGCGTGTACGACGCTCCGCACACCGATTTGTCGAGCGTGTCGGTGTAGGCGGCGCCGCCGCTGCAGCCTGTCAGCACGAGCAAGATGCTGCGGCCGATGTTCACCGTTCCGGCCGGCAGCGCCGCCAGCGGGCGGGCCCGTAACGTCGGAAATTCGAGCGGAGCGGCGCCCGGAGCGCCCCCCGCGGCGGGCTCTCCACCGGCGCCGGCCGGCCCCGCGCCAGCCGGCCCCGCGCCCGCGTCGCCGCCCGCGCCGCCGGCGGCAGCGCCGCCCTGGCCGCCCGCGCTCGCCATGGCCGCCGCCGTTTCCACCGGCGTCACCCTGGCCTCTTCGCTGCGAGCCAGCTCGACGGCAGCCGCGCAGTCCAGCTTCTTCAGCCTCGACAGCTCACCGGAGAGCACCCACGGCTGAATCGAGTCATCGGCGAACGACAAACCGTCGAGCTCGGTCAGCACCGTCGACCCCGCGTACGGCAGCTCGGGCGCAGGGCTGCCAACGAGCTCGGTGGTGTGGCCATCGGCGTCGAGGCGCGCAAAGCACAGCCGGATGCTGGGCGCGTCAATCACCCCGTTCACGATGGTGAGCACGTTGTCACCCATCGACTCATGATCGGGGTTGGAGCGACCGCCTTGACTGGGCGGGTTGCCGGTGTTGCCGAACCCGCCGCTAGCAAAGCCTGCGCTAGCGCCGCCGCTGCCGCCGGCAGAGCTGCCCGCCTTGGGTTGACGCGCCAGGGCGTCGTGGTTCGTGCTGCAAGCGTTGACGGAGCCGAGCCCCAGCAAGACAGCGAGCAGCAGCGCCCGCGCAGCGTCCGTGCGCCGTACCGCGTCGCCGAGCCCTAGCCGAACCATGCCCGCAACATAACCTGCCCCGCGCGCCCGCGCACGCTAGTGTAACTCGTTGGGCGAGCCCGGCGCGCTGGTCGTCGCCGCCGCGTTGGGCAGGAGCGGGTGCGCAAATTCCAGGGGCCCATGCCCTTTACCCAAGCCGGGCGCGAGGCGAATGGCTTGCACCACGTAGGCGCGCGCCCGAGCCACCGCCCCTTCGAGCGTGAGCCCCTCGGCGATGCCGGCCGCAATGCCCGAAGCCAGCGTGCAGCCCGTGCCGTGCGTCGAACGAGTGATGATACGCGGCCCTTCGAAGCGGTGCTCGGCGCCATCGGCGGTCCGCAGCAGGTCCACCACGGTGTCGCCTTCCAGGTGTCCGCCCTTCAGCAAAACGGCGCTCGGTCCGAGCGCCAAGATAGCGTCGGCGGCGCGCTCCAGATCGCGCGTGGTCTTGATGGTCATGCCCGCCAGCACTTCGGCCTCGGGCACGTTCGGAGTCACGAGCGAAGCCAACGGCAAGAGCCGCAGCACCAGCGCGTCGCGGGCGCTTTGCTCCAAGAGCCGCGCGCCACCTTTGGCCACCATCACCGGGTCGACGATCAGCGGCACCCCGAACGCCAGGCTCTCGCACGTGTTGGCCACCGCCTCCACGACGCGCGCCGAGCCCAGCATGCCCGTCTTGATGGCGTCCGCGCCGATGTCGGTCAACACCGACCGCATTTGCAGCGCCACGAAGCGCGCCTCGACCGGCAGCACTTCTTCGACGCCCAAAGTGTTTTGCGCCGTGAGCGCTGTCACAGCCGTCATGGCAAAGCCACCCAGCATGGTGATGACCTTGATATCGGCCTGAATGCCCGCGCCGCCGCCCGAGTCCGACCCCGCCACCACGAGGATCCGCGGTTTCGTGCTTTCCGGTTGCGAGCGCGAGTGCGAGTGCGAGACAGAGGAGGCCGGAGGGCGCTTCATAACGAGCTTCCTAGCACCGAAAAACTGCACTGGTCTCCGACCCGGCTTGCTCGCTACTATGGAGGCTTACTCGTGCCCGAGCCCGTCAGGTGAGCGATACCGCAGAAGAGAGAGCCCTCGCGCTCGTCGGTACGACGCTGGGCGAAGGCTACCGGCTCGACGCCCTGATCGGCCAAGGCTCCATGGGCGCCGTGTACCGCGCCACTTCGCCGACGGGCGCCGAGCTCGCGGTCAAGACGCTGAGCCGAGAGATCGTTGGCGAGCAGACGACGCAACGCTTCTTGCGCGAGAGCGAGCTGGTGCGTCGCCTCAAGCACCCCCACGTCGTGCGCACGCTCGACTCGGGCGTCGACGCGCCCACCGGCCTCATGTTCCTCGTCATGCCCCTGCTCAAGGGGCGCGACCTCGACAAGGTTCTGGAAGAGCTGGGCGCGCTCGATCCCGAGACGGCGGTGCGCATCGCTCTGCAGGCGGCGCGCGGGCTCTCCGCCGCGCACCGCGTCGGCATCATCCACCGCGACGTCAAGCCCGGCAACCTGATCCTGGACGAAGAAGACGGCGAAATCATCGTCCGTGTTTGCGATTTCGGCATCGCCAAGCAGATGGGGGGCGAGAGCGAGCTCACCACCACCGGCAGCCAGCTCGGCACCCCCGACTACGTCTCGCCCGAGCAGCTGAAGAGCAGCAAGCACGTCGATGAGCGCACCGACGTCTGGAGCCTGGGCGCCACGCTGTACCAAATGCTGTGCGGCGCGGCCCCGTACGCGCACATCGAGTCCGTCTTCGACCTGATCTCCGCCATCGTGAGCGAAGACGTACCCCACTTGCAGGATCGCGGGCCTTGGATCGACGCTTCGCTGTCGCTCATCGTGCACAAGGCCCTCCAACGCGACCCAAACCAACGCTGGGCAACGCTTGAAGACATGGCCGACGCCCTGCGCCCCTTCTCGGGCGGCGACGAGCTGCTCGACGCTTCACGCATCCGCGCCGTCACGCCCGACCGGCGCAGCACCGTCGCCCCGCGCGCCAATCTGAAGGATGCCCCCACCCAAACGTCGCTCCCGCCCGCGCCGCTCGTCGAGATGGACGAGCTCGGGCTCATCAACCAGAGCCTGGACGGCCGCTACCTCGTCAAGCGCCTGATCGGCAAAGGCGGCATGGGCAACGTGTACGAGGTCGAGGCCGCGGGCGGCGAAAGGCTCGCGGCCAAGGTCGTCTCGGCCGGCGTGCAGGGCGCCACGCCCTCTACGCTGCAGCGCTTCGCCCGCGAAGCCAAGTCCTCCAGCGCCATCAGCAGCCTGAACGTCGTGCGCACCATCGACGCGGGCTGCGACGACAAGCTCGGCTTCCCGTTCATCATCATGGAGCTGCTGAACGGCGTCGATCTTTCGAGCGTGATGAAGCGCGAGGGCGCGCTGCCGCCAGAGATCGCCGTGCGTCTGGTGGTGCAAGCGGCGCGCGGAGTCGCGGCCGCGCACGCGCGCGGAGTCGTGCACCGCGACATCAAGCCGGCCAACCTGTTTCTGCAACAAGACGCCAAGAGCTCGGAGATTACGGTCAAAGTCTGTGATTTCGGTGTCGCCAAGCGCGTCTCGGGCATGGGCATCAGCTCTGGCGCGAGCCACTACAGCTTGACGCGCTCGGGCGGCATGCTCGGCTCGCCCATGTACATGTCGCCCGAACAGGCTCGCAACGCCAAAGCCGTCAACGAGCGGACGGACGTGTGGAGCCTGTCGGTCGTGCTTTGGGAAGCGCTGTCGGGTCAACGGCTATGGGGCGGACAAAGCTCGCTCGGCGAGCTGATCGTCGCCATCTGCACAGAGCCGGTGCAGCGCCTGGAGGCCGTCGCCCCCTGGGTGCCGCACGAGCTCTCGCGCGTCGTGCACCGCGGCTTGGAGCGCGATCCCGCAAAGCGCACCGCCAGCGTGCGCGCGTTGCTCGAGCAGCTCGACGTTTTCGCGGGCGGCTCGGACCGGGTCGTGATGAGCCAGCTGCACGGCCTCACCGAAGCGCAACGCGGCGAGCTTTCGCTGAAGGTCAGCTTGTCGGACTCGGCCGCGCGCCGCATGGCCGATCTGAGCAAGAATGTCGGTCGAAAGGCCGCGTCGAACGCGCCCGCCTCCGTGCTCATCGAAGCGCCGCCCCGCTCACGCCGATCCAGCGGCAAGGGCGCCAGCCCCGGCACCGGCAAGGGCGCCATGTTGGGAGTCGCGGTGCTATCGGCGGCGCTGGCCGGTGGCTCCGCCTACTTCTTTGCGCGGGGCAATGGCAGCGCGCCTCCGCCAGCCGGCTCCACCGCCAACGCCCGCGCGGCCAGCCCCATCGCGGCCAACGTGCAGGTCGTCCCGCCAGACGCGCGAGTCGTCACGCGCGACGGCGTGCTCCCGGTCGTAGCCGGCGTGGCCACGCTGCGCGGCACCGCCGGCGAGACACTGAACGTCACCGTACAGCAAGGCGCGGCCAGCAAGACCTTCTCCGTCTCTCTAGGTAGCGACGGCCTTGCAACGCCCGGTCGCCTCGTCTTGGAGTAACCTCCGCGGATGGTTCAGACTCGCCGGCTCCGCGCGCTTCGAATCATCTTGCTCGTCTTAGCCACGTTGGTCGCGGTGCCGGCAAGCTTCGTCATTCGCGGCATCTTCTTCCCGCCCAAGCTCGACGTCCCCTCCATCAAGGGTGAGGCCACCTACCAAGACGCGGCCCTGCTCGAGCGGGCGTGGCACCTGCCCGTGGCCGCCACCTACCAGCGCCGCCTGTTTTTCCAGCCAAACGGCTCCGTTTGCGGGCCCACGTCGGTCGCCAACGTCGAGCGCTCCTTGGGGCACGAGTCCGCGTCCGTCAATTCGGTGCTCGACGGCACCGGAAAGTGCTGGACCGGCCTATGCGTGATGGGGCTCTCGCTCGACGAGCTGGCCGAGGTGGCGCGCCACGCCACCGGCCGCAAAGTCAGCGTCCTCCGCGACCTCACGCTCGCGCAGTTTCGGGCCGAGCTGCCGCACGTCAACGACCCCAGCCGTCGCTACATCGCCAATTTCCAGCGCGCGGCGCTGTTCGCCCAGGGGGGCGGCCACCACTCGCCCATCGCCGCCTACCTCGAAGCGGAAGACCTCGTCCTCGTCCTCGACGTCAACGAAAGCTTCAAGCCCTGGCTGGTCAAGTCCGACCGCCTCTTCAAAGCCATCGACACGGGCGACGCCGGCAAAAAACGCGGCCTGCTCCGCATCGAGTAACGTCACTTTGAGTGGCCCCGCGCCCCCCCACGATGCTATCCCCAGCTCCTCGAGGCCCCTTGGCGGAATGGCATACGCAGGAGACTTAAAATCTTCGGATCGCAAGATCGTCCCGGTTCGAGTCCGGGAGGGGCTACCAAGAAGTTGAGGCGCTTTTCCACGCGGCTCTTTAGCGCTCGCGTGGAAATAACGAATCGCGAGCAACTGCCCCTTGCGAGGCGCTGAAACGGGGGTAGCCGTCTGCAATGCCCGCCGCCGATCTCATTCGCTATTGCGCCGCGTGCGACGAGGGTCGCGCCGCTCTTGCTGCGGCAGCCGAAGACGACGAGGCCCGCGCCGCCATCTTGCGCGAGCACCCGCGCCACCTCGCCACCAAGACCGACATCGCCGGCACTCCGGTGTGCGCGCGTTGCCTCGAGTACAAAGCCCAAGGTCGCAAAGCGGGCTTCTACTTCGAGCAGATCGACAAACCGCGCGAGAGCGTCTTTTAACGACGCCAGCGCGCCGCAGCGCGGCTGGGCGCATTCGCCCGGGCCCCCAGCGTTGACCGTGCTGAGCGAGCGTGCTCGCCAGTCAGTTCGGTGTCGCTCCAGCTTCATCACCTCCTCCTCTGAGCTCTCCGACGTGAAGAGGCCTTCCGGTTCTGACGTGAAGAGGCCTTCCGGTTCTGAAAAGTCAGTTCGGTAGCGAACTGACTCTTCCGACGTGAAGAGGCCTTCCGGCTCTGACGTGAAGAGGCCTTCCGGTTCTGAAAAGTCAGTTCGGTAGCGAACTGACTCTTCCGACGTGAAGAGGCCTTCCGGTTCTGACGTGAAGAGGCCTTCCGTTCTGAAGAGTCAGTTCGGTAGCGAACTGACTCTTCCGACGTGAAGAGGCCTTCCAGTTCTGGAAAGTTAATTCGGTGGCGCGGTGGCGAACTGACTGCCGGGTCAAAGGATGCGATGAAAGCGCGAGCGCTACCGAAATGACGTTTCGCGCGGAGTGGGCAGGTAGGCCCAGTCTCGTTCGGAGCGACGGCGCCCAGCTGGGCGCCGAGACCGGCCTACCCCCAAGAGGACGGCGAAAGCGTTCGGCCCGCGCTGGAGTGCGCGCGCGGTTGCCTGCTTCGTTGCCCGCTTCGTTGCCCGCTTCGTTGCCCGCTTCGTTGCCCGCTTCGTTGCTTCGTTGCCCGCGTCGTTGCCCGCTCGCTGGGCGTCCCCGCCCCTTCCGCGGGTGTCCTCGAGTTAGGCTTGGAGGTTGAGGCGGGTGCCCAGGGGGCCGTCTTTTTCGGGGGCGTTGAGGCCGAGCTTGGTTTTCGATTCGGCTGACGGCGGAATGTGGACCTCGCCGCCCGAGTATTCGCGGTGGGGCTTGGCCGGATCCATGCCCTTTTTCGCGAGCTCTACGTCGGCGCAGTCGCTGCAGAAGTAGCCGTTCACGATGCTCATGCTCATCGAGCGGGTATGAGGCGATGCGGCGCGGGGTTACGCGAGCCGTCAAAAATCGGCTTGCATACGAGGTGCGAGGAGCGCAGACACCACGCCCCGCCGATTTCACTCCATCCGTACCCTGACGCGAGGGTGCCCGACTCCCTCAATTGTAGAGCCGGTCGCCCAACGCGAACTGTCGCCCAACAACATGCTCGAAGACAAACCCACGCTGTACGCGATCGACTTTGGTACCAGCAACTCACTTTTGTGCGGCGTGAACGCGCGAGGCGTCGACGTGCCCCTGCCGCTCGACCCTGCCGCGAGCGACCCTTCGGTGTTTCGGAGCATCCTGTTCTTCTCGGAGACGAGCGACCAGTACTTTGGAGCCCAGGCGCTCGAGCGCTACGTAGCCGAGGGCATGCGCGGGCGCTTCTTGCGCTCACTCAAGCGGTTCTTGCCGATGCCCAGCTTCGAAGAGACGCGCATCGGCTCCAAAGCCATCAAGCTGGAGGAGCTGATTGGCGTCTTTTTGCGCGAGATGCGGCGCCGCGCCAACCTGCACTACGGCGTCGACGTGAGGCGCGCGCTGTTCGGGCGCCCCGCGCGCTTTTCGGACAACGACGCCAACGACGCGCTGGCCGAAGAACGGCTGGGCGCGGCCGCCAATTTTGCGGGTTTTAGCGAGGTGCACTTCTGCCCGGAGCCGACGGCGGCTGCGTACGATTTTCGTAGCCGCCTGACCGAGCCCAAGGTGGTTCTGGTCGCCGATTTTGGCGGCGGCACGTCCGATTTCACGGTCGCGCGGCTCACGCCGGGGGAGCAGGACGTCGAGGTGTTGGCCGTCGGCGGCGTGTCGCTCGCGGGCGACGCCTTCGACGGCTCGATCATGCGTCACAAGGTGAGCCGGCACTTCGGCGCCGACGTGAAGTACAAGGTGCCGTTCGGCTCGAACGTGCTCAGCATGCCGCGACCGCTGATGGACGCTTTGTGCTCGCCCGCTGAAACATGCCTACTCGCTCAGCGTGACATCATGGCGTTCTTGCGTGACATCAAGAGCGGCTCACTCGGCAAGAACGACAAGCAGCACATCGATCAGCTCTTGTGCTTGGTCGAAGACTCACTCGGCTTTCAACTCTTTGAATCCATCGAGCAGGCCAAGCGCGAGCTCTCTGACCACGAGGTCACGGAGCTCACCTTCGACTACCCGGGCATCGATATCGCCGAGCCGATCACGCGAGATGAGTTTCAAACCTTCTCTGCGCCGCAGGTCGACGCCATCTTGGGCTCGCTCGATCGCACGTTGACGCAGAGCGGCCTGGGCGCCGCCGGTATCGATCTGGTGTGCTGCACGGGCGGCACCGCGCGGGTCGCGGCGCTCTCGGCCGGCATTCAAAGCCGTTTTGGCGCCGAAAAGCTGGTACGGCTGCGCAGCCTACACTCGGTCATTCAAGGCCTGGGCGAGCGCGCCCGCAGCGTCGCTTGACGGCGAGGCTCCGCGCTCGTCGAGACGAGCCCTGAGCGCCGGCAGATTGGGCTAAGCTCGGCCACCATGGCAGGTTCCGCCGCCGACGCGATAGGTCAAGCCGTCGAGCGCACCAAGCAGCTGTTGCTTCAACCGTTGAAGCCCGAGAAATGGTTCACGCTCGGGCTTACCGTGTTTTTGGCGCAATGCGGTGAAGGCAACTTCAACTCGTTTCAGGCGCCGAACATTCCTTTCGGCGGCGGCTCCTTTTCCAAGCCGTCCGGCAGCCCCCTCACCGATTTTCAGAAATTGATCGACGAAGGCGTGCGCGCCTTCTACGACGACCTCGCGCTCTACGTGACGCTGGCCAGCGTCGGGCTTCTGTTGACGATTGGGCTGGGCCTGCTCGTCATCTGGTTCTCGAGCCGCGCCAAATTGATGCTGGTCGAGTCCGTGATTCACGATCGCGTAGACGTGAGCCAGCAGTGGGCACGCGCAGCGGAGCTCGGGATGAGCGTGTTCAAGTTTCGCCTGTTGATCCAGCTGGGCGGCGGGTTTCTCGGCTTGGGAACGATCATTTTGGGCGCCGCGCTGGCGTTCAGCGACGTGCAGGCGGGCCATTTTTTCGGCTCGCACGCGCTCATGGGTTACGCGCTGCTCGGTTTCGCAACCTTGCTGTTGGGCCTCCCCATCGCCCTCACCATGCTCTTGTTCGATGATTTCGTGCTGCCGCTGATGGTCGTCCGCAACGTCCGCGTCGGCGAAGCGTGGGGCATCTGCCGGCGCGAGGTGCTCGCCGGCAACGGGGGCAACCTCGTGCTCTTTTACGTTCTGCGCGGGCTCTTGGGGTTCGGAATCGGGATCGCGGTATGGATCCTGAACTGCGTCACCTGTTGCCTGATCTCACTCCCATACTTGGGCACGGTGCTGTTGCTCCCCGTATTCGTCTTCTGGCGCGCCTTCTCTCTGTATTTCATGGAGCAGCTGGGCCTACGCATCTTCCCCACCCCAGATCCATCCTGGCAAGCCTACGACCAGTGGCGGTTTCCGAGGTGAGGACAGCGGCGGGGGAGCCACGCACCACTCAGGATTGCTGGATCCATCCCTCCCGATCCAGGATCGTTGGGCGACGTCGAATCGTAAGCCCCTGCATGGGCTCGCAAATTCGGAGTCAGAAGAAACTAGCGAGACGGATCGCCTTGATATACTGACCGTCGTCGCGATCCGTCCACGCCAATGCCGCCAGACCGTTTTGGCTCATGGAGAGGGACACCGTGTCATTGCTCTCGAATGACTGGGAGGAGACGGAGCCCCCCGGCACCGGGTTGATGCTTCCCCACGCGCCATTGGCGTAGCGCTGGTACATCAGCGAAAAGCTCGAGCCAGTTCCCGCGGCGTACACCAACAACAGCGTGCCACGCCCGTCGCTCACCAGGCGAGGCATCTTCAGGGCGGTAGCTGCATCGGTCGCAGTCTGCTGCTTCTGATAAGCATTCCAACCAGTCGCCAACTTGTAACGTGCCGTGTAGGCGAAGCGCTTGCCGTTCTCTCGCGCGCTCCAGGCGGCGATGAAATCGTGGCCATCGAAGACCAAGGATGGCGGGTCTTCCACAACGTCCACCATCAGTGTGCCGCTCACCAACTCAGGCTGTGACCACGCCGACTGCGCGAACCGACTCGCCATGAGCCTACCGTCGGCGTCTCTATCGACCCAAAGCGCAAGAGCCTCGCCGCGATTGTCCACCGCGACGACCGGATTGCCTCGATGGAAAAAAGTCCCATCTTCCGGTGGCCCTTCAGCAGCGCTGCCGGGAAGCTCGCTGGCCGAGGTCCATGCTCCACTCGCGCTCGCTAGGATGCTTGCCTCGACGTGCTCGATTCGGTCCGCCTGTTTTTGAGCTCGCCAGACTGCCCAGCCCCGACCCGCCGCATCGAACGCAACACTAAGCCGCCCCCTGACGGCGTCCAGGGAAAGCATGACTCCCGACGCAGGCCAGTTCCCGTCGGAATCCGCCATGCGCACGGTCAAACCCAGGTTGCGGTCGTAGTCGAATAAGCTCAGTGCCCCGCTCGGAGCCCGGGCCAGCCGGAAAGATTCGGTGCCTTGGTTGGTGGACACCAACACGGGCTTGGGGAGCCAGTCGCCCGACAAATATTGCTGAGCAGTGACGCCCTGGTCAGCGCTTGGCGAAGTCCAGACGATGGCGGCAGCCCCCTCAGCACCCACGTCCGATGAGATTTGCTCACAGTCATTTTGTCCTTCCACCGGAAAGGTCTTTGCCATGCCCTCCGTTTGTCCCCGCAAGAACCACCTTGCCGTTGCGGGGCAGCGCTCGACCCCTTTACCCGTCCACGCGAGCAAGGTCTTTCCGTCAGGCGTCATCGGCAGCACGTCCGAAATCCCAGTTACGTCGTTCACGATCACCATTGACGTCCAGGTACCGTCGCGCACCTGGAAGGTCGAAGACTGATCCGCAACGAGAGGCGCTCCACCATCGTCCGTGACCAGCCCCTTGACGAGCAGCTTGTAGGACGCCTGCAAGGCGAGCG